>FLNV01001678.1_pt1 | contig 13285 bp, 13 predicted proteins | sample 1140351 | NCBI WGS metagenome assembly FLNV01 (sample SAMEA3878207, study PRJEB12797) | bioreactor metagenome | biome: Moose rumen | place: Sweden | collected 2011-10 | reverse complement strand
ATCCTGACCGTCTTCGCCCAGTCGACCGCCGACGACTTGCTGACGATGAACACTTTGATCGAGCAGTCGGATTTCGTTGGCCTGCAGGGCCTTTGCCACAAGATGCTGCCCATGTTCACCCAGTTGGAGCGCAACACCACCTTCCTTGCCAAGATGAACGCTTTGCGCGGCAAGACCAAGAAAGAGAAGCACTACCGCAAATGGAAAGACGACGCCGCAAGGTTCATGGCCCAGACCGATGAGCTGATGGACTTGCTGGCGGAGAAATACGGGATTGGATAGCACCAAATCAAGACAATTTCGTCCACGACATGAACGCGAGATGGCGCAAATCCATTTTACGGAACCCTGAATATGTGTCGGACGCAACTTTTAAGTGATTACCATACAATATCGTACTGTTCTCATGCTTTTCACGAGTAACCTTAATAGATCGTAAACGACTTGGTTGCCAAACACACATCTCCGTACCAAATCTCATAACGATATTTGCCAGATGGCCAATGTCCTTTCGATGAATTACCCCATCCAGACAAAGTTATAGTATGCTCACCTTCAGCAACATACTTCTCTACAGAATAGGAATATCCGCTTGGCGAACTATCGCCTGTAGAAAGATTGCCATAAGAATTATAAAGTTTTACCTTTAATATGATGTCCTGTGATTTATATCCAACATATCTTATTTGAGGCTTTAGATACATTGTGCGAGAACTATAGATTCTCTTACCATAGTCAGTTTCCATATTATCATTGCCATCTCCATTTCCCACCTCAATATCTTCAATGACAATCGGCGAATACCTCATGACATATTTGTCAAGTTTGGTTTGCGTTGCCTCTCTGTTTCTTTCTGAACTATAGTAATTGTCCTCCATAGTTGACAATTGTCTTTGCAAGTATTGGCTTATGCTTTCCAACTCGCTCTTTTTCACCCCAAAACCAATGGCAAATCCTATTGCTGTGAGAAGCAGAAGAATCAATATGACTGTCAGAGTGTTGTTTCCGCCATTATTATCCGTATTATGGTCATCAGTACGGATTATTGTTCCGTCGTCATCAATTTGATACGCCATGTTCTTCCAATAATATTATTGTTCCGTCTGCATCGATCCTAAATGGAAGGCTCGCAGGCTGAAGGAAAAGTTCGTCAAGACATTCAAAATACTTTGCTTCGTACCATGTACCGTTAAGCGTGTTGGTGGTGATGAGCGTATCCTCCAATAACGGATAGGTCTTTAGCTGATCCAAACCAAAAGGGCCGTAGGTTACGCCATCAAGCGACACATAATACAACAGCGTTGAATACACATCTATTTTCTCCTGTGCCGGACTTACAGGCTGGCTTTGTCGTTGTTTCTCGCTTCGCCGAACCGGAGTGTTTTGGCTTGATTCACGATTGAGAACGACTTGAGGTGAATTGTTTTCACCGCTGTTTAGTTTCTTTTTTTTCGCACTGGCAGCAACAATGACAATCACAACAATCACCATAATCACTACCATGATACTTATTTCAGTAGCACTCATATTGTTTCAATTAATTTCTCCCATAACATGTAGATTCTATTGGAGATTACCAAGTTTATCAACAATGAGTTTGCCTTTGAGCATTCAAGCCAAAAAAAGTGCAGCCCTAATATTACCCGTGTTAGGGCTGCGACAATGGCCTATTATCCTTTTTTCACTTCTTTCATGTTTTCCGGGAAATGCTCCAAATTGTATATCTCATTAACGCGATTGTGCTTCTTGATCACAAAGAAAAGGAGCGCAAAAGAAATCGCATAATTCACAATGATTTGGGCAATAGGCAACTCGTTAAACGCCAAGACATAAGTTATTATCACATTGACTATTGTCAACAAGATGTATGCACCTCCCGTGATAATTGCTGACTCTTTACGGTCACGGAGGAAATCGGTTTCACGCTTCATCCATTGAATCACCCAAACGATGAAATAAATGCCGAGCGTAATAATGGAAAGACCCAATGTGGCCCAAAATCCTTTGGTATGCTTGCCATCGTTGCTGCATGAGATATTTGTTTCCTTGCCCATGGCAAACCAAATGATTACAGCATAAATGCCTAATGTAACCACATTAAGCAAGAACATCACCCACGCCTTTCGGTTGCATGGCAACGGCTGTGGTTTTTCTTCTTTGACACTCGTAGCGAAATAGTCGCCACGCAGGATTTCTCCATTTTCATTAATTACATATCCTTTTCCCATGATAAAAAGTGTTTTTGTTGGTTAATTTGTTTCTTTTTCAGTTTCTTTCGGTGCATATTCCACCTGAATGCTTGTAGTCACTTGCAACGGATAGGAGAAAATCTCCGCATTCTCGCCACCAACTTTTGGATTGTTGGTATTACAGACCAAAGTGTATTGGCTCAAATGTCCCAGCAAGCGTTGGGTGTAGTTCGGGTTGTCGCGATTCAAGATGTCAATGGCAAGTTTTGAAGCGATGACTGTAACAAAGTCAATGTCAACCGAAATGCCAGGTTCAAAAGATGCCTTTTCAAGTTCTTCCTCGTTGGTATAGAACTTGCGATTTTGGTTCACACGACCCGATGCGTCGCCAAGGGCATACATGAAATCCTCATAATCTGGCATCCCTTGGGGCAGGCAGTAGAAAATCTCGCCCGCAAAGGCACGTTCCCAACAGCCAATGCTCATCAGTGGCATACCGACTTCTTTGGCAATCTGGTTGGCATACAAATCGCCTTGACGATTGTCGGCACCACCAATCACAATAGTGTCCTTATCGCAAAACTCGTCGAACACCTTCAAAGGCACCTCCTGGATAATGCAGTTTTGCACCACCACTTTTGCCGAAGGATTGATTTGCAATATGCGGTCGCGGACAGCTTCGGTCTTATAACGCCCGACATCCAACAACCCGCATTGATGGCGGCACAGGTTATGGTAACCCAAGATGTCGTTGTCGATGAGCAGGAAGCGACCCACGCCGGCTTTTGCCAACTCAAGCGCAACCAAACTGCCTACCGAACCGCAGCCGACAAGGACTGCACCGGTTTTCAACATCACATCCGATTCAAGAATTCCGACATTCCGCGAAAACAAATCCATCTTCAAAGAATACGGCTCGTTTTTGCACGGCTTGCCCATCGGATTGACGAACCTGATCTTACCTTCTTCGAAGTAGCCTGTCAGCAAACCTTCTGACAAACTTTCGGGGCGGTTCTCATTCACAACACCAATGTGTTTCAGCATGGGGAAACGCTCGTTTTCGCCAAGCGAAACCACATTGTAGGTATTGGTGTTCTCAACATAGAAACCATACAAGTCTCCATTGTAATGCTTCGTTTCTATCTCCGTCGGATAATAGACGGATGGTTCTCTTTGCAGTTTTGTAAGTTCCATTTGTTGTTCTCCTTAAATTATATCACCAGTTCCTTTCTCTTTTGTTCCTGTCGGTTCAGTAGCGGGTTCCGATTCAGTTTTAATAGGTTCCCCATCTGGCTCAGACAAAACTTCTGGCGTTTTTTGAACTGGCCTTTTTTTTGTTTGTGGTTTCTTTTCGGGTTTAGTTTGTGGCGTAACCTCTTCTTGCGGGTCTGGCACCTTTTTGTCATGCCTAGAACAAGTAGCTCCTCCAATTACAGCACCGATGAGTAGGCACAAAACGGCAACTATTGCAATAGGCATGTATTTTCGAAAGGAGCCTTTACCGACCTGGCCATTGAATACTTGGTTTTTCCCGCCATCGTCGCCATCTGTTTTGGCACTTTCATGTTCGGGTTCCGTAGTACCTACGACATTTCCATTGTTTGAATTGCCGACCTGGTTGGAATTACCATTGCTGGGTTGTCTTTCCGGCTCTCGAATAATAGTATTGCTCCCAGAATTCGTATTGCCCGGCAAAGAAGGTCGCAAATCGCCACCATAGGCGTATTTCAATTCGAAGTATTGTTCGGGAATCAAATCATCGCCCACTTCTACTTCAACAATTTGGTAGTCCAAAGGATATGCCACATGGCGTAAAGTGAAGCGGAACTTGGGATCGATATTCACCAAACCCGAAATGGCTCCGTATGGATTCATTTGGGCAAAGGTTGTATTGGTGCCGTCATCCGTACCGCTGAAATAGTCCATGCTCCCAGGATGTCGATGCCAAAGGCCAAGCACATCCAATTCCATCTTGTATTGTTTCGACACAGAATTGGCCATATAGTTGACAAACTCTGTATCATATTCGAAGTAAGCCTTCTGATGGATGGCCTTCAACCCTGGAGGTATCACCTCCATAACAATCCAGCACCCGTTTGAAAGCACATGACCAAGCAGGATGCCGCCCGTCTCTACGGGGTCTTTACGGAACGTCTCGTTGACGATAGCGTTGTAAGCCTTGTCACTGAAGACGACCAACTTGCAGTTTTCGTGTGAGCTGTTCATATTCCGTGCGGTTTATCAAATTCTTCAGTCGTCATGTCGCCTGTAAGCACCAACTCAAAGCCCAACAGCCACTTGAGGGCCCAGCGCATGACAGTGTCGGCCGAGGTCACCTGCTTGTTTGTCGCCTTTACAAAATCAGCCTCGGTTGTGCATAGATAGTTCCGGTTGTTGCTGTCTCTTAAGAGATGATGTGGCCGCCACCCCAATTGTTCAATTAAAGCCTCTATGGAAGGCTCCACTAAATAGACATACACAGAACTACCCATCTGCTGCACAGGATGGTTAGGTTGATAGACGGCCATCAAACGCCACTTGTTGTTTCCCATGACTTTGAGACTCACGTCGCCTACCCATGCCAAACGACCATCGTCCAGTTTGATGAGTGAGAACTGAGGAAAGTCTTTTGCCATTGCAGCCTTTTCTGCTTCCAAAAGCATAGGGTCGCGCTCATACCATTGCAATAAAGCAGCAAGTTTACCTTGTGGGATGCTGATGGAAACATCTTTATCGCTGCCAGAAGCCACAGTACCACCTTTTTTCAATGGAATAGGGTCTCCATTCATCAAACGGCGACGGAGTTCCTCGCGTTTTTGGGCCATCGCATCTTCTGTAAGGGATGAAGATTGGTTTTGAGCCGCATCGCGTTGTTGCCGCATTGCGTCTTCAAGCGCGTCTGCCAATTTGCCTTGTGGGATGCTAATGGAAACATCCTTGTCGTTTCCTGAAGTTACCTCACCGCCTTTTTTCAACGGAATGGGATCCCCGTTCATCAAACGTCTGCGCAATTCTTCGCGCTTTTGTTTCATGACATCGTCATCAGCAGCCATGCTGCATTTCGGTAATTTAATTTCGTTCATAATTGATTGAATTTAAGTTGTTAATATTTTAGGTTTAATAATCATACGAACCAAAAGGCGACTCCATTCGTCCCCGCTCGTCATTATCAGTCCTTTCTTCCTCAATGGAATGGACGGTTTCGGTATCAAGACGGTCGGGGTTGGGCGCGGAAGAATCAAACTCGCCAGAGGAGCCAAACATGCCGTCGGGCCGGTTCAAATAAACGTCGTGTACCGGGCTGCCGCCGCCCGAGTTTGGATTGGGACAGCCTGTCAGTTGCGACATTTCTTCTATCTTACGCTCAAAGAATTCCAACAATTCCTCAAGCCCTTTTCCCCTGATTTCTGAACCACCTCGAAGATAGGCATTGATGTCTTTTTCATAGCAATCCACATAATCGCGACAATAACGTTTGGCCACATCATCCTGCCATAATGACTTTGTCGCTTCCGCTTGCGCGAGAACCGTTCTTTGTATTTCTTGCATTTGAAGCACATAGTCTCTTGTCATAGCTCTATTGTTTAACTTGTCATCTTCTTCTATCCATGATATGTTGGCAAATGCACACATTGACAGGTCGTTTGCATTGTGGGCAAATGGCCACGGCATTGGCGCTACGAAAGCCCTCTCTGCTTTGGTCATGTTGCAATCGACTTGCCGCAGAACGAAACGCGTCAATCTTTTTGTCGCGGCTTTCTCTTTCTTCCTGACCCTCCTTCTCCATTATCTGTCGAACTGCATCCTCATATTGCCGTATTTGATCAGCATTACGTTGTTGGTTTGCATCCTGGAGATTGCAAGGAACCCCCAAGTATCTTTTTACACATTCCCGAACCTTGTCCATTTTATCACAAGCAGCATCAGTATGTTCTTTTCCCAAATATATCATTAAGGTTTCACCGCCAGGAGGTTGAAGCATACCGAATGGCGCCCGGTACAAAGACAACTCGTTCTTACATTCATTTAAAACAACTGCGGCCTGTTCGTCACGCTTTTTCAGTTCATTGTACACTTCTCGGCACCTGTTAACATTAGAAGCCTCTGCATTACACGAAGGATAATAACAACCTCTCTCATCGTCATAGGTCTGGCTACTAAGGCAACTGCTGTATTCGCTTTCTGCTTGGTCTGATTCTTCTTTAGCTGCCTTCACTTGTTTTTCCAGTTCTTTTTTCATTTCTTCCATGGCTTTCATCATCGAATCGAAATATTCCCCGACATGCGCCACAAGTTTCAAGATAGAGTCACCTGCATAGCACTGTGCTTCTATCAATTCGTCCAAGGAACGATGGTCATATATCCTTACACTCGGTTCCATTGTGATTAATTATCTGCTAATGCCTGCTGATTGCTTTTCATATTTGATTGCCTGTTCGATGCGCGGCGGCAGATAAGAGTCTGCCCATCCCTTATACTTCTCGGACAGTTCGATAACCGTTTCCTTGCTTGAGCGGAACTCGTTGACAAATTCATCATACTTTCCGTCCTGCCACTGGTCGTTGGCTGCCGATACCTCCGTTGACAGCACATCATAAAGGTCTTTCAGGTTGCCCGACAGGTTTTTCAATTCGGTTTGTAATTCAATCAAGATCTTCGAGCTTACATATGTTTCTTCCATTTTCTTAGTGTTTTAAATGTTACAAATCAAGGTATTCTCTCTGGATTTCCTCAAAGGGGCGCAAAACTTCGTCTTCAAACGCCTCTATGTCGTTGCACAATGGTGGAATGATTTCCTTGTCTTTGGTAAATTCCTCGTTGTACTTTTGGAATTGGGAGTCTTTCCATTCTTTCGCGACAGTTTCCATCGCATTTTCCGTCTTTTTCAACTGGGTTTTTAAGCCATCAACCGTGTCGAGAAGATCGTTCCTCAACCTTCTCACGGCCTCGGGACTGCTAATCATTGTTGCCATAGTTTAATTTATTTATAAGGTTTGAATTTAATCGTTACATTCTTGTTTTGGTCGCGATAGAATGCCCTGTATTTCGACGAAGGTCTGCTCATAATGAACAGCCTATTGGCCAAAGGCGAATCCATCAACTTTATTGATTCATTCTCTGAGATTTGCATCACCACTCGATGTGTGAAGCAAGTTATTGGCGTACCTATACGAGCCAATCCTTCCATTTTGTCCACTTGCAACAAAGTAAACACGCCGTATGCCGGTCCTTGGCGAAGGATAAAATCCAACAATTGGCCTTCTTCGGAAACGTCATCACCGCGACGGCCACCTCTGTCGAATACCCGTCCTAACTGGAAGGCGAAGAAATTAAGGTAGATGTGCGTCAACGCCTTAGTTTCGTCCCGTTTGCGAGAATCAATCTCATTCTTCAACTCGGCAAGCACATCTTTCACCTCCGTCATCTTTTCTATCAGCCTCACGGGGAAAGGCATCCCTTCAAAGTTTTCAGCAAGAATATTGTACTGAGGGTCGGTTGGCCGCATGAAGTTGAAAAGATAGAACGAAGCACTGTCGGCAGTATGCGAAAGTGTCGTTGAAAGAGCGGCGTGAAGCATCAATCTTTGCGCCACGTCTTTCTCGCCTCCGATGACAAGAAGATTGTTGGTGGATTCTTTTCTCAATATCGCGCAAACATCCGTATTGGAAATGGCAATGGACTGTCCCAAACAAATCGGGACTTCATCCGGAATGTCCTGTACCACCAAGTATTTGTTGGGCAAGCGACGATTCTTAAATTCAGGCAAATCATTTCCCCTAAATACTATCAAGCCATTATTGTCGAGGCCTGTCGAATGTGCTTTCTCGTTCAACTCGTCCACCAATTTTTCAATATTGCGCATCGGGATGAAGAAGCCTTGGGCTTGTTCGTTGGCGTAAGATGCCCCCGACTCTGGATTGTAAATGCATTGCCCCGTACGCAAGGCAGGCATACTCATGCTATTCTGCCAACTGATTAAAGCCGCAAAATCGTTTGGAGCACTCTTGAACACTATCCTATTGGCTATCAAATCGCGAGGCAACACCGAAGACGACGGGATGCGTTGTGTGGCAAGTATCAGATTGATTCCGAATTTTCTGTATTCCTGAATGATGGTATGGATAATGCCATTTGCCTCTTTTGAAATGGCGTCGTTTTCCACCTCGAAAATCTTCTGGAACTCATCGATAATCACCAAAAGACGAGGCATAACAGAATGGGGATTTCTCTTCCTATATTCCACGATACTGGTTACGTCATTTTCACGGCACAGCGTCATGCGACGCGCACCTTCTTCCTTCAGTTCCCGCAACACACTCAATCCAAACTCTCGCTCGGCTTCTGGTGCAATTACACGGGCGTGAGGCAACTTGTGGTTGGCGTAGGTGTTGAACTCCACACCCGAGAAGTCGAGCAGATACATCTGCAACTCGTCTGGTGAGTATTTGATGGCCGCATCCACAATGATGGAATGAAGGAACACACTCTTTCCTGATCCGGGAATACCGATGACGACGGCGGAATTTTGTCCGCTTTCCTGGGTAATGCGCAGTTGGGCAATCGCTTTCGTATTGGTCATGCCAAAGGGAATCTCCACCATACTGGCACTGGTTCCCGTCCACCACTCTTTCCTGTCAAGCAAGTAGTCTTCCAAATGAAGCACCGTTTCAGTTTGCACTTCAAATCCCTTATTGACCGAACCGACAATTTGCTTAATCAAGGCATTTGAGAACACATCAAAGTGAAATTCTGGATTAAACTCGCGGTTTTCTTGCGGAAACACATTGTTGACAAAATCAAAAAGCGTAGTGTTGGTAGAGAATTGTTCCAAATCCAACAAGCGGAAAGCCTTCAGAGCATCTTCCGAACGGTTGATTTCATCTTCATTAACGAGCAACACAACCACGACTCCCGCTCTAACGCCATTCTTCAAAATCTTTTTAAGTTGATTAAGACCTTCCATAGGTATTCCGACAGGGAAATCCTCAATCACAAGAATACGATATGGTTCCTTGTTCTCCTTATTAATATTATATTCAGCTAACGAACTCTGCCCTGCCAGCATGTGTTGAATGACATTCTCGATATGCATGACAGTCTCGTCCAACACTTTCATTATATCGACGGAACGCGAAGTGATTCTGAACACATTTCGACTCAAAGCCTTGAACTCGTCGCTTGTGCCGTTCATCCCATTGGCATCAATCATTGTAAGGCTCAAACCGCCGGAAGGCACGGCCATCATCGACCTACCAATCAGGGTGTTGGTCACATCCAAACACTTTTGCCTGTCTGTTATTTTGTATCTGAACACATAATGACGGGCATTCAAAAACGGCAAGTATTCCCTTCTGTTGATTGTAACAGCAGTACCAAAGAAGGCCAAGTCAAATTTGGACTCGCCAAGATAGTAGCGTTTTTGCGAGTCGATGTCCGTTCTCGACAAAGTTTGCCAACAAGTCGCGGTAGAAGGTGCAAGTTCATTCCTTTCATTGAAAACAGGTGGATTCTTTCTATTGAATGTGTCAACAATCAACTTGATTTCCAAAAGGAGTTCGCTTTTGGTCCTCTCGTATTTTTCCCTCACTATCCGCCTCCTTTCATCAATCCTTGAAATTTCTTGAATATCAGGTGCTTGATGAAGCATCGGGGCAACCAAGGTTTTCTGTAAATACAAATTGTTCAGTCCCTGTGCGTCATCCTGAAATTTCTTCTCAAGCGCATCGCATTTCGGCTTGACATCGCCTAATGCCCTAATCAACACATCAAAACCCCGTTGGTAGCGACTCCACGACATCTCGAACATTTCCTCAGAATAAAGGTTCGGAATGTTCGCCTCCTCCTTATGCAGGTACTCTTGTTTGTAGGATGACAGCTTTTGAAGGATTTCATTTCTAAAACCGTCATAAATCGAGTTGTAATCCTCTGCCATATCATACAAGGATGTAACTTGATATTCGGTGGTTACTGGTGGCGTTTCAACGATTTCGATTCCTTCGGAAACGGTATAGCCGTTTAATTCTGGCAAAGTTTTGGCCAATTGCCAAGTGTCTTCGTTGGCTTTCCGAACCAATGAGGAGTCGAACAAGCCAAAACCACGCAAGCTCTGCAAATTGAAAGGACCGTAGTTTTCGTTGTCCAAAGACACATAATACAAATCGTTATCATTGGAAACCAAATCTGGATTTTCAACTTGTCCTCCAATTGGAACACCAAGTCCATCTTGTTGTTGGCGGTACTCACTCACTGTCCTTTCCTTGTATTGTTCCAACAACGGCAATAGCCCATCAACCAACTCAGCCAAATACCATTTTCTTGAACTGTTAATACCCACCAAGCTACCCTCTTTGACCTCCATACAAGCCAGTTCATCAATGGTATAGGGACCATAAATGTTCACTCCTTCGCGCACAAAATATTGGATTGCTTCCGGATCCTGCAAAGTTGCCCTTTCCTCAGAAATAGTAAAGCCTTGCAATTCAGGAATGTCTTCTGCCATTCTCCAGCCTGAATTGTCTTGCGGTACACTGACAAATGTGTAGTCGAAAATTCCCAACGAACATACCTGAACAAACGAATAAGGTCCGTAGTTCTCGTTATTCATTTTAATGTAATACTCTTTTTCCATAGTATGAATTGTTTGATATTATCTCATTAATAAATCCACTATTATTCTTACATCAGCTTTCCTGAATTCCTCCGGCCAATACACAGCACCACCTGTGGTTTCCTTCCTCCATGTCCAACCCATTCCAAACAAAGTAAGTCCTGCAAACCCTAAAGTCAGCACCCCTATCAATACTGCTTTATGTTTCTGTTTATATAATACTCTATTATGACCGTCCATCTCTTTTTCCCATTTAAAAACACAAACAAAAAAAAGCGTGAAGCCCGACTGCTTCCCGCTATCCAAGGTATTTGGCGTAACCTTTCTCATCCGATGAAATAGTCCAGCTCACGCTAAGCGTGAGCACTTTGACTAAATCTCGATGAGAACTTCTTCTTTAAATCGCCAAATTTTAGGATAGAAGTATTTTCGTCTCTATGCTTGCCTATTATTTATAAGGTGTGTCTTCAGTTATTTTTGTCCTATGTCTTATTTGGTTACACTTTCGTTAATTGGCCGCAAATATAGCCATCTTTTTTCAATCATACATCCTTTTCGCCGAATTTTTCTTGAAAAAAACTCCAGAAATTCAGCCAAAATGAGCAATTTTTTGTGGTTTTGGCTGATTTTCTAAAACAGCGAATCGAGCGTAACTATGTCATTTACATGAACTTTATGCTTTGAATCAGTCACGCCGAATGAGGTCACAAGAGCCACATAAATCGAGTTGCTCGGCTTGTGGATCTTGGAGTCTTTTACGGCGGATATCTGTCGGGTGATCTCGTCCACGTCATCGTTTGTCAGCGTGTATTTGCCTTCCGAAAACTTCATCTCACAGATATAGTCGGCCCGCTCGGCGGTCGCTGGAATGATGAGGTCCACCTGAACCCCCTCGCCGTCGGGCGTTGTTCCCCTCCAACTGAAAGGGATGCCGTATTCCTTGATTCTGAGCGCGTTGGCGAGTTGTGGCGTATGCTCCATGACGAGGAGTTCGAAGGTGTTGCCCGCCCAAGCATAGAACGGCTTGCTCCTTTGCACGGAACGCCAAGAGGTGAAGTCGGAGTTCTCGACAAAACGGAAGTAGAACAAGGTGAAGAAATCGACCAACTGATAGACGGTCTGCTTCCTTGGGCCGCCGTAGCGGGAGTAACTCCTGATGATGCCGGAGTCCATCAGGTTTTCGAGCACGTCGGAAAAGGTGCCGCCGCCTTTCTTCCCGACCGCCTTGAGCAACTCTTCGCGGGTCATCCCGTAGAACCGCTTCCCCAACTGGCGGATGACATTGATGTAAGCCTCTGAATTTGAATAAAGTCCGGTGTAAACATCCTTGAACTCTTGTCGCGCCTTGTCTTTGTCGAAATAGATGGCGTTGATGTTGTCGGCCATTGTCCTGTCGGGGCGTATGCTGTCCATATAATAAGGTACGCCGCCAAGCACCATATAGGTGAGCGCGATTTCGTACCGCGACAAATGGAATCCCCGCTTGACCCAGTATCTTTCACATTCTTCGAGCGTGAAGGGCTTGAGGAAGATGGACGCGGTGATTCTCCCGTAGAGGCCGCCGTAGTCGCGCATGACGTTGTCCACCATCCAGCTGGTGGCCGAGCCGCACACGATGAGGAATATGTCCTTGCGTTTCCGTGCCCAAGAGTTCCAAAAATGCCCCAGTTCTTCGAGCAGTTCCGCCGACTGCGGCCCGGCCAACCAAGGCAGCTCGTCGATAAAGACGACCTTGCGCCGTGCCCGTTTGCTTTGCAGCAGCTTCTTCAAGAGGCCCAAGGCCTCCATCCAATTGGTCGGCATGGGGTTTGCCGCTTTGGGCAAGCCGTATTCCAAAAGGCTGTTGTAGAAGTGCGCCAACTGTTTCTGTCGGTACGATTCCACCTTTTCCGGGTTGTCCTGCTCTATTTTCTGGTACATCCCGACGGCCACAAAGGAGAACTTGTTTTCGAGGGCTTCCTCAATGAGGAAAGACTTGCCGACACGCCGCCTGCCGTAGATGGCGAGGAACTCGGAACGCTCCGACGCATAAAGCCTTGAGATGGTGTCGATTTCGGCTTCTCTTCCGACAACTGATGATGGGTTCATTTCGATGCTAATTATTTGCTGCAAAGATAGATAAATATCTTTTACCCTGCATAGAAATTCAGCCAAAATGAGCAAATTTTTCTGGTTTTGGCTGAATTTCTCGGGTTGCCCATTGGAGGAATTAAAGTCGCGATATTTAATTTGGCCAATCGGTTTGTCATTTGTTTCCTAAATTCAACTAAACTCACCCTCCAAAGGCAGTTTTCCTTCTCACGGTGCAATCTTTTTGGCGTTCAGCGTTTCATCAAACCACCACCTCGAAAATCCGCTTCCCGTTCCATTCAATCCATTGCGGATCGGCGTTTTGCTTGTCTTTCGAGAAGTCGAAGGTAACCAAATAGCCTTCTTCCATTCCACGGGTGGCGAGATAATTGGAGAGTTGGTCACGGCCAAGCTCCTC
>FLNV01002136.1_pt1 | contig 13294 bp, 5 predicted proteins | sample 1140351 | NCBI WGS metagenome assembly FLNV01 (sample SAMEA3878207, study PRJEB12797) | bioreactor metagenome | biome: Moose rumen | place: Sweden | collected 2011-10 | reverse complement strand
TGAAGTCTTATGGAAAGTTAGAAGCTCGTTTGACTATCACCATTGGCTCTCAGACAGAATCGGTGACTATAATATTCGAAAATGAAGAGCCTGTTGTAGGTAATGTTGTACTGAAGGATAATCAGACGTGGTGGAATAATCACGATACCCATAATGCATATACAGGTTCAACAGGATCTGAGCTAGACGAACATTATGATGTTGCAATACATATACCGTTTAATATGTTGGGTGGAAAAGGAACAACAATTGATGGATTCGGTTTCAAAGGATCCAATGCAACGTACGGAAAAGTGACAAATGCAATTGTATGGGTTGCAACGAAACTGCCAGAAGTAGGTGAGAAGGCAGATCTGGAAATTATTCATATTCCGGATAATCAATTAAGAAGGTGGACGACGGATTTGGCAAATGAAGTCGCTTTTAAAAACAAGTATGAAATACCAAAGGATGGTCTTTATGTAGGATATTCGTTTGATGTTGAAGGTGATGTCTGTCCACTTGATTTTACCAATTCTGACAAAACCCGCAAAGGCGGATTCTGGGTAAGAACAGATAGCAATCCAAAGTGGACGGATTTGAGTAAGAGATTCGGAAATCTTGTTGCAAAAGTGCTTTTTGGAGGAGAATTCCCGCATAATGCAGCACGGACCTCTGATTTTATACCTGTATCAGTATTGAAAGGCGGCAAGGCTAAGACTCAAGTTGAACTTACGAATACTGGTGCTAATGTTATTAATAGTGTAACATTATCCGTTAAGGGCAATAATGGTTCAGAAGAGACGATTGTTGCTCCTGCCAACATCCCTGCTTATGAAATAGGAAACCTGTCGTTTGAGTTAAAGGCTGACAATGTTCAGGGGTCTGATTATAAGACAATAACAATTACGAAAGTCAACGGAGAGGATAATACAGCATCCGATGGTATTTCTGCAAAGGGCCTGCTGATAACTCTTGATAAGAGTGCAAAAGTTAAGCCTGTTATAGAAGGATATGCTGCAACATGGGATTATAGTCGTATCGCAACAAGTGTTGCATACAACAAGTTGCATGAAATATTTGGTAACCAGATTATTCAGATAATGCCACATATGAATGATCAGTTTACACTTCCTGAATACGAGGATATTCTCAGTTTTATTAACTGGGATACTTATATAAACCGTGTAAAGGATACTGATAGCTATATGGGCGACACGAATGAAGCCTTTGGAATAGAAAAAACGATACGTGAGTCAATCTCGTCAATGGTCTCACCCGCCTCTGTGACATTAAAGGCTGAATGGACAGATGATCAAAAGGAGTCTATTGATATTATAACGGAAATACCATTTAAAGTTGATATTAAGGATAATCCATTCTTGGTGGGTTATGTTTTGACAGAGGATGGCATTATTGGAAATCAGAAAAATGCATATGCAGAATTGTTAGAACCTAATGGGGATCCTATGTTGGAAGAACTTGCAAGCTTGCCAAGTAATATTCCGGATTTTAAACACAACTTCGTTCCAGTAGCAGCATGGGGAGCATATAAAGGCTTGGAGGGTACTCTTCCTTCTGATATAGTGGCTGGACAAAAGAATGAGTACACATACCGTGCAGATATAAGTGGCAATTTCTATATTCATAATAAGGAGAATCTTTGTGTCATTGCATTGCTTGTTGACAAGAAGTCTGGCGCGATAGTCAATGCTGCAAAGTATTATCTGGGTGAAGGCAGTAACAATGAAGATCCTGATCCTACTCCTCAGGATGAAGCCAAAGTGTTCGAGTTCCGCTATGAGGGCAAGGCTTTGGATAATAATTCTACCGTCGAGATACCTGCTGCATTGGATAGTTACGGCTTTGGTGAACTTGAGTGTATGACCAATCCGTTGGATAATCCTAAGAACGGACTCGTTTTGTCATCAAAGGATGGCAAGAAACTCTCAGGAACAGCTACAATCACAATTTTGAATAATTCTTTGAATCCACAGATGGTTCAATGGTGTATGGGTGGAGAATGTGTTCCGATGAACGACAAGAGTACGTTGACTAAGAGCTTTACTACCGATGATGAAGGTGTTTGTAAGGTAATGTTCGATGCATCGAACATTAAGAATGAGGGAGAACTCAATGCTAAACTTACCGCAACTATCGGCAGCGAGACTCGTACAGTGAACATAAAGTTTATTTATGATAAGACCAGTGGTATAAGCGTAGTCTATTCTGCGGATGACGCTGCTGTATGGTATGACATTAACGGAACCCGTCTTGAGAATGCTCCAACGAGAAAGGGAGTTTATATTAGAAACGGAAAGAAGGTTGTTAAGTAGTGTGTAAATAATTAGACAGATATAATTATGAAGCGATTTTGTTTGTTTATATTAGTTTCTTTTTGCTGTATAGCGACAAGTGCAGAGAAAATAACAGAGCAGCAGGCTTTGCAGAAGGCCCAAGAGTTTATGCAGGGGAAGAAAATCTTGACTTCTGCGGCAAGTGCACGTGGAAAAGATTCTGAGACCAAGATGACAAGTCAGAGCGGTTTTTATATTTTCAACACAGAAGGTGGTAATGGCTTTGTCTTGGTTTCGGCTGACGATAGGATGCCTGACATTCTTGGTTATTCAGAGAAAGGATCGTTGGAATATTCTTCTGCGCCAAGCAATGTAAGATGGCTGCTTGATTATTATAATAAGGTGGCGCAGCGATTGTCTACAAATGCTACAAACAAAACGAGAGCCTCGAAAGTGTCACATCCTAATATCACACCATTGATTTATACAAAATGGGGTCAGGGTAATCCCTATAATACACAATGCCCTGTGTATAAGGGAGATAATTGTGTTACTGGATGTGTGGCTACAGCATTGGCTCAGGTAATAAACAATAACCGTTGGCCTATTGGAAAAACGGGAGAGGTGGAAGAATATACTTCATGGGGTATAAATACTAAGATGCCTAAGCTGGAATCAACACAATTCGATTGGGACAATATGACGAAAGATGATATTGCCAGGCTTATGCTTTATTGTGGCCAAGCTGTTCAGATGGACTACGGACAATATGAGTCAGGAGCAAATCCGGCAATGGAACCAATAGCCCTTGCAAAGGTTTTCGGATACAGTCAGACAGCCCGTTATGTGGAGCGTGCCAGCTATTCTGAAGATGATTGGGACGACCTGATATACGATGAACTGGCTAATCAGCGGGCTGTGATATATAATGGTTTCGACAAAAACGGCGGTCATACATTCGTCGTTCATGGATATAAGGATGGGAAGTTCTGTATTAACTGGGGATGGAATGGTGATTTTGATGGCTATTTCATGCTGACAAAACTTGTTGCAGGTGGTGGAGCATACAATGACAACCAGAGTGCTACGATAAGCATTCGCCCGATGGATGTCAATAATCCTGATGTACCGAAAGTATTAGCAAAATACTTGAATATTGGTGAAGAAAGGTATTTTGTCAGGAGAGACGATGGGAATTTCCCTATTATCGGCATTAGTGGGAATCTTGCAGGTGAGATCATAGAGAACTCGATTATAAAGATTGGCGTGGGATTATATGATAATAATGGACTGGTGAAGGTTCTATGGGAAGAACAGAGAGAGTTTCCTGTTGGCGAGGAAATCTGGTTTGATGCATCGCTCCCATTTGAGGGAGGAATTCCCGATGGCAATTACCAGATTTTGCCAATCCATAGGATGAGTGAAGACCAGGAATGGATGGCAGATGGTTTTTCTTCTGAATATTATGCAGAAGTAAAAATTGAAAATAATCTGATGAGAATTGTTACCCATCCATTAGACTATAGATTCAAAGATATTACTGACCTTGGAGTTCATGAGATAGACGGTCTGACTTATTTCATATATAAAGATGGAAAGAAGAATCAGTCGAAACTGCTTCGCTCCCTCTCAGGGAGATACACGGGTGACATTGTAGTGCCTGACGTAATAAAGTTTGAAGGTGAAGAATACAATGTCAGTAATATGTCGAGTGATGCTCTTACTTATGGAAATGATATAACATCTCTTTCATTGGGTGTTAGTGAGCTTTATTCAGCTTGGGGGATGGAAAAGTTAGAGAAACTGGAACTTCGAGAAGGTATTAACACCATTTGGGGGGCATTCGGCTACTTAAATTTATTAGAGAATATTGAATTTCCCAAATCTCTGTCTTATATTTCTACTGGAGGAGTAGCGTATTGCCAGAATATTAAAACGATAAGGTTTAAAACTACAGGCAAGCTGATTATGGATAGTAATCCAGAATGGGATGAGAACTCTTTGCCGAGTCTCACTGATGTATATTTCTCGATGGCGACTCCACCCGTTATCTCTTATAAGAGAGAAGACATTAAAATTAATCCTAATGTGACTATTCATATTCCTAAGGGGACAAAGGCGGAATATGAGAATTCTGACTGGAGTGCTTGGAAGTTAGAAGAAGATTTGCCAGAGCCAGAAGTACATTTGGTATGGGGATATTATCGTGGAGATGATGTTTCAACTTATGGAGTAGGGTGTAATCAATGTGGAGATAACGACTGCGATGCTGCCATAAATGTTCCAGCGGCAATGCTTACTGCATATAAGGGTGCTAAAATAAGTAGTATTGAATTCTATGTTAATTCAAACGATGGTATTGAATATGTCTTTATAACTAAGTCTGGGACAGACTATTTGGTAAAGCTTCCAGTAGAGTTTAATATCACAGGCTGGGCTCATGTGGATTTGGAGGAGCCGTTAGAGATTACAGGAGAAGAACTTTATGTCGGATATGGACGTCACGGCTTTGTAGATTTGCACTTCTGGACTGATGAACAAGAAGCACCTGAGGGTGTATGGGTAAGAGCAATGGGGCCAGACACAAATTGTTCAATGGTTCCTGGAAAATGGGAAAACCTTGCTATGCAAGATCCAAATTGGAATCATCCTATAGCTGTTCGCTTTGAAATTATTGGTGATAAAATGCCAAAGGATATCGCATTTAGCGGTACTAAGTTGATTGAGGAGAATAAGGCAATAAGTATTCAAACGGAAGTTGTCAACAGAAGTCTGGAAATGATTACATCGTATACTCTGGCATGGGATATTGATAACGGTCAGGAGAAAGGTGAATTGAAAGTAAATTCCAATTTGCTTACAAATCATGGTGAAACAAAAACCATTGAATTGCCACAGTCATTGAATGGAAGGAATCATTCTGTAACTTTGACAGTGAAGGATGTGAATGGCGTAGAAGACGCTGTTCCGGCTAACAGCACTTTTACTACGACGTTTACGACATTGCCGAATACGTTTTTCCCAAGGAGGATAGTGATGGAGGAAGGCACTGGTACATGGTGTGGCTATTGCGTAAGAGGAATAGAGACTATCGAGAGGCTTAGCAAAGAATATCCGGATAATTTTATTGGCATCGCTTTGCACAATAGCGACGAAATGGCTAATATGGAGAATTATAGTGCTATTGCCAATAGGTTTAGTGAGTTCCCGAGCTGTATAATAAACCGTACGTCACCTATGGATCCAAACTATCCAGAAGTGAAGGATGTTGTAGAAAAACTGAAAGATGGTGCTGAGGCTAAGATAACAGCATCGGCTGTGTATGCATCCAAGGACTACTCTTCTGTTACTGTAAATACAGAGACAACTTTTGGATTTAGTGACAATACGACAGCAGACTATCGTATAGCATATGTCGTGGTAGAAGACAATGTTGGACCTTATGTTCAGAGCAATTATTATTCTGGCGAAGGCCTTTCTGAGTCAGATTACATGTATGGATGGTCTCAAAAGGGTGCAAAGGTAAAGATTGAGTTCAATGAAGTTGCCAGAGGAATCTATGGTGGCGTGAATGGAATGAAAGGCAGTGTACCTACAGATATCAAGGAGGGCGAGAAATACGAATACGAGTATAGCTTTATCCTGCCAAAGAACATTCAAGACAAAAACAATATCAGTATCGTTACTCTGTTGATAGACAATAACTCGGATGAAATAGTCAATGCAGATAAGACCAGTGTGGTATTTGACCAAAGTGTTTTGGAAAGTAATTTATTTAATATCCAGTATCAAGGAACAGAACTTCCTAATAAGACTATACTTGACTTCCAGTCGACAGAGTCTGGTGGTAAGGCAACTTGTTCTACAGGAAATGAAATCAAGTTGGTAGTGGCAGATGGGACAATGAAACAAGGATCTGCTACTTTGGAAATCAAATCGAATACAATAGATCCTGATGAGTTGAACTTTATTGTAGGAAGTTCAACAGAATCAGTAATAGGAAAGACTATTGTGGAGAAATCGTTCACAACAGACCCAAATGGCACCTTGGCATTGGGCTTAAATGCATCAGGTTTGAAAACTTATGGTGAGTTGGAGGCTACACTGACTATACAAATTGACGGCAAGTCAAAGGTGATTGGGCTTTTGTTTAAACATGAGCTTATCGTAGTGAATAATGTAAATAAGGGTAATGATGAGATATGGTGGTATAATTATGATAACAACATATTCACATGGCCAATAGAAGGAACAGGTAATAAGGAACGTTACCACCTTGCCACACATGTTACGTATGATATGGTGGGAGGAAAGGGAACAACGGTTGATGGCTATAGCTTCTTCCCTATTGGTGAAGGCACGAAAAATGCTACAGTGTGGGTGTCAAAGACACTTCCTAATACTGATAAAGAGGCTGATTTGGAGGTTGTAAGTATCCCTGATAAGCAACTTTTAATTGGTGATTTTGATGAAGTCGCTTTCTTAAAGAGACATGAGATACCAGAAGAGGGCCTTTATGTAGGCTGCTCATTTGATATTACAGACCTGGAGAAGGACAGATGGTCATCTGTTCCTATTGTATATACAGATAGTGAGAAAAATCGTGATGGGGCTTTCTGGTATAAGACTGAGAGAAGTATAACAGAATGGGTTAACCATCAAGGAAATCTGATTGCAAAGGTTCTTTTCGGCAGTAATTCGTTTATCAATGATAGGGTAAAGGTTAAAGACTTCCCGCCAGTATACTGCGTAAAAGGACAGAAACCTCACATCTTAGTTACACTCGTCAACGAAGGAACAATAGAAGTTAATCATGTTTTGATGACTGTTTCGGACAAAAATGGTAATAAGCAGAATCTTGATTGTTGGATAGGGCTACAGCCTTTCTCAGAACAAACTTATGATTTTGTAATAGATCCAGCATCATCTCAGGGCGTTGTTGAAAAGACTATCACTCTTACAACTGTTAACGATTTGCCAAATAAATCAACAAGCAACGTGGGAAAAGGTTTAGTAATTACACTTAATGAAGTGCCAAAGAGAACTATGGTGATGGAAGAGTTTACAGGTACTTGGTGCGGATGGTGTACACGTGGAATGGTAGCTCTTGATAAACTTGAAAAGATGTATGGTGATGATATTATCTTGATAGCAGCTCATAATAGTGATCCTATGGAGACTTCTGATTATGATGAAGTGATGGCTTTGACTGATGGTTACCCCACCTGCACAATAAACAGAGACGGTATTGCCGATCCATATTTCGGATATCAGCAGGAGGGATTTGGTATTGTAGAGATAATAAATAATACGATGCATGATATTGTACCTGGCAATGTCAAGGTACGTGCCATCTGGAATGACGCAGATCAAACATTAATAGATATTAATGCATGGAGTAAATTTGAAGTGGACGCAAATAATCTGCCGTTACAGATAGGATTCGTATTGTTGGCAGACAGCCTTCAAGGTATGTCTTCAGCTTGGGCTCAAAATAATTATTATTCAGGTAATAGTAGTATCACAGAACCAGACCTTTTGCAACTAGTCTCAAAGCCTGACAGGCTGGTCGGCATAAAATATAATCATGTGCCTGTTGCTGCCTGGGGAGCTTATAAAGGACTAGAAGGAACTATTCCTGAAACCGTGATGGCAGGTGCTGACAATCATTATAGTTTCAAAGCAGACATATCTGAGAACATCATAATTCAGAATAAAGATAATTTAAGTGTTGTTGCATTGTTGATTGATAAGGGGACTGGTAAGATATTGAATGCTGCAAAATGTAAGATTGAAGCTTATGGCACTGGTATCGTAAACCTGAAGACTGATAATGAGATGGGTGATATCTTCGACCTCAGTGGTAGAAAGGTAAAGGCCAATAGTGTCTCTATGAAGGATTTACCAAAGGGTATTTATATTGTTAATGGTAAGAAAGTTGTAGTAAAGTGATTAAGGAATGAAAAAGTTGTTAATAGCAGTTGTCCTTATGGCGGTTGTGCAGACAGCGTTTGCACAACTGCCTCATGTTACGTTGAAGGATATAAACGGAAAGGCTGTGAGGCTTGATACCTTGAGTAATGGAGGTAAGCCTATCATCATAGATTTCTTTGCCACATGGTGTAAGCCATGTAATCGGGAACTGAGTGCCATCAGTGAAGTTTACGACCAGTGGCAGAGTGAGACAGGAGTGAGGCTTATAGCTGTTTCCATCGATCAGGCGCATCATATAAACAAGGTTAAGCCTTTGGTAGATCAGTTGGGCTGGCCATATGAGGTGTTGCTGGATCCAAATAGCGAACTGAAACGTGCCTTGGGTGTGCAGCTGATTCCCTATACTCTCATCGTCGACGGTAATGGGAAGATCGTATATAAGCACTCAGGGTATGTGGACGGTGAAGAAGACGAACTGTTTGAGGAAGTCAAGAAAGCCTTAGATAATTAAATGATTATGATTGCGAGATGCCGCTTCTTTGTAATGATCCCGCTGCTACTGCTGAACATACCCATTTCTGCTCAGCAGGAGGGTATTTCTGTCTGTGGCAGTATTCAGAGCAATGTGCTTATTCCTCAGAGTGATGAGAAGATTGGTGCTGAGAAATCAGATGACTGGGGCCTTACAAACAGTTATGCGGATGTAAGCATACAGAGTAAATATGTGGATGCTGGAGCCAGACTGGAGTTTCTGGAGCATCCTCTGCCTGGGTTTGAAAAGGATTTTAAAGGTTGGGGGGTGCCAAACATATTTGTTAAGGGAAAGTATAGGAATGCAGAACTTACCATCGGCAGTCTGTATGATCAGTTTGGCTCCGGCTTTATCTTCCGTACTTATGAAGAGCGTAGCCTTGGTATCGACAACTCCTTGTTTGGAGCGAGGATAGCCTATCATCCTGTGGAGAATCTCAGCCTGAAGGCTCTGACTGGCAGACAACGTAGATACTGGTCATTGAATGATGCCTGGATTACAGGTGTTGATGCTGAATGGACTCTGGGTATGTTTACGTTTGGAGCCTCTGCCGTTAATAAACATGAGGGCCAGGAGGATATCATGACCGATGCCACTCATAAGTTGAATCTACCAGAAAATGTGAATGCCTTTGATGTGAGGGTAAGGCTCCAGAAAGGTAATGTGAATATCCTTGCTGAATATGGGCAGAAGACTCAGGACCCATCATTTGATAATGGTTATATCTATCGACGGGGGTATGTTGCGATGCTGTCAGGCTCATATTCCAAGAGAGGCCTGAGTCTGTTACTCCAAGCCAAACGGAGTGACAATATGAACTTTCGCAGCAGACGCTCGATGAGTGGCATCTCTTCGATGATAAACCATCTGCCAGCATTTACGATGGAGCACACATACGCCTTAGCTGCCTTATATCCTTATGCTACAAACCCAGGTGGGGAATGGGCTTATCAGGCAGAAGGGGCTTATACCTTCAAGAAGAATACAGCTTTGGGAGGAAAATATGGAACGACTGTTAAGTTGAACTTCTCACATGTGCATAGTATTGATGTGAATCCCAAGAACCTGAATGGACGGACAGAAGGCTCTGACGGATATGGCTCGTCATTCTGGAAGTGGGGTAATCAGACGTATTATCAGGATCTGAATGTTCAGATAGACAAGAGGATTTCCAAGTCATTTAAGTTGAACCTGATGTATATGAACCAGTTGTATAACAAGACAGCGATAGAAGGCGAAGGAGGGATGATACATTCTGACATCATAATTGCTGAGGCTAAATATCGTATGAGCAAGTCCCTTACGCTAAGAGGCGAGGCTCAGTATCTGTTTACAAAGGACGATCAGGGAGATTGGGCATATGGACTTTTAGAACTGTCGTTGGCTCCAAGATGGATGTTCTCCTTCTCTGATCTGTATAATGCCGGAGATACTCATCTGCACTATTATATGGGGTCTGTTGCATTCGCAGAAAAGGGGCATCGCCTGCAGATAGGCTATGGCAGGACAAGGGCAGGATATAATTGCTCAGGGGGAGTGTGTCGGTATGTGCCCGCCAGCAAGGGGGTAGTGATGTCGTATAATTATAATTTCTGACGTATGAAGCACTTATGTCTTTTCATAATGATCATAACAGCGTGGTTGTCATGTAGTCATATCGATGAAGACAGTCGTCTGATTGAGGTGCCTCATGCGAAGATATCCAGGGCTGTGTTGGTGGAAGAGTTTACTGGCCAGCGTTGTGTGAATTGTCCTAACGCGACAACTGAGATAGAGCGTCTTCAGGAGGAATATGGCAAGGGAAACGTTATTGCAGTAGCCATCCATTCCGGTCCGCTCGCTTTTTATTCAACAGACAAAGTCCTGGGGTTGAGAACTGCTTTAGGCGATGAGTATTACGATTATTGGAAAGTTGAAGCAGAGCCGTCAGGACTAATAAACAGGAGTGGGGGAGTGCTGCTGTTGGATAAATGGGCAGCAAGGGTTTATCAGGATATGCAGAATGAGGCTCCTGTAGAATTGGCGGCAAAAGCAAAAATCGCAGATAATGGTCTGATAGAAATCGGGATTGAGTTCCTGTCAGTGAAGGATTTCTCTGGGAAACTGCAGGTCTGGATAATAGAAGATGGCATTGTTGCCCTTCAGATGCTTCCTGATGGAACTTTGAACAGGGAGTATGTTCACAATCATGTATTCCGTTCTACCGTTAATGGAGCATGGGGTGACGATGTTGTTTGGCCATCAGGAAAACAGGGTATATTGTCATTCTCTGCAGAGATGCAGGTGGACTGGAATGCTAAAAACTTGTCTGTTGTTGCCTTTGTTTATAACGAAGGTGGCGTTCAGCAAGTTTGCCAAAATCCCGTAGTTTATTGATAATATTTAAACAATAGTCTTATGATAGAACTTAAAAACGACCTGCTGACGGTCATTGTTTCAGAGAAGGGAGCAGAGCTCCAAAGTATTAAGGACGCAAAGGGAAAGGAATATCTGTGGCAGGCAGACCCGAAGTATTGGGGACGCCGCTCACCGATATTGTTTCCTATCGTGTGCAGTGTGAATAACGAGACTTATCGTGTAGATGGTAAGGAGTATCATCTTCCACGTCATGGATTTGCCCGTGATGCTGAGTTTACGCTTATCTCCAAGAGCGATCGCAAGGTGACTCTGGCTCTGGAGTCGTCAGAGAAGACAAAGGAGGTCTATCCATACGACTTTACTCTCTCTGTGAGCTATGTGCTCGACGATAACACGATTGGAGTGATCTGGCACGTTCAAAACACTGATACTCGTGAGATCCATTTTCAGATAGGTGGTCATCCTGCCTTCAACGTGCCCGACATGAAGCCTGGAGAAGATCAGCAGGGTCGTATCCGTCTGGACAATTCTGACCCTATGGATGCTCTTCACAGCTATTCTGACAGTTCGCATGAGATGGACGAGGTGCCTTTCATCGAGGCAGAGGACGGAATGTTGGAGTTCTCTAACAATACCTGGCGCAATGACTCTATCAAGGTGCATAAGTGTCAGTTGCATCGTGCTGAGCTGCTCAACAAGGCTGGCGAGGCAGAGGTGACTGTAGAGTTCCGTACGCCTGTTGTGGCTTTCTGGAGTCCTTATGGCAAGCAGGCTCCTTTCGTATGCATTGAGCCTTGGTATGGCATTGGTGACCCTCGTGGCTTCGATGGTGAGTTCAAGGACAAGCCCCTGATGAATCATCTCCAACCAGGGGCATCGTTTATGTCAAAGTATACGATAGCTATCGTTTCTTATTAGGAATCCCTCCCCTATATATCGCCCTTTTTATTTTTATAAATAAAAAAGGGCTATGTATATATATAGGGGATTCCTATAAGGACTTTTGAATGCATAATGAATAGTGCCACTTTTCGACCCGAATAGTGCCTCCAAACGACCCGAATAGTGGCACTTTTCACCTTTAATCATACAACGGCTTACCATTTTTTCTGGTGTCCAGACTGCATGTTCCCAATCTTTTTTCCGACTAACCCGCCATAACCCGCCAATTGCTTCTGCCTACTATATTACCTTTGCATTCGGTTAAGGAAATTATCTAAAGAAACATGATATATATATTTTACTTTACGGTGAAGAAGAATGCTCCTTGAGCTAAAATTGAGATGTCAAAGTTTTGAAGGTCTTTGTCGTTTGAATTTTTACCTAATTGCTTGAGATGTTGTTCTACCTCTGGACTTCGGATAATAAATGTGGCTTTCACCATCAATTTTCTGCAAAATTAGTTGTAATATCGTATTTACGAAACGGAATTCTCCTATAACTTGATATGGAAATCCCTACTATCTGCAGCAGCTTTTTTATCCTCTGCTAATAGGTATTGATGAAACATCCTCTACCCTAACACTAAACACCTTCTAGTGTCATACTAGAGCACCTTTAGTGCAGGGGTAAATTGTTTCCCGGAATAAATTTTTCGTAGAATTATTTGGAGATATGGATAATAGTTCGTATCTTTGCAGCGTTCATCATTAAATTTATAGACTATGAGCACATTAAAGAAACAAAACAAAGAGAACGAGAAAATGGCAGGCAAGTATTTAAATCCAAAGGCAGATCTGACCTTCAAGCTTGTGTTTGGAGAACATGAGGACTTGATGATGAGCCTGCTCAATGCCTTGCTGCCGATTGCAGAAACCTCCCCGATTATCCACTTAGAGTATCTGTCGCCAGAGATGGTGCCCGACAGGAAAGGCCGTAAGGACAGTATCGTCGACGTGAGGTGCAAGGATTCATCAGGCCGTCAGTTTATCGTGGAGATGCAGATGCACTGGAACGAGGACTTCATGAAGCGTGTGCTGCTGAATGCCTCAAAGTCGGTTGTCAAGCAGGCAGGCGTGAACGAGAAATACCGACAGATACAGCCGGTGTTCTCGCTGAACCTTATCAATGACACCCGTTTCCAGCCCGACTCCAAGGATTTCTATCACGACTATGCCATTATCAATGTAGAACATCCGGAGAACACCATCGATGGTCTGAGGTTCGTCTTCGTTGAGCTGCCGAAGTTCCAGCC
>FLNV01000613.1_pt1 | contig 13297 bp, 13 predicted proteins | sample 1140351 | NCBI WGS metagenome assembly FLNV01 (sample SAMEA3878207, study PRJEB12797) | bioreactor metagenome | biome: Moose rumen | place: Sweden | collected 2011-10 | reverse complement strand
TAAAGGAATTAAATTACAACACGTATATGACGTACAAAGAATTACAATTTCCCAAGGGCACATTGTTCTTGGTTACCGGTGGAGCTGGTTTCATTGGCTCTAACCTATGTGAAGCAATTTTGAAGATGGGTTATCGGGTTCGCTGCCTCGATGACCTCAGTACTGGCAAACAAGCTAACGTGGATTTATTTGAAGGAAATCCCAATTACGAGTTTATCAAAGGTGACATTAAAGACCTTGACACCTGCATGAAGGCTTGCGAGGGAGTGGACTATGTGCTGAACGAAGCAGCTTGGGGCAGTGTACCCCGCTCCATTGAAATGCCGCTGTTCTATTGCGCTAACAACATTCAGGGCACATTGAATATGATGGAGGCTGCACGACAGAAAGGTGTAAAGACCTTTGTGTATGCAAGCAGTTCAAGCGTCTATGGTGACGAAGCTCATTTGCCCAAGAAAGAAGGCGTAGAGGGCAATCTTCTTTCTCCATACGCTCTTAGTAAGCGATGCGATGAAGAATGGGGAAAGCAGTATCATAAGCACTATGGCCTTAAGACAATAGGTCTTCGCTACTTCAATGTCTTTGGCCGCCGCCAGGATCCGCACGGTGCATACGCAGCTGTTATTCCTAAGTTCATCAAACAATTGTTGAACGATGAGCAACCCACCATCAATGGTGATGGCAAGCAGAGCCGTGACTTTACTTATATAGAGAATGTGATCGAGGCAAACCTGAAGGCTTGTCTGGCCCCAGACGAAGCCAGTGGCGAAGCCTTCAATGTGGCATACGGAGGTCGTGAGTACCTGATAGACATTTACTACGAATTGACAAAAGCGCTAGGTAAAGATATTGAGCCTCACTTCGGTCCCGACCGTGCCGGAGACATTAAGCATAGTAATGCGGATATCAGCAAGGCAAAGCGACTGCTGGGCTATGACCCGCAGTATGACTTTGCCCGTGGACTTGCAGAGGCTATTGACTGGTATAAAGCAAACCTTTGATGGTTCATAGTGAATGTTTAAAGGTTCAAACAGAAAAAATAATATAAATATCATAATTACAATGAAAGAGACTAAAATTTGCGTAATCGGACTCGGTTACGTTGGACTGCCGCTGGCACGTCTGTTTTCCACCAAGTATGAAACGGTTGGTTTCGATATGAACCAAAAACGTTGCGACGCACTGATGGCAGGTCATGATGCCACATTGGAGGTTGCGGACGATATTCTGCAGGATGCTATCAACAATCATGGTTTTATCTGTACCAGCGATATTGAAAAGATCAAAGACTGTAATTTCTATGTTGTTGCTGTTCCGACCCCTGTAGATGATGACAATAATCCTGACCTGACCCCACTTGTTGGTGCCAGCACCACTGTTGGTAAGGTCATCAGCAAAGGCGATGTCGTGGTGTATGAGAGTACCGTTTATCCTGGCGTCACAGAGGACGAGTGTATCCCAGTCGTCGAGAAAATCTCAGGCATGAAGATGAATGTGGATTTCTATGGTGGTTATAGCCCTGAGCGTATCAACCCTGGTGATAAGCAGCACACCGTTGAGCATATCAAGAAGGTTACTTCCGGCTCCACTCCCGAGATTGGCAAGTACATCAACGAGGTCTATAGCAGTGTCATCACCGCAGGAACACACCTCGCTCCGACAATTAAGGTTGCTGAAGCTGCTAAGGTTATTGAAAACTCTCAGCGTGATATCAACATTGCTTTCGTAAACGAACTCTCCAAAATCTTTAACAGGATGGGTATTGACACCCTTGATGTCCTGGAAGCTGCAGGTACCAAGTGGAACTTCCTGCCTTTCCGTCCAGGTTTGGTAGGAGGTCACTGCATTGGTGTTGACCCATACTATCTGGCGCAGTGTGCTCAGCGTCACGGTTATAATCCGGAGATTATCCTTGCCGGTCGTCGCATGAATGACGGTATGGGCGAATATGTGGCAACAGAGACCATAAAGCTGATGTTGAAGAAAGGCATCCAGGTGCTGAACTCAAATATTATCATCCTTGGCTTCACCTTCAAAGAGAACTGCCCCGATGTGCGTAACACCAAGGTTATTGATATCTACAAGGCACTGAAGGAGTACAACCTTAATATCACCGTTTACGATCCTTGGGCTAACCCTGCTATTGTGGAGCATGAATATGGTATCAAGGTGGTGAACGAATTGCCGACAGAGAAGTTTGATGCAGCCATTGCTGCTGTTGCTCATAAGAAGTTTGACGGACTAGATGTGACAAGTCTCTTGAAAGAGAAACACGTCATTTTCGATGTGAAATGTACGCTCGATAGGAGCATTGTAGATGGTAGACTTTAAAATGCATAAGATGGGGGATGCTCTTTTTAGGAGCATCCCCGTCATTTAACGAGAATTGAGATAATCCCATACGATTATGACTAAGACAACAAAATCAAGCAACTACAACAAGATAGCGGTCAATACAGTAATGCTGTATTTTCGCATGTTGCTGATAATGCTTGTGTCTCTTTATATAGTCAGGATTCTTTTGGCTGCCCTTGGGCAAGAAGACTATGGTCTATATAATGTCATAGGTGGAATAGTGGTAATGTTCTCATTCTTGACACATGTGTTATCTTCTGCATCACAACGTTTTTTTGCTTATGACATAGGCCAAGGGAATTATAACCAGCTTAGCAAGACCTATAGTACCATAATACTACTATTCGTATTAGTAATTGCTGTAATAATCTTATTGGCAGAAACAATAGGCTTGTGGTTTTTGCATAACAAAATGACCATACCACAGGAAAGAATGACTGCTGCGAACTGGGTGTATCAGTTCTCTATTTTGTCTTTCTGTTGGAAAGTTTTCACCTCACCTTATCAAGCCATTATAATAGCTCATGAGAAGATGAACATTTATGCCTATGTGGGTGTAGCAGAAGTTCTTCTCCAGCTTATACTCGTACTTGTTTTGCAAAATGTTGAGCAAGACAAACTGATAGTATATAGTGTGTTGATGTTTTTAATTGTCTTTATTATTAACAGTCTATATATTGCTTATGCGAAGTTAAAATACAGACAAATACATTTTGTCACCAATTTGGATAAATCATTGTTTAAAAAGGTTGTTTCCTATTCTGGCTGGACTTTATTTGGTGCGTTAGCATCATTGGTTCGTAGTCATGGAATTAACATTATTCTTAACGTCTATTTTACACCTGTCGTTAATGCAGCTCGTGGCGTTGCTCATAACGTGAACAGTGCTATATCTTCTTTCGCGGGGAATTTTTACACAGCAGTTAAACCACAAATAGTAAAGTATTACGCTCAAGGAGATTTAGATTCATGTTATAAGTTGGTGTTTCGTTCCACAAAATTCTCCTTTTGCCTACTATTAATTCTTGCATTACCTATTATATATTTTACCCCACAAATATTGACGCTATGGCTTGGAGAGTATCCAGAGTTTACAATTGTATTTACCCGTCTTATCCTCGTGGTGGCACTGATTGATTCACTTGCAAATCCACTTATCTCTTTTAACCAAGCAACAGGTAGCGTAAAATGGTTTCAGGTTATTGTAGGAATAATATATATAATTACCTTACCGATTGCTGTTGTCGTGTTCGAAAGTGGCAAAGGTCCAGTATCTGTCTTTTTTGTCTCTATAGCAATCTCTATAATTGCAATGATAGCTCGTTTGTTAATTATCTATCGCCAGCATCGTTTTCCTTTACTTGATTATTCAAAAAAAGTTCTGCTGCCAATCCTATTGGTTACAACAGTGTCACTGATTTTGATGAGAACTTGGCATTACTTAGCAATTCCATCAGATGGTGTTTTTCTTTTAGCATTTAATGTGTTTGTTGTCATAATCATGGTTGCGATTGTTTCCCTGTTTGTTGGTTTTAACGGGGTTGAACGGCATTATGTCTATAATCTGATTAGATCAAAAATACTACACAAATGAAGGAGTATATAAACTATGATTTATACAAGAATAATACAATGCGATTACATTGTGTAGCTTCTTACTTGTATGAACCAGAAAGTAACGAAGAACTGCATCAACTTGTACAAAAGTTGCGTAGTTCAAATGAAAACTTTAAAATTCTTGGGGGAGGGAGCAACATATTAATGCCGGAACATGTAGAGAAAGTTATATCTCTTCGCTCAATAGAAACTGATACATTTGTCGAAGGAAATATAGTTAAAGCAGGGGCATCTATATCCATTCAAAAACTAATTAGAACTTGCCAAGACCATAGTTTAGGTGGTTTGGAATTCCTTTTTACGTTACCTTGTCAACTTGGCGGAGCAATTTATATGAATGCAGGTAGGGGAGGACAAAAATCAGTAAGTATCTCAGACTTTGTCAAGAATGTTACATATATGGATTCTTCAACAGGCGTTATTCACACAATATCCAAGGAAGAGTGTCTTTTTGCCCACCGTCATTCCATATTTCAAGGAAAGAACTGGATAATACTAAGTGCTGAACTGGAATTGGAAGACAAAGATCCTGATATAGTACATAAAGATATTAACGGCAGATTAGAAAGATCTAAGAAATATCTTGATTCAGGAAAGCCAAGTTGTGGTTCTGTTTTTTGTCAATACAACAGCCGTATAATGTCTTTCCTGAAAGGAATCAGAATAGGAAATGCTCAGTATTCAAATAAGACTAGGAATTGGATTTCTAACAATGGGAATGCTACCTATCATGACGTATTAAAATTGATTCGACTAGCAGTTTTTCTTCATAGATTAACATTTCAAAAATATGAAATTGAAATAATTATTTGGAAGCAATGAAAATTGGTATATTGACTTACCATAGATCGTTAAACTATGGTGCTGAACTACAGGCTTTAGCATTAATGACCTTTATAAGTAATTTGGGACATGATGCATCGATAATTGATTATTGGCCTAAATACAGAACAAGTTTCTGGAGCGAAACTTTAGCTCTTCCTTTTGCCCAAATGCTATTAGCTATTAAATTAAGGTTAATGACATGCATAAGATATGGTATAAGAAAAAGGAATACAGAAAGGTTTATTAATCAGTATATGAAATTGACATCAACATCAGATAAATACGATGTTGCGATATATGGAAGTGATCAGATATGGCGAAAGTTTAATAAAAAAGGGTTGAAAGGTTTTGATGAAATTTATTGGGGCACAGATACAATAAGAGCAAGCAAAAGGGTTGCGTATGCCGCAAGTATGGGATCTGTTCAGATAATAAAAGAGGAGGACAAACTTTTTGTTTCTGAGCATCTTAAGAATTTTGATGCACTTAGTTGTCGAGAACAAGATTTGAAGGATTATTGCAAAAGTCAGTTTCATATTGAAATTATGAAGGTGATAGACCCTGTTTTTCTTCTTTCTTCAGAGCAATGGAATCATTTGTTACCGGATAAAAATGTACCACCATATAATTATTTATTATATTATACTGTCATGAGGAATAAAAAAACAGAAGACATAGCTGATATGATCCATAAAAAAACAGGATTACCTATTATCGAACTAAGGGGAATTCTTGTAAATTTTCACTATGGTAAACGGTATCGATTTACTGCGGATGCTCAGGAATTCTTGTCGCTAATCCGAAATGCATCTTATGTTGTTGCTTCCTCTTTCCATGGAGTTGCTCTTTCTCTATGTTTTAATAAGGAGTTTTATTATGCAGGTTCAAGCAAATCAGTTAATAGAATAAGTTCTCTATTATCACAGGTCGGTCTCATGAACCGTATAATAACGAGTGAAAGAGAAATAGATCTTACAAAAACAATTGAGTGGCAGGAGGTAAATAGAAAACTTGATGGTATAGTGACGATTTCAAAACAATGGTTATCAAAGAAACTCGTAATGTTATCATGAGTCAAAGAATAATGGTATCAAAAAAAAGGAGAACAGTTATACCTATTAGCGTATTGTTGTCGACTCTTTTTATAGCTTTTTTTTGTGACGTAAAAGCTATTACTTCGATATTAGTAGCTGGTTCGCCAGAGAGGTCGGAATCAGAGAGCGGCCCGATGACGTACCTGTATCTGTGTTCGGTCCTTGGGGCCTTGGTCTTATCCATAATCAATTCCCAGTGGAAAAATAGGCGTTTTTCTAATTCGATGCTTTTCATACTGGTTTGGGTGTCAGTTTTTTATATCATCACTTATTACTCCATTGCACCGCCATTTACTTCCTTTTTACTTTTTTCTTTATATACTGTTGTTTCTTTCACACTTCCCTCTATCGCGAAGATAGATGGTCGTCTATTCTTAAAGGCCTCCATGTTTTTTGTCTTCCCAGCAATATTTCAACTTAATCAAATCTTTCGTTTTATGTACGACGATTCAGAGGTTATAACGATGGGGCAATCATATGCCTTCCTATATCCTGTCATTGCTTCTGTGGTATATTATTTCGTATATTTTAAGGAAGAAACTAAAATAGAGAAAGCTGTATCTCTTATCCTTTTCGCAGTTAATAGCGTGTTTGCATCATACTTGATTGCGTATGGTTCAAGAGGCCCTGTACTTTCAATCATTGCAGTTATAGCTTTTTGTCTGGTGTTTCCCCATTCAGAAAGTGGGTTTGGCATTAAAACCCTAAAGGGGAGATTTACTGTGTTCGCGGTGACAACAGTTGTTGTTGTGTTTTCTTTTATATCCGTCATTCAACAATTCCAAGATGTGCTTGGGAACTATGGTCTGTCCTTTAATTTCGTTGATAAAATCTTAAGATTAGATGGAGGAGGAGATGTGACAAACGGACGGCAGCTATTGTATGGAATGGCCCTCACAGATATTGCAGACAATCCAATTTTTGGAATGGGCTTCGACCAATTTAATAACAATCATGGGATTGATGGAGCAGCATATCCTCATAATTTTATTATACAGACTCTTTACGATGGTGGCATTCTCCTATTAATAGTTTTAGCTATCCCTATCATAAAAGGATTTACGAGTATGTGGAAAACCTGTACCTTGGATGAGTATGCCGTTATTGTCGCATTGGCTTTTAGTGCAGTGCCTCGTGCAATGTATTCTGGTGACCTTTGGCAAAATGGACCATTATGGATGTTATTTGGAATAGTATTGTGTAATAAGTTTGTAGTTAGAGTAAATCGGTAGTTAAAATAGATTATTATTTATGAAAGAATTAGTTAGCGTAATCATTCCCTCCTATGGTGGTGGTGAATGTTTGCGACGCTGTATTGATAGTGTATTAAAACAGACCTATCAAGAAATCGAGGTTGTTGTTGTTGATGATAATGGTTTAGGGACAGAGAACCAAAGAAAAACGGCATCCCAAATGGAAGTCTATAAAGACAATCCTAAGGTGAGTTATATTTGCCATGAGGTTAATAAAAATGGGTCGGCTGCAAGAAATACTGGTGTGAAAAACTCTCATGGCGCCTATATATCACTTCTTGATGATGATGACGAGTTTTATCCCGATAATATTGAAGCTCAGATGGTAGTAATGTCTTCATTAGGAGAAGACTATGCGCTGACATATTGCGGAATTCGTTCATATAAAGGGGATAAAGTAGATCATGAACGACACCCAACAAAAAGCGGCAGTCTTTTGTTTGAAATCATGAAGCATGAGGTTGTAATAGGCAGTTCAACCCTTCTTATCAGACGTTCTGCCTGGGAGAAACTAGGAGGTTTTGACGAGAGTTTCCGCCGTCATCAGGACTGGGAGTTTACGGCCAGGGTGTGTGCTGAATATAAAGTGAAGGCAATAGATCATATTGGCGTAAAACGTAATATGATGATGCGAAATAGCCCAAAGAATGCAGATGTGGCATACGAGTATCGCAAGCATTATCTTGAAAAGATGAAACCATATTTAGAGAAGTTACCTTCAAATCAGCAGAGAACCATCATACTGTGGAATCTTTTGGATATTTGTGTACAATATCTTAAATCAAAGCAGTGGAAAAAATTTTTCAGGCTTTATTCTTCAATTAAACCTGGCTTTATAGGTATCAGTTTCCTCTTTAGACGTTTTTTCTTAGCCTATAAGAGGGGAAAATTATAATAGATAAATTGGTTTATTATGGCAAATATTATTCATTCAGCATCAAAATTGATTAATCCCTTTTTGTCAGACGAGCAGTTCATTCGCCTGAAATGGTCTTATCGAATGAAAGGACATAAGTTGGATTTGGAAAACCCACAAACTTTCAACGAGAAGCTACAGTGGCTGAAATTGAACTACCACAACCCTCAGCAAACGCTGCTTGTTGATAAATACCGTGTGAAAGAGTATGTCGCTAATCTTATTGGCGAGGAACATGTAATTCCTCTTTTGGGGGTATGGGACAGTGTAGAAGAGATAGACTGGACAGCACTCCCAGATCAATTCGTGATGAAGTGTTCACATGATTGTGGTGGAATGGTTATCTGTAAGGATAAGTCTCAATTGAATATAAGCGAGGCAAAGGCAAAATTGGCAAAATGCCTTAAGTCAAATTATTACGCCCAGGGCAGAGAATGGCCATACAAGAATGTTAAGCCTGTAGTTTTTGCAGAGGCTTATAAGGAAGACAAGTTCGGGGAGTTGAGAGACTATAAGTGGTTTTGTTTTAACGGAGTTCCTAAGGCTTTTTTCGTTGCGTCTGATAGGCAGAAGAAGGATGAAGAGACGAAATTCGATTTCTTTGACACTGATTTTAACCATCTTCCTTTTACAAATGGCCATCCAAATTCCGACAAAGTGATTGAAAAGCCTAAAGGGTTTGAAAAGATGAAGGAGCTTGCCGCTAAGTTGTCAGAGAATTGGCCTCATGTCCGTGTGGACTTCTATGATGTTGATGGTGAAGTATACTTTGGTGAGTTCACCTTTTTTCACTGGGGTGGGATGACTCCATTTGTGCCCAACGAATGGGACTATAAGTTTGGCGAGTGGATACAACTTCCGGCACCGATGTTATAATTGAAAAGATGAAAGGTAAGCTTGTCATTCTCATCGGTACCTTGCGAAGTGGCGGGGCTGAACGTGTGGTGTCAGAGGTTTCTGCTATGTATGCCAACTATTTCAAAGAGGTGATAGTCTTAACATATTATGATACAGAAGTTTTTTATAAATTCGATTCGAGAGTAAGACTGGAATGTGTTGAGAGGCAAACGAAATCAAGGAGCATGTTAAAAAACATACTCTGGATCAGACGCTTTGCAAAGGCAGAGCATCCTGACATGTTCCTTTCTTTCTTGCTTCGTTTCAACATACTTTCCATCTGGGCACTCATGTTCCTCAGTACGCCTGTAGCCGTTTGTGAACGGTCAGACCCGCAGTGGGTTAGTACACGCTGGCTACGTTGGATGCGTAATTTCTCGTATCGCTTTTGTAAAAGGATCCAGGTTCAGACTGCTGCAGGAAAGACCTGTTTCCCATTAGCCGTTCAGGATAAAATCCTGGTGATACCTAATCCAAATCATATTTCTGTTGCAGAGCGAAACATGTGTTTGGAACAGGTTAAGGAGAAAAGGATAGTGACAGTAGGCAGGCTGATACCGGTTAAGAATCACAAATTGCTTATTGATGCATTCTCTATTGTCAGCAAAGAGTTTCCTGACTACACATTGGACTTTTATGGTGACGGTGAATTGAAAACCGAGCTACTGAAAATCGCCACTGAACAGGGATTGGAAAAGAAGGTGATTTTCCATGGAAACGTAAACGATGTTCCCCAACAAATAGCCTCTGCACAGATGTTCGTTCTTTCATCAGACATCGAGGGTATGCCTAATGCTTTGATGGAAGCCATGGCACTGGGGCTTCCGTGCGTTGCAACAGATGTGTCAGGTGTCAGGGATATTATTGAAGACGGAGAAAATGGATTCATCGTCCCAGTTGGTGACAAGATGGCAATGGCTGACAGAATGAGAAAACTCATAGAATCTGAAGATTTGAGGAAGACATTTACTGAGAAATCAGCAAGTGTTCTTTCAAAATTTGATGAAGAACAAATATTCAAACTTTGGGTGGAACTTGTAAGTTAATGATACATAAATATGAATAAGAAAAAGGTTCTGATCAGAACGACAACGACTCCACGAACGATGCGTGGCTTATTGGCAGGACAACTCAAATTTATGTCGTCATATTATGATGTGATCGCGGTTACGTCTGGAGGACCAGTATATGACCAGATGCTGAAAGAGCAGGAGGTGAGAGGATATGAAGTGCCGTTTACAAGAAAATCCTTCTCTTTAGGTTCTGACATAAAGGCATTCTTTAAAGTAATCAAAATATTCAGGAAGGAGAAGCCTTTTATAGTGCATTGCCATAATTCAAAAGATGCCTTAATTTGCATGATTGCAGGATGGCTGTGTGGGGTGCCACATCGTCTTTACACCATAGCAGGTTTGGCAGACCAGAAAGGGGTTCGTGGCTTCCTGTTGGATATGGCGGAAAGAGTGACATTCTTGTTTTCAACAGGTATATATCCAAATTCTAAGAACATGATGGATATCTATCTTAACAGAGGCAGGTTCAAGGCATCAAAAGCCAAAGTGTTTCTGGAAGGTAGCTCGAACGGTATTGATTTGGACTATTTTTGTGAAAACAAAATGTTACAAGAAAATGCTGTTTCGATTCGGAATAAGTATGGTTTCGGTGATAGTTGCACAGTATTTGTTTTTGTCGGTCGTGTTAGAGGCGACAAGGGCGTTAACGAATTGATACAGGCTTTTGGAAGGTTAACGAGAGAGTCTTTTAATGCTAAATTACTGATGGTTGGTGATTATGAGAAGGAATTTGATCCCCTATTCTCAGAAACCACGAAAGAGATTGAAACGAATAAAAATATAGTCTTTACCGGGTATCAAACGGATGTGCGTCCTTTTATATTGGCTGCAGATGCCCTGATTCTGCCCAGTTATAGGGAGGGGATGCCAAACGTTGTGATGCAGGCCGGAGCCTTGAACAGACCTTGTATTGTTACCAATATAAACGGCTCAAACGAGATTATTATTGAAGGTAAAAACGGGAATATAGTTCCAAGGAAAGATACCGACGCGCTGTACAATAAGATGAAAGAGTATTGCGAGAACCGTGATATGATGAAGGAGATGGGAAACAAAGCCCGTGATTTGATTGCGTCGAGATACAAAAGGCAGAATTTGTGGGATGCTATGTTAAAAGAATACCAGTCTTTTGAAGTCTGATCTTCTTCAACGAATTTAGCTGTTGTATGAAAATTCTTATTGCAGGAGGAGGACTGCAAGGTCTGTCTTGTGGTTGTTCATTATGTAGGAACCACGAGGTAAGCCTTGTGGCTTCTGACTTGATGTCGAGGAAAAGCCATTTCTTTAAGAAAGTTTATTCCGATGTCAGGGCAAATGATGAGTCATTGTTTGACTTGCTGGAAAAGGAACGTTTTGACGTGTTAATACCCGTTAGCGACAAGACTGTACCTTTCATCAGCAAGAACAAGCCTATGATAGAGGAGCGATACGGTGTAAAGTGCGGAGTTCCAGATTATGATCAGGTGTATCAGGTGGAGGACAAGAGTCGGTTCATGGCTTTCTGTGATGCTCATCATGTGCCACACCCCATGACAAGACGACTGACGCAAGGCACGTTGGAGGAGGCAGCATTAGTAGTAGGTTTTCCTGCTCTTATTAAGCCAGATTACTCTGTTGGTGCAAGGGGCATAACCAAGGTTAGTACTATAGAAGAGCTAAGGAGGCTATTTCCTGTCATTAGCGAGAAATATGGTTCATGCACACTTCAGGAACTGATAGAGAACCAAGAGTATTATTATAATGTGATGCTCTATCGCGATACAAAAGGGCGTTTTTTGGCTCATACTATATTAAAAATCGTGAGGATGTATCCAGTAGGTGCTGGTAGCAGCTCCTGTTGCATTACAGTTGAAAATGACAAACTGTTGAAAATCTGTAAAGATTGTCTGAACAAGCTGAACTGGGTGGGGATGGCAGATTTCGATGTGCTGCAAAGATTGGACAATGGAGAATATAAGATTATTGAAATCAATCCTCGCGTACCTGCCAGCTTACGAGGTGCTGATATATCAGGCGTGAATTTTCCTGAGATTATTTTGAACAATGTGACGGGATGTGATACCCCCAAATTCAACTACCAGCCGGGTAGGACAATGCGTTATATGGGATTGGATATCATGTGGTTTCTGAAATGCTCTGCCCGTTTTAAAACAACCCCAAATTGGTTTGCTTTTTTCGGCAGACAACTATTCTACCAGGATATTTACAAAGATGACAAATCAACATGGTGGACCTGGTTCATTGAGGGTATAGGAAAGATAAAAAATAAAAATAAGAAAGTAAGGTAATTGTATTTTTATGAATCATTCATTAACAGTTACAAAGGGACGCTTCGATTATATTGACATCACTAAGGCATTAGGCATGCTGACCATTATATGGGGGCATATTGCAGTAGGAAAGAGTGTTACGTTTGCGTATTCCTTCCATATTCCGTTGTTTTTCTTCTTAAGTGGGATGGTATTTGTGAAAGGCAAATATCCTACATTTGGCTCTTTTGTCAAGAGAAGAATACAGACGCTTATAGTTCCGTATATCATCTATTCTTTTATAACATGGGCAGTATGGGCAGCGTTTTCTTACGCAACTCATGCAAAGGTGGCAAGTTACTGGATGCCTTTATGTGAGACTTTTATTGCTCAGGGTTCGGAAGGCTATTTGGTGCATAACGTCCCACTCTGGTTCGTGTCTTGCCTGTTTGTTGTTGAACTGGCTTATTATTGGATAGCCAAACTGCCAGATATCTGGAATGTTGTTGCCTGTATGGTGATGGCAGTCGTTGGCTATGTTATTGTAAATGATTGCTCATTTTTCGATTTCACCACATTGCCTTGGAGTATAGAGGTCGCGATGTCAGCGATACTGTTCTACGCCAGTGGTCATTTGTTGGTGAAAAATGTGGGCCATCAACAAATAACGCATATGGTGGATAGTAATAAATTGGGCTCTGCCGTACTATTTCTGGTAAGCGTCCGAACCTTGGACCTGGCCTAATTTGGTTGAGATAAAATATTTTTCTAATTTTGCGCAAGAATTTATTCATTAAAGTTAAGCGCAATATGGAAATTAAAGATTATGTGAAGCAATTCCGTGACTTGCAGAAGAGTCACAAGAAAGTGAGGGTGGCAGACTTCTGCCGTGAAAATATGTTGGACTACTATGAGATGGTAGAGGCGTTGAAGCAGGAGAAGCTTGAGACGGAGTCTTATGAAGAGCAAGTCCAGTGCGGTGATCTTGTTATCACTGAGATTCCTGAGCCAAATGTCA
>FLNV01000037.1_pt1 | contig 13341 bp, 7 predicted proteins | sample 1140351 | NCBI WGS metagenome assembly FLNV01 (sample SAMEA3878207, study PRJEB12797) | bioreactor metagenome | biome: Moose rumen | place: Sweden | collected 2011-10 | reverse complement strand
CAATCCCTGCGAAATTTCTCCCTCCTCCAATTCTCAGTCATTCTCTGCACCTCATTCTCTGCCATTCTCCGCACCTCATTCTCCGCCATTCTCTGCATCATTCTCCGCCATTCCCCTTATTCTCATTTTCTCAAACATTTGGTTTTGTATTTTTTCTTTCACTCCATACACTACTTCATCTGCCTCATCTATTATCTTTCTCAAATCTGACAATTTTTCACTATGATCAGTGATGACTATACCAGCTACATCTTCTAATATCTCCTGTAAATTATTTTCATCCATATTGTTTAACTTTGAAACAATTTGACTGTGTGTAATTGGATTTAGCACTCACAAAGCTCTCAGAGATTTAGATAGATTTTTCAGTTTTGTACCATTATCCTCAAAATCCAAATTTTCAAAATTTGCTAGTCTATGTCTAGCGACATCTCATTCTCTATTAATCAAATTTCCATATCATTTAGCGAATTGCCATGGATTCACGAAACGAGTTCATCTCGGTATTTTTAGCTGAGACTTACTGGAAGATACTATAGTAGACAGATCATATGCAGTCAAATTAGTTGCTCATCTTACCAAATCTGGGATATTTTCTTTGCATAGTAATCCATTTTTGTGAAAAATTATACACAATATCTTACGATCCATATCTCATGCATCACTTGGTTCGATTCATTGTATGAATTCCACTATTTTTTGGTTTAATTCATCCCAAAAAGTCTCACTGTATCATATTTTATTTCTATCAATAAGTTCCAAAAACCTTTTTGTGTCCAGCACTGTAGAGGACAATTTCATATCACTTGTACTATCAGCCGCAGAATATTCTTTTCAACTGGTATATAAATCATTTATCTCTGTGACAGCATTGATAAAATGTGGTAATGTCTCTTGTAAATCTAATTCTGTCACTTGTGCAATTCATGGAGACTTATAAAGCTTTGCCTTCGCTAAATCATATAATTCATTTTCTGGCATGTATCACACATACAATCTTTTCAATTCTCTCTCTATCTGATCTTGAAATTTTATAGTATCTTTACTATATTTTTGTCACTCATTTGATGTCAAAATTACCTGTAAACGTGCTTTGATTGGAAAATTTTCTCATGTCACTTCATCTTTGTAATCTTGTCATGACTTCAAAGCTCGAAATTTTTTGAGTGATGACAAGAAATTTGGACTTGTCCTATTTGCTTCATCTATAATCAATGGCATTCAGTATTTTAGACACAAAGTAAGTAATCACTCATCATAAGTGAATACATTTTCTTCTCACTCTTTATTTGACATTTGAATTGGTCTGGATTTTATATCTCTAATGGAAGTATCTTCATTTCCATTTACCACACACAATTGAGATAATTTCTGATATGCAGCATCATCGATTTCTCTATTTTTCTTTTTCTCTTCCAAAATTTCCTTGTATATATCTATTGCAAGTCTGGTCTTTCATGTACCTACTGGTCATGTAAGCAAAATATTTTGTCCATCTAACATCATTTCTCTAATTTTATCTCTTTTTTCTTTAAATGATGGTGTATATACCATTGGTGTATAATTGACCTTAGCTTCAGTCACAAGCAAATCATAATATCAACAAAGCTTATGTAACTCATATGCTGCTACGACTTCTTTTGTTTGTAGTAAACTTTCTTTTTCTTTTTGTTTACTTTTTATTTTATTTTCCAACTTGTGTACTCTATCTATTTTTGTATCGCTGGCTGTCCTTATAGTTTTTCCACTACAATATAATTGTAAATTTATCTCATTTTTTTGTTTTTCCAAATTTTCTATTTCTCTCTCAATTTTTTTTATTTTTGCCAGTTTCTTGTATCATACTAAAATATGATTTACATCTCACTGATTGTCTATCAGCATCTGTCTAAGTTGTCATACAGAATTAGGTTCTGAAAACAAATCTATAATATTTTCCTTTATAGCTTGTGCATCATCATTTTGCACTTCTGAATGTCTCAAAAACAAATCCATTAATTCACGATCACTCATATTCTGGATATCAGCATGTTGAAGTTTACGATATTCTCCAGCATCTGAAATACTTTTTAATTTTTTTCTTCATTTATTATCAAATTCTCCGTATAATTCATGAATTTGATTTGCTGTAATTTTTGTCATAATAGTAAATTATAATATAAATACACACTATTATAATCGAAATTGAAAAATTATGCAAATTTTTGAGGACTTTTTTAGTAAAAATAAAAAAATAGCAGGTACTATGTGCTTTTACTGCTATTTTATTGTTTCAATTAAATCTTTTATTCTATATTATTAAAAATTTTGTGCATTATTCCATTTATCAATCTTGGAGATCAGTCATCATCGTATCTTTTCGCTAATTCAACAAGTTCATTGAGAAGTATTTCTTTTGGTGTATCAAGTACTTTCCGCTCTACATATCATAGTATGAATAAAGCTTGATTCATCGTATTCATTTCTTGAAATGTGAAGCTCTGTGTATGCTTATTGATACAATCAATAGCTTCTTGCAAATACTTTTCGTATGCTCAACCGACTTGCATCACATAATCCATATCAATTTCTTCTACATCTCGTTTATCGAAAAAAATTTTCACAAAATACTCAAAATTTTCATCGTTTGAAACACATAACTGATCTTGAATCTTTTGTTTAATTTCTTCCTTATTTTTTTCAAACTCTTCCGTATTTGATTGAAAAATATTTTCTACAGATAAAATATCGGATAAAACTTTATCTTGTTTTCATAAATTATAAAAAAAGCAGCGCTGATAGAAATAACTCAGCACCACTTTTCTCGCATTTATCCTATTTCAGACCTTCATAAACTAATCAAATTAATTGATAAAGACTAAGCTTCAACAACTTTATCGCTTGATTTTGTTTTGATAGTAATAACTTGTTTTCCTTTGTAATATCCACAATTTGGACATACTCTGTGGGACAATTTCGCTTTTCCACAATTTGTACATTTTGTCACATTGTATTTTGTAGACAAATCTTTCAAAGTTAATCTTTCCCATGTAGAATGTCTTTGATTACTCTTGTGTACTGATATTTTTTTTCTTGGTCCTATTCCTGCCATTTTAATTTAATCTAAATGATAAATATTAATAAATTATTTTTCAACCTTTTTTGATGCTGTTTTTTTCGCTACTGGAGCTTTTTTTGCTGTAGTTTCTTTTTTTGCAGCAGGTGTCTTTTCTGCTGTTTTTTTAGCAGCTGGTGCCTTTTTCTCAACTTTTTCTACAACTTTTTCTACTGGTTTTTCAATTTTTGCAGCTGTTTCTTTATTTGCTTTTGGAGTTTTTGGAGCTTTTGCTTTTGGTGTGATATCACAAGGATCCACATTTACTACAGTCTTCAAATACTTTCTTCAGTCAAATCTAACTTTATTTGTCTTTGAAAATCTAACAACACCATCTACACTAGCATGGATTGAAAAATCATTTGAAACGTAAACATTTTTTCATGCTTCATATTTATTTCCACATTGTCTGATAATGATATTTCAAGCTTTTGCTATCTGTCATCCAAATATTTTGACACCTCTAAACTTTGGTTGTGAATCTCTTAGGTTTTTTGCTGATCATGCAGCCTTCTTATGAGCCATAATAAATACATTAATTAATAAATTTTAACAGTTGTTTGTTATATAGATTTGCCACTTATTGTCAAGGAGAATTGATTTTTTTATTTTTATTCATATCAATGCTCTTTCTTGTAAACTTCTCAAACTGGTAACAATCTTCAGATAATAACGTTTGATTTCAAGTCAGATAGTGTATCTACTGCTCATCTCAATGAAGCTCAAACCATTACTCTGATAGTTTCTTGGAATGATGCTGCAGATAGCCAAGAATCTGTCTCTTTTGCGATGCTCGTCAATCACAAAGCCAACCTCTTTCACTCTGCTTGGATTTTTCCTGCTGCTTCCAATTCTTTGTTTATCTTTATGAAATCTTCATATTTTACATATGTTCATGGTATAAATCCAGATTCTCCTGGCTTCTCTATAAATACCTTTGAGAACAATTGTTTTACGACAACTTCGATATGTCTATCGTTTAGTCATTGTCACTGATCTGAATATACTTTCTTTACTTCTTTGATAATATATTTTTGAGCTTCGAGATCTCATACAATATCCTTGTATTCTGCAATATCTAATGCTCAATTAGTCAAAATCTGTCATTTGTAAACATAAGTTCATTCTCATATACCCTTTGCCAACGACAATCATTTGTAGGATTTCTTTGATGTATTTTTTATTCAAAGAATAATACCATCTTTCTTTAATTCCAATACTGTTCACTCTTCTTGAACTTTTTGTTTACTTGATCATTTTGAAGCAAATTCTGCTCATTTTTTCAAAAAGTCTCATTTTTTTACTGTGATTTCATAATCATCTTTTAATATGTATGGTTTCTTTTGGAAGTCTGATACTACATTTATATATTTGTCTGCTCATTTTTCTGAGAATGTCACAGTTCCATCAAATGGAGCAACGACAGCAGATTTCTTTGGAGCTCTAATTTCGAATAATTGCTTAATTCTATCAATACCTTGAGACATATCCTCTCATCCAGCGACTCATCCATGGTGGAAAGTCTGCATCGTAAGCTGTGTAGCTGGCTCTCAAATTGATTGAGCGGCAATAATTCATACTGGAACTCATACTTCTACCAGACATCTTGTGGCCAAATCCATTCCATAACATTTTTGGCAAACTCCACTTGGAGTCATACAAGTCAATGGAGATCTAAAGTATACTCCATCTCATTCCACTTCTCATTTAAACATCAATTCCTTTAATGTTCAGATATTTCATTTATCAATCATTTCTCATTTATTGATAAACATCTCAACTCCATCGACAGTTCACCTAATTTCTTTTGCGAGAACTCTTCATGTCAATCTATCAGCAAATTCGTGCTCTCATATAATTTCTGCTTCACTCTTGCTAAGATATATTGATTTATCTGTCCCACAATCATCTGTCCTTACGACCACTTCTTGAGATGAATCACAAAGTTTTCTCGTCAAATATCATGATTCAGCTGTCCTCAAGGCTGTATCGGCCTTTCCTTTTCTTCATGAGTGAGCTGAAATAAAGTATTCAGTCGGTTTCAATCATTCTACGAAACTTCATTTGATAGGGAGTTCAATAATTTCTCATTTTGGATCTACTACCAATCACTTCATACCAGATATTTGAGTCATGTGAGTCTGTGATCATCTAGCTCATGAATCTACCATACTATACAAATCGTTTCCTGGTCTGATAATTCATTTCAAGTTATCCTCTACATCTTTCTTTACTTTCGTCCAAACATCGATTACTAATCTATGTTTCTCTGAATCAGAGAAGAATCATTTGAAGTAGTATTTGTAAATTTCATTTGCAGCATCTTCTCAAAGCTTTATGATTCATTCTTTTTCAGCTGGGATTTTCATGTCTGTGATATTGATTGAATTAGCAGCCCATGTAGAGTATTTAAATCAAAGATCTTTGATATCATCGGCTATTTTTACTGTGGTTGCCATATCATATTTATCAAATATCACACTCAATAATTGTTTTAATTCTTTCTTTCCTTGTTTTACTCTTGTTCATTTGTATTCTCAAATATTTCCACAGAATTGTAAATCTTCTGGCAAGATTGAATTGAAAATTACTCTACCGACTGTAGTTTTCAATGCTTCTCATTTGAATTTCAAAACTATTTTATCTTTCTCTACTAAGTCTCAATTTCCAAATGCTTTCAAGACATCCTCAATTGATTCAAAATATCAAACGATAGGAGTTTTTTCTGCCCATTCATCCTCTGAATCAAAATCAGGATATCTCTTGTCAAAGCAATCTGTAAGATAATATAGTCACAATACCATATCTTGAGAATGAGTGATTGTCGGTTCTCAAGATCCTGGTCTCAAAATATTTTTGTCTGAAGCTATGATTTCTCTAGCTTCTTTTTGAGCTTCATCTGATAATGGAAGATGTACCGCCATCTGATCTCAATCGAAATCGGCATTGAAAGCTGGACAAACCAATGGATGAAGTCTAATTGTCTTTCATGGCATCAATTTAATTTTGAATGCTTCGATTGACAATCTATGCAATGTAGGAGCACGATTTAAAAGAACATATTTATCTTTTATTACTTCTTCCAAGAATTTCAAAGCTATTGGGGCTTCTTCTTTGATCAATTTTTCTGCTTGTTTTGGAGTATAAACTATCTTTTTGTCGATAAGCTTTCCGATAATGAATGGTGTGAACATCTTTACAGCGATGTAAATTGGTAGTCCACATTCATCCAATCTCAAACTTGGTCAAACAGTAATGATAGACCTTCATGAGTAGTCTACTCTCTTTCAAAGCAAATTTTTCCTAAATATTCACTCTTTTCATGAAAGCATATCTGACAAAGATTTGAATACTTTGATTCATGCTCATCATTTAGCTGCCCCTCATCTTTCTCAAACTAACAAATTGTTTACCGATTCTTGTAACAATCTTATTTCATTTTTCTTTACCACATCGGGCATTCATACTTGTATCATTTTTCTAAGCCTGATATTTCTCATCAGTACTCTCCTGTAATACAAGTTTACATCCGATGATGCAAATTTTCATCCATCAAGCTGGACAACTGGTCTCAAATCAGGTGGAATAACTGGTAATTTTCTAATTACCATATTTTCTGGTTTTACTCCTGATACATATAAGTTGATCAATAATTTAATCAATCACATCAATTTTTTCTTTTGTTCTGCAGATTTTAGATGAGAATATTCCTCTAATCTTTCTTTTATTTCTTTTTTTACATCAATACTCTTTAACATTTCCAAAATTCACTCAGGACCTGATACAAATTTTACGATATTTGAATATTTGTAAAATACATTTCTATAATCGCTCTCAAGAATTGTAGAAGAGAAATGCAAATCAGAAACTATTGATTTCAATCTATTAAACTCTGTCTCCAATTTTGTCTTGTTTTCTTCATACAATTTTTCTACTTCTTTTAATTTCTTTGAATTATCTTTTGCTTCTTCTTTTTCTGTATTATACAATTGATCTAATTCTGCTAATCTTTCTTGAAGTGTTTTTTCCAGTTCATCTATCAATTGTTTTTTCTGTTCTTCTGAGATATTCGTCGGAATTGCATATTTTACAAATGTCAAAATCCTATCAATTTCATTTGAAGACAATTGTAACAATTGATGAATTCATCCGGTTGGACTTGATTTATACCAAGCATGGATTACTGGAGATGCTAAATCTATGTGTCACATCCTCGATCTCCTAACTCTTGAACTTGTCACTTCTACTCCACATCTTTCACATACAATTCATTTATATCTTACTCATTTATATTTTCCACAACTACATTCATAATTTTTTACAGGTCAGAAAATCGTTTCACAAAATAATCAATGCTGCTTTGGTCTACCAGTCCTATAATTTACTGTATCTGGATTGTCAACAGCTCAGTGAGATCGCTTTGAAATATCATCCACTGATGCAAGTGTAACAACTATTCAATCAAATTTAGATTTTTGCATGAGAAATAATTTTATTTGAATATAAATATTTTCGCTCCGCGAAGCTATTAGCCAATAGCTATTAGCTAATAGCTCCAGATTTTGTTAAAAATCTGGGATTATTCATCTAATTCTCAACTATCTACCATATCTTCCAATACTTTATCTATAATATCTTCTTTTTCTTCTTGTGTTGTATCTTCGTCATCCTCTCACATATCATCGTCATCAGATAATACAGACTCTTTCATCAAATTGTGTAATCATAATTCTTTTATTTTTTCCACTCTATCTTGTAATATCTCATCCAATTCTTCTTGTGTAACTGTTTGGATATTTTGAGATAATCATTTGAACAAGTATGTAACCAAATTGAATGATTCTGGTAATCATCAAATGGATAATTTCTGTCATTTAATGATTGATTCATACATCTTATTTCTTCAGACTACATCATCTGATTTTACTGTAAGCATTTCTTGTAATGTATATACAGCAGAATATGCTTCCAAAGCCCAAACTTCCATCTCTCAGAATCTCTGTCATCATTGTCTTGATTTTCATCATAAAGGTTGCTGAGTAATCAATGAATATGGTCAAACAGACCTTGCATGGATCTTGTCTTCTACCATATGTACTAATTTAAGCAAGTGCATGTATCAAACTGTAGATTTACTTTCAAATGGTTCTCCTGTCTGTCCATCATAAAGTTGAACGTGAATCTCATCTTCCAATCATAATTCTTTGATTAGTGCTGTGAAATCATCTAATCCAAATCATGAGAAAGCTCATACTCAGAATTTAATTCCATATTTTTTTGCAATATATCACATCTGGACTTCAAACAACTGTCACAAGTTCATACGAGAAATTACTCATAATGGATTTAATACTACATCAATTGGATCTCATTCTTTTGAATATGGCATATCCTCTTCTGGGACGACAATTGATACGATACCTTTATTTCAGTGTTTTCCAGCTAATTTATCTCAAACTTCAATTTTTCTTGTAGTAGCTACGTATACTTTTACTTTTTTCCTTACTCAAGCCATCAAATTGTCTCATTTTTTAGCATCTAATATTACTACTTCGATTACTTTTCATTCACTTCCAGATGGCATATACAATGATGTATCTTTTACATTCTTTGATTTGTCTCCAAATATTGCTTGAATCAATTTCTCTTCTGGAGTCAATTCTCATTCAGATTTTGGAGTAATCTTTCATACTAAGATATCTCATCATTTTACTATTGATCATATCCTGATAATTCCATCTTCGTCCAAATTTTTCAATTTAGACATTGATACTCATGGAATATCGTTTGTAGTTTCTTCAGGTCAAAGCTTTGTATCAGATACCTCGATTTCTTTCTCTTCGATGTGAACCGATGTCAAAGCATCATTTTTTACTAATCTCTGTGAAAGTACGATAGCATCCTCATAGTTGTATCATTTCCATGGCATGAATGCTACTTTCAAATTCTTTCACATAGCTAATTCTCCATTTTCTGCATTTGGTCATTCAGCTAATACATCTCATTTTGTTACTTTCTGTCACAATGAAACTCTAGCTTTTTGATGAATACAAGATTTAGCATTTGATCTCTTGTATACTGTCAATGTATATTCTTTGATTCATGATTTATATTTTACTTTAATCCTCTTTCAATCTACATAAACAACTTCTCCATCATCTTCTGCCAATACAACAGCGTGTGTTTGTTTGATCATTCATTCCAATCCTGTACCAACTAATGGAGCATCGTTTTGAAGCAATGGTAATCACTGTCTGTGTTGGTTGGTTCCCATTGATGCACGTACAGCATCGTTGTGATCCAAAAAAGGAATCAAAGATGTGTTTGGAGAGAATATTTGTGATGGATTTACATCGACATGAGTAATATCTTTTACGTGCAATGTAATCATCTCATCAAAATGTCTTGCAGCTACACGCTTTGATGTGATATTTCCAAATTCATCTGTAGACACTGTAGCATCTGCTATGAAATACTTTTCATCCAATTCTGGAGAAATATACTCAACTTCTGTTGTAACGAAAGGCTTTACTTTTATCGTTGAATTTGTCTTTCAATACATTTTTTCGATTGTTGCAGCTGCTTTTTCATCTATCATATTGTCTTCTGCGACTATGACTTTCTTTGTCTCTTTTCATTTTGCATCTAATTCTACAATATCACGATCTGCAATTCTATTTATTAATAAATCTTTTTTTGCTTGTACTTCTTTTCAAACTTTAAATGCTGGAGTTTCAAGGAATCATTCTTCATTTATACGTGAATACAATGATTGATATGTAACCAATCAAATGTTTTGTCACTCTGGCGTCTCGATAGGACAAATCCTTCCATAATGAGATGCATGTACATCACGCACTTCAAATTTTGCAGTTTCTCTTTTTAGTCATCCAGGTCAAAGAGCTGTAATTCTCCTTTTGTGCTCTAATTCAGACAAAGGATTAATTTGGTCTAAGAACTGAGACAGCTGAGATGTAGCAAAGAAACTCTTTATTGAGTTATCTATGATTTTGAAGTTTACAATATCTGTAATTTTCAATTGATTTTCCATATTTAAGACTGACAATTTTCATTTTACAGATTTTGTAAATTTTCTCATTACAGGTCATAAGTGAGCATACAAGATTTCTCACATTGTCCTAACTCTCTTATTTGATAAGTGATCAGAATCATCTACATAATATCATTTCTTTAAGTTTGATAGATTTAACAAATATTTGATTGCAGCAACCAAATCTTCTCAATCGAACAAATTTGATTCAGCCGCATCCAATGACTTATTTAATGACAATTTTGCATTGATTTTTCTCCTTGCAATTCTTCAAATATGAATTCTCTCTAGATTGAGGAATTGATTTTTGATATAATCTAAAGCACTGTAATTATCAATCAATTCTCCTGGTCTCAATTTATTGTAGATATATTCAGCAGCAGACAAAGCATCTGTTGTCGGATCTTTTTTCAAAGTAATTCAGATGAAATCTGTATCTTCTTCATCCAGACAATCAGCAAATAATTCTCTGATACTCTCATCTGTCTCTGCTCCAAATATTCTAAGCAATGTAGTAATAGGGAATTTCCTTGATTTATTTACTCTGACTACGATAACTCATGATTTTTCTACTTTTGTCTCTATCCATGGTCATCTCTCAGGAATAATTTTGAAACCATATCAGAAATCTTTTTTGTTGTAAAATATTCAGTACGATCTAATTATCTGAGAAATTATAACTCTCTCTACTCAGTTGATGATGTATGAAGCAGATGGAGTCATCAAAGGCAAAGTACCAATATTTGCACGTTTTGTAAACAAAACTTTTTCTGTTGGTTTCTTTCATTCTTCTTCTACTTTTTCTACTAATTTTACTTTTCAAGAAATTACTCAACCATAGGTCAATTCTTTCTTTTTACATTCATCTATCGTATTTTGAGGCTCAGAAACTTTTACTTCAGAAATTGTGACATACATTTTTTCTCAAGCGATATCCCAAATAGGATTGATGTCTTCAAATAACTGATTTAAATAAGTATCTATGAAACTCTGAAATCACTTTTTCTGTAAATCCAAAAGATCTGGATATTCCTCAAAATTTTTTGGTTTATTCAAATAGTATCTACCATCTTTGTAGTAGAATTTTTGGAAAACTGCTGGCAATCCTTTTTGTGATGTTGTAGCAGAAACTTGTGTGTTTTTTGTTGTTTTTTTTGTAGGCATGTTATTTGAAATAATTTAGGGAAAGTAAACGAAACTGTGAGATTTTTCTTTTTATAAAGCACAAAAAGCACCAGAATGTGCTTTTGGTTTATTTTTTAGACTAATCCTTTTGTGGTGTCAATTGTTTTCTTCCTTTTCTTCTCCTATTTGCAAGGACTCTCCTACCTGTCCATGTCCTCATTCTCTCTCTGAATCAGTGAGTTTTCAATCTTTTGCTCCATTTATATTTTCTGATTCTTTTTAACTTACTTGCCATTTTTAGTCTAGTTATATATAAAAGTATTATTATTTTATTTGCAAAAATAGAATTTTTTGTAACAAAACTATTTCTTTATAAATTCAAGTAATCCAAAGTTTCTAGCTCTAATAATCTCTTGTCTCAATTTCTTTTGTGTACTTACACAATTTTTTGTATATCTTCTTGGTTTGATATTTCCGAATCTTGTTAAGTATTTTTTCAAGATTGCTACAGATTTCCAATTGATATATTTCTCATTTTCTGGCAAAGACAAAAATGTGATTCTATTTCCAAATCTCTTGTCATCTCGTGAATCCATAATTTTTTCAAGTTCTTTTTGTAATTTATCAAATTCAAACATTTCTTGATTTTGTCACATTTTCAAGACATCATATCTTACGAGAGCATTTGTATACAAAAGGCTTTTTCTCAATTCTTGTAACTTTTCATTATCTAGATTTAGATAATATGATACATAATAAACTGAATTATTACCATTTTGTCATTTAATGTCATAAGATGTCTGATGTATTCCCATATCATCTTTTAGCAAGATATTGTCTTTGAAATCTTTTTCAATCTTTGACAATAACTCGTCTCTCTCAGATTCTTGGATTTGAGACTTTAACATTAAAACTAATTCGTACTTTTGCATTATAAAAAACTTAATAAATAAACTGAGATTAGCTGATAGCTGATAGCCGATGGCTGATAGCTAATAGCAAAGGAATCCTATGCTATAGGCTATTAGCTACTAGCTATTAGCTGAAAACTTCACTCTGTGAAATTTTTACTTTATAGCTAATCTTATGTAAGATGTAACTTTGAATCATGCTGGCAAAATATCCTTGATCTTTTTTGCTCCATCTCTGATATATTCTTGTTCCAATAATACATCTTCTGCTAATGCTTTATTTAATTTTCATTTTAATATTTGATCAATCATATTTGCAGGTTTTCCAGATTCCAATAATTCTTGGCGGAATTTCTCCTCCATAGAACTAACTAAATCACTTGGTATAGAATCAAAATCTAAATATGTAGGATTCATAGCAGCAACTTGTAAAGCTACTTCTTTTGCTATATCTTCATCATCTCATTCGTAGAATACTATAGATGCTACTTTATTTCCTGGATGATTGTAAACAAATCCTTTTTGAGCTGTGTAAAGCATATCTTTTAGTTGCATATTTTCTCCTAATGATCATACAGCCTCTTTTACTAATTTATCTAATTCTTCAACCAAAGCAGCTGGTGCTTCTTCTTTTGAATTAAATAATTCATTTTGTGCCATAATTTTGTCTAATAATGTATCACACAAAGCTTGAAATCATTCATTCTTTGCAACGAAATCTGTCTCACACAAAAGTTTGATTCCACAAATTTTCCCATCTTTACTTACGATTTTTACTGTTCCTTCTTTTGTCTCTCTATCTGCTTTTTTTCATGCTTTCAAAATTCATTTCTCTTTTAGAATATCTTGTGCTTTATCGAAGTCTCAATTTGCTTCTACCAAAGCATCTTTACAGTCCTTCATAGGTGCAAATGTAGCTTCTCTAAGCTGTTTTAGTAGGTTCATATCTATACCCATGGTTTGTATTTTTTGATTATAAAACAATTACTTTATAATAATAGGTCTTATTTATTTTCAACATCATCTGAAGATTCTTTCCCATTGTCCAATGTCTGGACATCTTCTTCTAAAGATGTCTCTTTTGTTTGTAGACTGTCTAATGTAACTTCGTTGGAAGTTTCGGCCATATCTTTTTCTATTTCGGAAGTTTCTATTGGAAA
>FLNV01000283.1_pt1 | contig 13355 bp, 11 predicted proteins | sample 1140351 | NCBI WGS metagenome assembly FLNV01 (sample SAMEA3878207, study PRJEB12797) | bioreactor metagenome | biome: Moose rumen | place: Sweden | collected 2011-10 | reverse complement strand
TTTACTTCTTTCAATACATTACAGTTGAAGGCGATGGTCTGGCATGTGCTCTGTTCGTTGCTGATAGTACGTACATCATCCGGTTTGATGTCTACATCGCCGAAGATAAACTCCTTCCATTCTTCGGTCAGCGCTAGTTGACCTACCATGTCATAGTGCTTGTAACCGCCTGGCATCAGGTGAGCCTGGGTTTCAATGTTTGCGGGTTTGTCGGCGCGGGCCCACATGCGAAGCTTATATTGCTGGCCTGTGCCGAACACGTGAGGTACGGTCACGAAGAACTGAGTCTGCCAGTTGGTGATGTTGGCGATTGTATCGTTTTTCTCTTCACCATATTTTACCCATACCTGCTTTTCTTCCATCTCTGGATTACCGTCGTTGTCAAGGAACGGCTCGCCGGTCTCTGAGTCGATAATTGGCTCCATCACGGTGGCGTTGTATCCTACTGACGTTACATTCAAGGCTGGCTCACCGTCGACGGGGTCATTTACGATGCGGGCCTGAATGTCACGGCCGTCCAATCCGTCACGTCCCGTAAATGTGTGATAAGCACCACCATTGAATGTGAAGTCGGTATTCGTTCCCTGAGGAAGCATGTTGAACCACGCGGTCAGTTCCTGAGGACCTCCTCCTTGTGGCTTTTCGCGCATATACAGCTTGATATCATCGAAGTAAACTGTGGTACCGTCACGGAAGTCGGCAAGGTTGAATGCGATGGAGTGGAATTCCTTACCATTGGCTGACTGACACATGTCGGCATTGATGGTGATGGTCTTGTCGAATTTTTTCCACTCTGTGGTGAAATCCACGTTGCCGAAGCAGTCCCAGTGGTTGTAATCGCCTGGGAGATTGTGGCATTGCGTGCCTGCTGACATCTCTTTGTCTGCTCGTACGCGCATGACAAGACGTAATTCCATTCCTTCGGCCAAGGCTGTCTCTGAATAGATGAAGAACTGACTGTCCCAACTGGCGAAATTACCATCATTGTCCCTGGTGGCATTTCCGGCTGCCTCAGCTTCTGCCTGACTTCTAATGTAAACTTTGGCACAGTGGTTCGTTGGATCTGTCGGGTCAACTACAATTTCAGCGGCACCATCCGTCTGAGTTTCCATGTCTCGCCATTCATGGCACCAGAACGAGGTGAACTGGGGCTCTTCCTGAGGATCTTCTTCCTCTTGTGCAAACATTGCACTGCTGCAAATGAACATGGCAGCGAGTAATGTAAAGATTTTTTTCATGTCGTTTGAGTTATTAGTTAATAAAAGGAAACTTTTGAATGTCTTATTTATATAATGAGTTATAAGGTGTATGTCTGACACTTTTTGCTATTTGTTACCATGTTTTTGCCTTTTTAACTTATTTTCGCACTGCAAAAATACTAATTAACAAAATTAATAGATATAATCTTTGTTACAAAAACTTTTGCCTTTGTTACATCTTGGTGAGAAATTGCTAAAAATATGCGAAAATGTTACAAATTTTATATATTTCAGTTTCAAATGCGGTAACTTCCGACTTGTGTTTTTCTTGATTTCTTGTGTGTTTTTGCTTTTTTTTACAATCTTTTAAAAGTGTTCTTTTTACATTATTTATAATGCTTTTTTATTATAAACTATTTGTTTTATCATAATTTTATAATCTTTTTTTCAATGAAAAGATGAAACGAAGGCCTTTCTCTCCATTCTTTTCTGCACGGATTTGACCTCCATGCAATTGTACGGCATTCTTCACGATAGCCAGTCCTAAGCCTGTTCCGCCAACCGAACGCATACGGCCTCTGTCTATTCTGTAAAAACGTTCAAACAGACGGCTTAAATGTGTGGTGCCTACGCCTGTACCGTTATCACTGAATGTGAAATCCCATCTGTCGTCTGCCTCCTGGGCATGTAATTCTATTTCGCTGCCTTCGCCGGCATAATTGATGGAATTATCGAATAAATTACGGAACAAACTGTATAGCAAACCTGAATTACCGGTCACGAATACGCTTGACGGAAGATAATTCTTAAAATGCATGTGTTTCTTGTCAAGCGACAAGCGTATGTCGCTCGATATTTCTGATATGATTTCGCTGACGTCGGTTTTTGTCATTTGAATCATGCCGGAGGCATAGTCCATACGGTTAAGTGTGCTCAGATCCTGAAGCATATGTGACAGGCGTTCTGCCTGAGAATGGGTTTTCTCTATGAAATGCTCCTTTTGACTTTCACTCAAATTCGGATTCTCTAATATCGTCTCCGTAAAACCTAATATGCTGGCGACGGGAGTTTTCAACTCATGGGAGATATTCTGGGTCAGTTCACGGCGCATGGCGGCTTCCTTTGCTGCCTGTTCCTGACTGATTCGGTCGTCCATCTTACGGGCATATCGGTGAAGCAATATGCTCAGACCTAACATCACGATCATTGAGAATATCAGAAGATGCCAGTCGCTTGCTTCGTCAAAAGGAACCAAATAGGCTCGGTCGTAGTCTTCAAACAGGATGAATATAATTGCGTATATGGCAAAGATGATCATTACGCTGACGAACATCTTTTTTCCTTCACTGATCTTTTTCATTGCGGTTAGATTTATGGACTGTATGATTGGAGGATGGGGCAAATGCTTACGATTTGGCTAAATAATAACCATAACCTTGACGGGAGCAAATGCAGTTTCCATATTCGCCCAGTTTTTTGCGAAGACGGGCTATGTTTACGTCTACTGTACGGTCTGTTACGATTACGCCTTCTGGCCATACGGACTGTATCAATTCCTGTCGTGTGAATACTATACCTTCATTTTGAATCAGACGAGCCAACAGGTCATATTCTGTGCGCGTCAGGTTCACTGGGACACCGTCTACCATCAACGATTTCTGCTCCATGTCCATCTGAATACCTTTGTAGCTGATTTCGTGATGTGTGGAAGCTGGAGCGGCTGTAGAGGTTCGGGCTAGTACTGCTTTCACTCGGGCAAGCACTTCCTTCACGGAGAAGGGCTTCGATATATAATCGTCTGCACCTAGACAGAATCCATGCAGCAAGTCATCCTCCGTGTCTTTTGCCGTTAAGAACAACACAGGGATATGGGCTGTCTTTTCGTTTTGTCTTAGGATGGAAATTAGGTCAAAACCGGATATCTCACCCATCATCACGTCCAGGAGCAATAGGTCAAATTTTGAGATGTCCTTCTTCAGAGCCTCCTCGGCGGAATAGGCGGTATCTATCGCATATCCGGCGGTCATCAAATTTATGCTTAATATCTCGCATAAGTCCGGTTCATCGTCTATTACCAGTATTCGTTTGCGTTCCATTATGCAAAGTTAAGGAAAAATCTTTGAATTACAAATCTTTAAAGATTATTCTTGCCTGTTTGTTGCGTTTTTAGGCTGATTATAACTTTTATTTCCTGGATTCTTTTAGGTGGATATGCTTGAGAATTAACACAGTATGCCTTTCCTCTTTTATCTTTGGCTGGCATCTTTCTTTGGTGTTGACATCAAATTTTCGAGAACTTTGCCTCAACCACATTCACTACATAGTCGCCAAGACGCTCACATTCATTCACTAGGTCTATGTATGCGGTGCCGATGAAGTAATCGTATTTGTGGTTGCTGATTTCTGTCATGCTCTTCGATTTGTAGTCATCACGCATCGTGTTGATCTCATTCTCTATCCGGTAGGTCTCTTTTATCGATAATTCTTCCTTGCGGCCGTTCAGCATCACATTCATCTGGTCTAAGGCTGTGCCGGCCAGGTTCATCAGCTTTTCTATGCTCTCTTTCTGGGATGCATTGAAGCTTTCCTGGTTCTCACGAACGCGTTGGAATACGCGTGACATGTTGTAGCAGGAGTCGCCGATACTTTCCAGCTCGCTGATTTCGCGCATCAGGTCGTGAATCTTACTCATCGTCTCCTCACTTAACTGAGCCTCACTTACTTTCTCCAGGTACTTCGCAATCTCTATCTCCATGTTGTCGCTGATGTCCTCATATTTTACGATGCGGTTATAGGTCTTCTCAAAAGCGTCGTCATCGGTCTCATTCACCAGGCTCTGAACCATACCGAACATTCTGCGCATACGCTCACCAAACACAGATACTTCCTTCTGAGCTTGATATACGGAGATTTCAGGCGTAGACATCAAGCCGCCTTCAATATATTTCAAGCGGACTGGCTCATTGTCATCTCCATCTTCGTCACTCCTTTTCTTTTTGCCGCTGATCACCTTGCATACCAACTTCTCTATCTGTGGTATAAACCATATGAGGATGAACGTGTTGATCACATTGAAGCATGTATGGAAGGCCGCCAACACTACGCTTAGTTTCGCGGTGTTGGAGGCGAATGTTTTGGCGTCGGTGTTCTCTTTCGTCATCTCTACATCAAAACCTACCAATGAGCAGACGAAATTGATAAACGGACGGAACACAATCAAAATCCAGACAACGCCGAACACATTGAAGAACATATGGGCAAAAGCGGCGCGACGGGCCTGGGTGGAAGCGGACAGAGCAGCTAAGTTGGAGGTGACGGTCGTTCCGATATTCTCGCCCATCACCAAGGCGATTCCCTGATAGATGGGTAGCGCGCCACTGGAACACAAGATCATCGTGATGGCCATTACGGCGGCCGATGACTGGCAGCACATTGTGAGAACACCACCTATCAGCAAGAATATCAGGGTCGTCCAGAAACTGTTCGGGTCAAACGACTGGAAGAAATTCAGAACGGCGGGCTGTTCACCCAGGTTCATCGACATGCCGGTCTGGCGTAAGGTGCCAAGTCCTAAAAACATAAAAGCAAGACCGAAGATGAAATCTCCTATGGTCTTGTTTTTTCTGCGGTATATCAAAAATAAGGCTATGATGAAGGCGGGCCATACCAGGTCGGTGATGTTGAAGGCAAAGCCGGCTGACATAATCCATGCTGTCAGGGTGGTTCCGATATTTGCGCCCATAATCACACTGATTGCCTGGGCCAGGGTCAACAGGCTTGCGTTCACGAATGATACCGTCATCACGGTGGTCGCTGTTGACGACTGGACGGCGGCTGTCACAAATATTCCGGTAAACATGCCGGTAAAACGGTTCGTGGTCATTCTCCCCAATATGTGGCGTAGTTGAGGACCGGCCATTTTCTGAAGCGTGTCACTCATCTGCTTCATTCCGAACATCAATAGCGCCAATGAGCCTAATAGCTGGAAGACCAGCATGACTATACTTTGTGATGATTCCATATTACTCTTTTTTACCTTTTTTTCTTTTGCAAAGGTACAATCACCATCACATTTTGTCAAATTTTAACTGTTACGATTCTGTTACATTTTATTCCTTTTTGTTTGTCTTTCTGTATGTTTGTGCATGATAGTTGGAATAAGGCTAACATGAGTTTGTTACGGATTGCTTTGATATTTTATTTTCATATAATAATAAAAGGATACGTTAAAAATAACGTATCCTTAAAATAATCGTATGACTGTTTGTTTCTGTCAGAATGTATATGGCCGTTTGTTTTTAATCCAGACCGAACAGCACTCTCAGACCGCCGTCCACGCCGCTGAAGCCCATGAAAGCCATGGCCAAAAGACCAGCGGTAATCAATGCCAACGGCATACCCTTTACGGCTTTGGGAACATTGTTCAGTTCCATCTGCTCTCGCAGACCGGCGAAGATGACCATGGCCAGATAGAAGCCTAATGCCGTGGATATGGCATACACCATGCCCTCTGCTAGATTGTAGTCCTTCTGAATCACCAGAATGGCTACACCCAGGATACAGCAGTTGGTGGTAATCAAGGGCAGGAATACGCCCAATGCCTGATACAATGCGGGTGAAACTTTCTTCAGCACAATCTCAACCATCTGAACCAAGGCGGCTATCACCAGGATGAAGGCGATGGTCTGAAGATAACCTAAACCGTTGGGGTCGAGTACCAGCTTCTGGATGCCGTATGTCACCAGAGTGGCCAGGGTCAGCACGAACGTTACGGCCATTCCCATTCCTGAGGCAGTTGAGACTTTCTTCGATACACCAAGGAAAGGACAGATTCCTAAGAACTGGGACAATACTACGTTGTTGACGAAGATTGCCGTGATAAATATCAAGATATATTCCATAATTATGCCTTTCTCATTTTGTTAACAATTGCTATTAGATAACCCAATACGATAAATGCGCCGGGAGCCAATACGAACATCAGCATGCCGCCGCTCTCGCCCTGAAGGGGAATACCGGCTATGCCGAAGTCGTCACTCTTGAACACTGTTCCTGTTCCCAATATCTCACGGCAAGCACCCAGCAGGGTCAATGCCATGGAGAAACCAAGACCTATTCCGATTCCGTCAAAGATGGAGGCTATAGGTCCGTTCTTTGCTGCAAAGGCCTCTGCACGGCCAAGGATGATACAGTTCACCACGATAAGGGGAATGAACAGGCCCAGGGTCGCGTATATCCCGGGTAGATAAGCCTGCATCAGCATCTGGAGGATCGTCACCAAGGAGGCAATCACCACGATGTAAGAAGGAATGCGGACCTTGTCGGGAACCAGATTCTTTATCAGGGAGATAATCAGGTTGGATAGGATCAATACGAAGGTGGTGGCAAGACCCATCGACAAGCCGTTGATGGCTGAGGAGGTCGTTCCAAGGGTTGGACACATACCAAGGAGAAGCACGAACGTCGGGTTCTCATTGATTATTCCGTTTTTAAGTATCTTAAAATAATTCATAGTCTTTACCTCCTTTCTTTAGTTGTTACCATATACTGTGTCGTAGGCATTCTTGATGGCAAGAAGGAATGCACGGGATGTGATCGTCGATGCGGTGATGGCATCAACCTCACCTCCGTCTTTACTTACTGTGAAGTTGTTCTTACCGGGGTTCATACCAATGATGTTGCCCTTGCCGTCCTTCTGGAACCATAACCCTGCTTTGGCACCAAGACCGGGAGTCTCGGCATGTGCCAGTACGGTATAGCCCAGAATCGTGCCTTCGGGGTCAAATCCCACCAGCACTTTCAGCTCGCCGCCGAAACCGTTTTCACTTGTCTGAACGGCCTTGCCAAGGTCTTTACCGGAAGAATCGCTTACCGGATAGACCGTGAAGGTCTTCTCCTTCCCGCCTATCGTGGCGGTCTTGGTCTCTTCAGGGGCTACGGTCACTTCACCACCGCCCATCACTTCCTTAATGCCTGCGGCTAGGTTGTCTGCGTTTATCTGCTCTATCTGCGGAGCGGTCACACTGTTTACATATGCCAATATACCACCCGCTATTACGGCGATTAGTGTCAACACTAACACCATATTCAATAATGATGAACTTAGCTTTTTCATTTCTTGACTACCTCCCCGAATCGCTTTGGTTTAAAATAGTTGTTAATCAGTGGAACAAACGCATTCATGATCAGGATGGCAAACGACATGCCTTCAGGATAGGCACCCCATGTACGGATGACTACCGTCAGGAAACCTATGGCGATACCATAAACCAACTGACCTTTCTTCGACATAGGTGAGGTCACATAGTCGGTGGCCATGAAGATGGCACCAAGCATCAGACCACCAGATACAAGGTCAAGCAGCGGGAACGGATATTCTGGCTTGCACAGGTGAAGAATACCGGCAAACACAAATACTGTGCCCAGGATGCTTACTGGAATATGCCATGTGATGATTTTCTTATACAGCATGTAGAAGAAACCTATCAAAAGGGCAATCTCGCAGACCTCACCCATACAACCTCCTGTATTTCCTGTCAGCATCGACAAGAAGTCTGTGTTGCTCAGATCTGCTGCTGCCTGTGAAGCTTGTTCGCCGCCTTTAATCACTTGCTTCATCAAGGCAAGTGGCGTTGCACCTGTCTCTGCATCCAGATTGAAGAAGCCCATCATTGGTTTTGGCCACGTGGTCATCTGAACCGGGAAGGATATCAAGAGGAAGGCACGGCCGGCTAATGCCGGGTTGAACAAGTTGCAGCCAAGACCGCCGAAGGTCATCTTCACCACGCCGATGGCGAAGATGGCACCGATAATCACAATCCATAACGGAAGATTGGAAGGGAGGTTGAAGGCCAGCAGTACGCCGGTGAGAATGGCTGAACCGTCGGTCACGGAAGTGTCTGTACGCTTCAGCATGTATTTGTTAATCGCCCATTCGCATAGCACGCAGGACGCAACCGATACAAGGGTCACTAAGATTGCGCCCAGGCCAAAGTAAACGAAGGAGCAGAGCAAAGCGGGTACAAGGGCTATCAGCACCCCGTACATGTTTTTGCTCACGCTGTCTCCGGAATGGACGTGTGGCGATAATGATACTGTTAATTTATTCATATCTTTTCTTTTTGTTTTTCTTTTTGTGATTTCTATATACTTAAATATCTATATCTACAAAATAATCAGTAAATAGCAAATCGTTTAATCTTTTATTACTTGGCGTGACGGGCACGGATGATGGCCATTACATTGCCCTTGCCCTGACGAATCAAGTCAAGCAGCGGACGGTGGCTCGGACAGGTGAACTGACAAGAGCCGCATTCAATACAGCTGGTCACATCCTCGGCTTCTGAACGCTCCCAGTTCTCTGCTTCTGCAAGTTTGGACAGCAGGAACGGCTCAAGTCCCATCGGACAGGCGCTCACACACTTTGCACAACGGATACAGGGCTGGACAGCGGCACGTTTGCTTTCTTTGTTGTTCATGATCAACACGCCGGAGGAACCTTTGCATATCGGTACCTCGGTGTTCAGCAAGGCCTTGCCCATCATCGGACCACCACCAATCACTTTGCCGGTGTCCTCTGGAAGACCACCACATTCGTCTATCAACTGCTGCATCGGGGTGCCCATTCTTACTAACAGGTTGCTGGGGTGAGCCAGACTCTTGCCGGTTACCGTCACTACACGCTCGAACAACGGTTTGTTCTTCATCACGGCCTCGTATACGGCATAGGCGGTTCCCACATTCTGGATGATGGCACCTACGCTCACTGGAAGGGCGGGAGGAGCGGGGACCTGACGCTTGATGACTGCGTCGATAAGCTGCTTCTCGCCTCCTTGAGGGTATTTCACTTTCAGGGGTACTACGTCTATATTGGCAAACTTATGGTAATACTTCGCCTTCTCGCTCATCAGCTTGATGGCATCGGGCTTGTTGTTCTCTATGCCGATATAGGCCTGGTTCACGTTCACGGCTTTCATCAGCAAGGCAACGCCTTCCAATATCTCGTCGGGATGCTCCAGCATCAGACGGTGGTCGGCAGTCAGATAGGGCTCGCACTCAACGGCGTTGATAATCACGCAGGTCGGTGTCGAACCGGGTGGGGGAGAAAGCTTTACATGGGTCGGGAAGCAGGCACCGCCCATTCCGACGATTCCGGCATTTTTGATTTTTTCTATGATGTCCTTGGCGCCCAGTTCATATACTTTGTCTATATGTACCAATTCAGGGCTGCGGTCTATGCTCTCTTCCCATTCGTCTCCTTCAACTGTGACGTAAACGGCGGGCTTGGCGTAGCCACTTGCATCTATCACTGTATCCACCTTCAGTACCGTTCCGGAGACGGAAGAGAATATCGGAGCGGATACAAACCCACTGGCATCGGCTATCTTTGTGCCTACCTTCACCTTATCGCCTTTCTTAACGACCGGGATAGCGGGAGCACCTATGTGCTGACCCATCGGGAATACTGCTACTTTCGGCAGACCGGCGGGTTTGATCGCTTCGGAGGCGGACAATTTATTTTCGGCGGGATGTACACCACCTATTCTAAATGTATTCACTATATTCGGTTTTTCTGTGTTCTTTATTCGGGTTCTTTCTCTCTTATGCCTTTATGACTCTTTTTTCTTGAGTATCAGCTGCTGGCAAACAGGCATCATCTCAGTCATGCCTTTCAGAAGTTCTGATGGAGCAGTCTTTGAGGATGCTGGGACCTGGGCGGGACGCTCAGGGGCTGTCATGGCGGCGGGGCTTATAATCAATTGCTGACACAATGGCATCAAACCGGGTTTGGCTTTGAAGGGCTCTGCCTTTACGGCCGGTTTTGCTGCTGTGGCTGTTGGTTTGCCTGTTCCTGCTGCTGGGGACGTCGATGCGGCTTGCTTGGCGGCTCCGGCTGCCGGTTTGGCTTTCAGCACTGGCATGTTGATTCCGGCTATCACGTTCTTGGGGCATTCCTGTTCGCACTTGCGGCAGTTACGACATTTCGATGGATCGATGTAGGCTAGGAAGTTTTCAACGTGAACGGCATCAAACTGACATACTTTCACGCACTTCTGACAACCGATACAAGCTGCTTTGCAGGCTTTCATCGCTACGGCGCCCTTGTCCTTGTTCATACAACGGACGGCGACGCCCATCTTCTTGGCGCCTTTCACTTCGCGGATCTCGATGATGTGACGGGGGCATGCCTTGGCACATGCGCCACAGGCCGTACATTTGCTGCTGTCAACCTCTGGAAGACCTGTCTCCGGATTCATCTTGATGGCGTCAAACTGACATTTGGCCACGCAGTCGCCGCAGCCAAGACAACCATAAGCGCAGGCGGTCTCGCCCATGCTGGCGCTGTTCATCACTTTGCAACTGCGTACACCGTCGAACTCTGTCAGTCTTGGACGGTTCTCGCAACTGCCGTTACATCTCACAATGGCCAATTTGGGAGCGCTGGCCTCTACTTTCATGCCTAAGATGGCGGCGATCTTCTCCATTGTCGGCTGACCGCCAACGGGGCAGTTCAAGCCTTCCAGACTGCCTGCGTCAGCGGCTTTTACACAGGCTGCTGCCAGACCACCACAACCGGGAAAACCGCAACCACCGCAGTTCGCACCGGGAAGGGCTTCGGTCACCTCACCCAAACGTGGGTCCTCTTTGACTGCAAATTTCTTGGACAACAGGAACAGAACCAGGGCGGCTATCAGTCCTATTGCACCTAAGACAATCACAGCGATTAGAATTACATCCATAAATAATTTGTTTTTGTTAGTATTTGTTTTCTATTTTTTCTATCCAAAAGGAAAACTGTTTCGACAAGCGGCTTCTTAAACTGTGGATAATCAAATAGTATATGGCAAGCGCTACCAGCACGGAGACTATTGTCAATTGCTCTGACAAATTAAAGACATATAATCCGCATAGGACTGATATGACAATCAGTGCCAAGGGAAGAACAAATGCCAATAATACCGCATTGCGGCCCATTGTCAGTGTGCCACATGCCTTCACACGCTCTCCTACTGAATAATCTTTTGAGAGGGGGGTATAGATGTCTATCAGCTTTTCCTGACTTTCAGCGGTTGCACACATCGATTTCATCTGACATGAACTGCATGCTGATGACTGAAGTATCTTTACCTGTATATGACTTCCGTCTATACTTTCTATGATGCCTTCGTGTTCTATTTTTTTTCCCATTAATGGAAAACAGTAGTTTTCTTAGTTTTTTTTTAGAAATATTTATGCAAATATAACATTTTTATGCATAACTAACAAATATTTCGTTTTTTTTCAACTTTTTCATCGTCTTTTCTCAAACCTTTTCGTAAATTTGCAATCTAATTACTAATCAAATTACAAACCCTATTATTTTTTTGCTTATGAAAAAGTTTTTATTTACTTGCCTGCTTGCTTTGATTGCAACCACGACTTTTGCGGCTGTGCGTGTTGACGACAAGCCTGATTGTTTTGTCTTCGAACATCAAAATGCCAAGGTGTATTATGTGGTTTTAGGTAGTTTTAGTTCTCTTAAGGAAGCGAAACGTTTCAACTACTATGCGCCTGACGGACTTGAGTGCAATATTTATTCGGCAAGGGTGAAAGGAAAAGTGGTCTATAGGTGTTCTTATAATGTTTTCAAATCTGCCACTACCGCACATGAATGTGCCAGGGAGATTCAGAAATGCTATGGGATCAATGCATGGGTGTGGGCTTCAAATGGATTGGCCAAATGCGTGCACAGGGAAACCGGACTCAACGGTGAGCCAATTCCTATCTATCCAAAATAATGTATAAGCGTTTTTTATGAATAATCGCCATCTGGATTTTAATCCCGATGGCGATTTTTGATCCAATTGCCTGGCTTCTGCTATCTATATCAAAGTCTTTGTGCTTGTCAAGTTGTACGAACAGCCTCACACTAAGCAGACCTGCCAGCTTTTCGCATGCTACCTTGTCTTTTTGATTGTAGGGTAATGTTACAACATAACTTTGTGAAGATATCGGTATGTTTATTTCTTCTTCGGATTCTTGTTCCAATGATACACCAGATGCACCATGACGTAGTGCGGCAGGGAGCGGTACCACGTCTCAGTGCGGCCCTGGGCATTCACGGTGTACTGCGTGCTGGAGAGCTGGTGCAGCAGGTCGAAGGCTTCGAGGCGGGCGATGAGCTTGCCCTTGAAGAACGGTTGGCTGATGGAGGCGTTCAGCACGAAGTCGTCGGTGTTCAGTTCGGTGCTGCCGTAGCCGCGGCGGGAGTACATCGTTCCGTCGGCTGAGAATGTGGTGTTCAGGCCGGGCAGGGTGTAGCGGGCGGAGAGGCCGTACTGGAAGTCGGTGGCGTTCAGCGTCTCGAAATCGTACATCTTTCCCTCCGAGTGCCGCCAGCGGATGTCGCCCGTGGCGCGGAGGTTCAGTGTACCTTTATTATATTGTATATAGCCGTTGTCGTGCAGGGTCAGGGTGTTGACGGCGTTCAGGCTGCTTTCATCCGCCCCGTCCACCATGGCGTGGTCGAGCCAATGAACAAATCTGCCGTCAACCGTGCTTTCTGCCGTCCAATGCCTTTCCCTGTCCAACATGAGGAGAACCCCTCCATTGGCCTTGATGTCGTAAATGCCGTGTATGTTTTCCGGACGATAAGTGTAAACGCCCGTAATGGGATTGAAGCTGACCGCTTGGGATACGTCTTGATGTACATAGCCCGCATGTAAGGTAGCGTGGTACTCGCATCGTGTTTTTCGGAAATTCCTGTATTCTCCTTCTATGTATGTTACGGCATTCCAAGGTTTCAGGCTGGGATTTCCAAGCCGTACGACTGTGGGGTCTGCATCATCGCGGAAAGCAATTTGGTTGATCAACGGGGAGTTTTGCTCATAATGATGGATGCGCAGCAGTATCGGGCTTAGATAGTCCTTCTTTGGGAAAAGCTTTATTTCGAGCCTTTGGTCAAGGCGCATGGTATTGCGAGTGACGCATGTGTCAATCATTCCTCTTTGATAGTTGAGCTGCTCGTGCATTGGCGTGAATGTCAGATATAAATCGATGAGAGGTTCGGTAACAGCCAATCCCCATTTGTTTGACGTGGTCGGCATTTGTTGAGAACGGTGAAGATGAAGATTGATGCCCGCCTTGTAGGTCTGCAATTCGCTGTCGTAGGAGTTT
>FLNV01000819.1_pt1 | contig 13388 bp, 13 predicted proteins | sample 1140351 | NCBI WGS metagenome assembly FLNV01 (sample SAMEA3878207, study PRJEB12797) | bioreactor metagenome | biome: Moose rumen | place: Sweden | collected 2011-10 | reverse complement strand
TATATCTCGGTGGTGCCGATGTTCTCGTGGCCCAGCATCATCTGTATGGCGCGCAGGTCGGCTCCGCCCTCGAGCAGCGCCGTGGCAAACGAATGGCGCAGTGTGTGTGGCGAGATGGTCTTCTTTATGCCTGCTGCTATGGCTTGGCGCTTTATCATGACCAGAATCATGTGGCGCGACAGGTGTGTACCGCGGCGACTCAGGAAGACGTAGTCCTCGTGGCCGGGTTTGATGTCCATTGTGTCGCGGTCGGCAAACCACGCCTGCAGTTCTGCTATGGCGCGGTCGGATATGGGCACCATGCGCTCCTTGGCACCCTTGCCGCTGACGCGGATAAAGCCCTCGTCGAGATACAGGTTGCTCAGCTGCAGCGTTATCAGTTCGCTGACGCGCAGTCCGCACGAGAAGAGCACCTCTATTATGGCACGATTGCGCTGACCCAGCGGGTCGGCCATATCGACAGAGTTCTCCAGGTTGTCCACCTCTGCGGTGGAAAGCACCTCGGGCAGGTGTTCGCCTATCTGCGGACTCTCCAGCAGCTCGGCCGGGTCCTGTTCCACCATACCCTCCAGTGCCATGAAGTGGAAGAACGAGCGCACCCCGCTCAGCACCCTGGCCTGCGACGTTGCCGACAGCCCCAGGTCGTATAGGGTTGCCGCAAACTGCTGCAGGTGGCTCAGCTCAGCCTGGGCTGGCGGCACCTGCTGGTCCTCGAGGAACTCCAGCAGCCGCTGCACGTCGCGCAGGTAGGCCTCCTGGGTGTTGGCCGAGAGGCTACGCTCCAGTCGCAGGTAGCGGCGGTAGGCCTGCAGCAGGTTGGAGTTCTCGTCAGTCAAAATCTTCAATTATCAATTGTCAATTATCAATTATCAATCTCTCCAGCAGTTCTATTTCCACTATGCGCAGCTCGTTCTTCGTCTCGCCGCCGTTCTTGGCCTTGAACAGGTCCAGCTCGCCGGCAGCAGGCTCGGCCACCTCCACAATGCCGCCAAAGGCGTCCTTGTCCTTGCCTGCACCCTTCAGGCGGATGGTCAGTTCGGTGGCAGGCACGGGGTGCTGGGGCTTCAGGTGTACGTAGCCAAGACTGCGTGGCGTCTCTCCGCTCCACACCAGCTTCTTGCCAGCGTATATCTCCAACGGATAGCTGCGCAGTCGCCAGCCTGTCAGTTTCATGCAGATGTCGCTGATGGTGGCTTTGCGCTCCAGCTTGTATGTCACCCAGGCTGTCTGCAGTCGGCCGTCGTTCTTCCATTCGGACAGCTCGTTGTCGTCGTAGCTGCGCCATGCGCCCTCTGCGTCGTAGCCTGCCGTGGCACTGGCTATGTCCACGCCTACGGCGCTGTCAGTATAGCTGGGCGTGAGCGTGTGGGGCCGCGGTCGAGTCGCGGCTTCAGGGTGAGCGCGGGCAGATGGCTGCTGGTGCCAGTGACGCCGGTGGCATCGTCGGCAGGAACGGCCGCTGTGCTTATGGCAGTGTATATGCCCTGCATACCGTCGGCCACGGCCGAGATGTTCATCTCTCCGGCATTGACCGTGCTGCGCACCAGTACACGGCATACGCCGCATTCCAACGGCAGACTGAGTGCTCCCACGTAGTTGTCGGATATGTTCTTTGTGGCGGCTGCGTCTAACAGCCCCTCGCGGTTGGTGTCGTCACGTCGCTGCATGGCGCTGTTGTTGCGCGTCCCTATGCCACCTATCCAGCGGCCCTCGCCCCACAGCGAGAAGTGTACCATGCGGTCGTCTAACGGACAGCGCTGTCCCTTGTCGTCCACCAGCTCCACCTGCAGCAGAGCCATGTCGGCACCGTCTGCCTTCATGCCTTCGGGATTCTGAATGGTGGTGAACACCAGATGGTGAGGCCTGCCGGCTGTTGTGAGCTGATGTCGGCTGCCGTCAGAGCCCACGGCTGTCAGCACGCCGGGCTCGAAGGCCACGCTGTCGAAGGTATGCAGGTAGCGGTACTCCTGTCGTCCGTATCCCAGGCTGCGGCCGTTCAGCAGCAGCTGTACAGAGTCGGCTGTAGAGACGACATATACGGGCTTGACCGTACGGGCAGGGTAGTTCCAGTGGCCTATGATGTGCGTGGCGGCACTGTCGGGAGAGACCCACCCGTTCCACATCACCTGATGGGCAAAGAAGGCATCCTTGGGCAGGCGCATGGCATCGGTCACGCCGCTGGTGCGGTAGTTTGACTCGCCGCGGTGGTGGGTGTTGGTGTCGCTGAACACTATCTTCACTCCGCCCGACGAGACTCGCGTGCCAGTGCCAGGCCGCTCTATCCAGTAGTCGTACCAGCGGCGCACCATCTCCACGGCCAGCTGGTCCATGTTGTGGTTGTAGTCGCTGGCAGGTTTGCCGCGGTACAGCGGCCCGTCGCCCTCGCGGTGGTAGGGGTACGACTGCTCGTCCCAGTACTTGCGCAGGCCCTCGTCGCGGCAGTACTCCATGGCCCACATCGGGTGCTTCTTCGACTTGTTGATGTACAGCATCTCGCCGCCGTATTCGGCTTCGTCTATGTCAAGCATTTCGCGCGAGCCTATGGCGCGTCCGCCGTGGGGATCGTAGCGGTCGCGTATGGCTTTCATCTCCAGCATGTGCTCGCGGCTGATGCTCTCGTTGCCGCTCTCGTAGAACAGTATCGAGGGCGAGTTGCGGTTGTAGATGATGGCGTCGCGCATCAGGTCCTTGCGCTGCAGCCACCGTGCGCCTTCCACGTCCTTCTCTGCGTCGCCGGCAGGCATGGCCTGTGGCAGTCCCACGCGGTCGCAGCTCTCCACGTCCTGGCGCCAGGGCGTGACGTGCATCCAGCGCACCATGTTGCCTCCCGACGTGACCATCAGTGCGTTCGAGTAGTCGCTCAGCCATGCTGGTACGCTCAGTCCCACGCCCGGCCATTCGTTGCTGGTGCGTTGGGCATAGCCGTGTACCATCATGCAGCGGTCGTTCAGCCATATCTTGCCCTCGGCAAAGCGTGTCTTGCGGAAGCCCGTGCGTGTGGTCACTACATCTACGGGTGTGCCATCTTCGACGAGGCTTGTCTCCACGGTGTAAAGGTAGCCATAGCCCCACGACCATAGGTGCAGGTCGCCAACGGTGCTGCCAGCCTCTACGGAGCCTGTGGCACCGGGCTGCAGCGTGGTGGGCTGGCTGCTGAACGTGGCCACAGAGCGGCCGTCGGCATCGCGCAGGGTGACACTATATATAAATGTATGCGCGCGCGTGTCGTCGTTTCTCACCTCCGACTCGGCATGCACCACGGCCCTGCGGGCGGCCACGTCTATGTCGGTGGCATAGACGTATGTGCCGGTGGTGCCCAGGCTGCTGTAGAGGGGCAGTGTCTGGTACAGTCGGCCGGTTACGTGCAGGAATACATTCTTCGGTATGCCACCGTAGTTGGCGTTGAAGTTGCGGTCGTTCCACTGGTAGCGGCTGTCATACTGGCGTGAACGATACTGCCACGAGTTGTCGCAGCGCACAGCCATCACGTTCCGGCCGCGCCGTATGTATGGTGTCAGGTCGAAGCCACAGGCCATCACACCGTTCTCCGAATAGCCCAGGTGGTGGCCGTTCAGGTAGAAGTCGGCACCCTGGCGCACGCCCTCAAACTCGATGAAGAACTTGTGGCTGGCTGTGTCGGCACTCACGCTGAACGTCTTTCGGTACCAGCAGACGGTGTCCGTCAGATCCACTATGTCCTTGCGGAAAGCCTCGTCGCCGTTGAAGGCGTATGGCAGTGTGACCTGCTGCCATCGGCTGTCGTCGGCCGATGGCTGTTCGGCCCCGGGGCAGTCGCCCACAGAGAGTCGCCACTGGCTGTTGAAATTGTGGCGACCACGACTGGTGGCACTGGCCGTCAGGGCCAGCACCACCAGTGTCAATGTTAGCCAGAGGCGTGCCATCACAGCAGGTTCATCGTGTCGGTGGCTATCATCAGCTCTTCGTCGGTAGGTATTACTACCACCTTCACGCGCGAGTCGTCGGCCGAGATGACAGCCTCTTCGCCGCGCACCTGGTTCTTCTTGTCGTCAAATTTCACGCCGAGGAACTCCAGACCCTCGCACACGGCGGAGCGCATGCCTATCTGGTTCTCGCCCACACCGGCGGTGAAGACAATGACATCCACGCCTCCCATGGCGGCGGCGTAGGCTCCGATGTACTTCTTGATGCGGTAGAAGTACATGTCCTGTGCCAGCTGGGCGCGCTCGTCGCCCGCAGCAGCAGCGTTCTCCACATCGCGCATGTCGCTCTTTCCGCCCGTGATGCCGGCCACGCCGCTCTTCTTGTTCAGCAGGTTGGACATCTGGTCGGGGTCGAGACCCAGCTTCTTCTCAATGAAGGTGACGGCGCCGCCATCGACGTCGCCCGAGCGGGTGCCCATGACGAGACCCTCCAGCGGGGTCAGTCCCATTGACGTATCTACGCACTTGCCGTCCTTCACGGCAGCGATGCTGCCGCCGTTGCCCACGTGGCAGGTGATGACGCGCGTGCCTTCGGCCTTCATACCCAGGAACTCCAGTGCGCGGGCCGACACGTAGCGGTGGCTGGTGCCGTGGAAGCCGTAGCGGCGCACGCCGTACTTCTCGTACAGCTCGTAGGGCAGGGCATACATGTATGCCTTGGCGGGCATGGTCTGGTGGAAGGCGGTGTCGAACACGCCCACCTGGGGCAGGCCGGGCATCAGCTCCTCCACGGCGCGCACGCCCTTCAGGTTGGCGGGGTTGTGCAGCGGAGCCAGGTCAGAGACGGCCTCGAAGGCCTCAAGCACCTCGGGGGTGAGGCGCACGCTCTGGTTGAAGCGCTCGCCGCCGTGCACCATGCGGTGTCCCACGGCGTCAATCTCCTTCAGCGACTTGATGACACCTATCTCGGGGTCGGTTAGCAGCGAGAAGATGAATTTCACGCCCTCGGTATGCTCGGGTATGTCGTGCATTATCTGGCGCTTCTCGCCATTGGCCAGCTTCACCTTCACGAAGGCGCCGTCCAGGCCCACGCGCTCTGCGCCACCACTGGTCATCACACTCTTGTCGTCCATGTTGTACAGTGCGTACTTGATGCTGGACGAGCCACAATTCAAAACTAAAATTTTCATTCTGTTTATAGTTTATTTGGTGGAAAGAAATTTCCGTAATTCTCGTAATTCTTATCAGTCGATATACTGCTTGTAGTTGTCTTTTGAAATCAAGACAAACCGACTTTTCTCTTCGTCAAACAGATAGCGCTCTGCTCGGAGACTTGGTTCACCGAAATTTATTAGTACGCCTCTATCTTGTTCAGCGATACGCATGTAATTAAACAACTGGGCCCGATGTTCGGAAAGTATCTTGTCAACAGCTTTTAGTTCAACGACAATGCCTTTGTAGTAGAAGTCAGCATAGTAAGTTTTCTTCATTTCCACACCCTTGTACTTCAAATGCAATTCCTTTTCTCTTTCTGCCTGCATGTTGCGCAGATGCAGTTCCATCTCAAAGGCTTCTTGGTAAATAGGTTCAGACATTCCCCGGCCAAGGGTATTATAGACTTCCAATGCAGCACCTACTACATCGTAAATGTCAAGATACTCCTGACGTGTCATCTATGTGAAATTATGAAAATTACGGAAATTTCTGTTTTTAATCACTCTTCACTTACTTAGCGTCCATGGCCTGACAGGCGGTGATGGCCACCATCTTGTAGATGTCGTCAACAGAGCAGCCGCGCGACAGGTCGTTCACGGGACGGGCTATGCCCTGCAGGATGGGGCCGAGAGCCACGGCACCGCCCAGGCGCTCCACCAGCTTGTAGGCTATGTTGCCCACCTCCAGGCAGGGAGCCACCAGCACGTTGGCCCGTCCGGCTATCTCCGAGCCGGGAGCCTTCTTCTGTCCCACCGAGGGCACGAGCGAGGCGTCGGCCTGCAGCTCACCGTCAATCTTCAGGTCGGGAGCCATCTCCTTGGCTATGCGTGTGGCCTCCACCACCTTATCGACCACCTCGTGCTTGGCCGAGCCCTTCGTAGAGAACGACAGCATGGCCACGCGCGGGTCGGCGAAGCCGGCCACCGACTTGGCGGTCTGAGCGGTGCAGACGGCTATCTGCGCCAGCTGGTTGGCATCGGGCATCGGGGTCACGGCCACGTCGCCCATGACCAGCACGCCCTCCTCGCCGTACTGCGGGGTCTGCGTGATGAGCAGCATGGCACCCGAGACGCAGGTGATGCCAGGAGCCGTCTTGATGATCTGCAGCGCGGGGCGCAGCGTGTCGCCAGTGGTAGAGAGGGCGCCCGAGATCTGTCCGTCGGCGTCGCCCGTCTTGATAATCATGCAGCCCAGATAGAGCGGGTTCTTCACCAGCCGGCGGGCCTCCTCGATGGTCATGCCCTTCTTCTTGCGCAGCTCGCACAGCAGCTGTGCATACTCCTCGCTCTTCTCGCAGTTCTCCGGGTCGATGAGCGTGGCCTTGCCGATGTGCTGCAGGCCCTTCTCCTTGGCCAGTGCGTTCACCTTGTCGGGGTTGCCGATGAGAATGATGTCGGCCAGTCCGTCACGCAGAGCCATGTCGGCGGCGCAGAGTGTGCGCTCCTCCTCTGCCTCTGGCAGCACGATGCGCTGGCGGTTCTGCTGCGCACGTGCAATGATCTTTTGTACTAAATCCATAAGATAGATAAAAGTTGTGTTAAACGTTAGAATCAGGTTACGGCGGCAAAGTTACGAAAAGTCGAGGGAAGAACAAAACAAACGCGTTTGTTTTTTCTTCCAAGACGCAGGAGGTTCCTTGTTTTTGACGAAAACCTCCGAAAATACCAAAATGTTTTTGACGAAAACCTCCGAAAATACCGAAATGTTATCTCAAAAGGAAAACGCCGCCAGAACATCCTGTGACGTTCGGGCGGCGTTATGCACCAGAAAAATAGCCGCTGGCTGTCAGCGGCGGCGACGGAAGAAGTCCTGCATTTGCTGTCGGCACTCGTCGGCCAGGACACCAGCTGTGACCTGGGTCTTGGGGTGCAGTACGGCGGGTGCGAAGACGGTGTAGCCACGCTTCTCGTCTGACGCGCCGTAAACCAGTCGGCCCAGCTGGGCCCATCCGATGGCTCCGGCGCACATGGGGCACGGCTCTACGGTGACGTAGAGGGTGCACTGCATGAGGTACTTGCCGCCCAGGGTGTTGGCGGCTGCCGTCAGGGCCTGCATCTCGGCGTGTGCCGTGACGTCGCATAGCGTCTCGGTCATGTTGTGCGCACGTGCAATGACGCGCCCCTGACACACGACGACGGCCCCGACGGGTATCTCACCCGTCAGGGCCGCCTGGTGTGCTTCGTCAAGCGCCATGCGCATGAAGCGCTCGTCGTCCATGCCTGTTAGCAGTTGGCCAGCTTGTTGTCGCTGCCGAGAACCTCCACAATCTTGTGGATGTACAGCTTTTTCATGTTCTCGCGGGCGGGCTTCAGATACTGGCGCGGGTCGAAGTGGTCGGGGTGTTCGGCCAGGTGCTTGCGCACGGCGGCTGTCATGGCCAGACGCGAGTCGCTGTCGATGTTAATCTTGCAGACAGCGCTCTTCGAGGCCTTGCGCAGCTGCTCCTCGGGTATGCCCACTGCGTCGGGCAGGTTGCCGCCATACTTGTTGATGGTGTCAACCTCGTCCTGGGGCACGCTCGACGAGCCGTGCAGCACGATGGGGAATCCGGGCAGCTTCTTCTCTATCTCGGCCAGCACGTCGAAGGCCAGGGGAGGGGGCACGAGCTTGCCGGTCTTCGGGTCGCGTGTGCACTGCTCGGGCTTGAACTTATAGGCTCCGTGGCTGGTGCCGATGCTGATGGCCAGCGAGTCGCAACCGGTGCGTGTGGCGAAGTCGATGACCTCCTCGGGCTTGGTGTAGTGGCTCTCTTCGGCGGCCACCTCGTCCTCCACGCCTGCCAGCACGCCCAGCTCAGCCTCGACGGTCACGTCGTGCTGGTGTGCATACTCTACCACCTGGCGGGTTATCTTGATGTTCTCCTCGTAGGGCATAGAGCTGCCGTCGAACATGACACTTGAGAAGCCCATGTCGATACAGTCCTTGCACAGCTCGAAGCTGCTGCCGTGGTCCAGGTGAAGTACTATCTCGGGATGCTCGCAGCCCAGCTCCTTGGCGTATGCCACGGCGCCCTCGGCCATATAGCGCAGAATGGTGGGATTGGCATAGTCGCGTGCACCCTTGCTGACCTGCATGATGACGGGCGACTTGGTCTCGACGGCTGCCTGAATGATGGCCTGCATCTGCTCCATCGTGTTGAAGTTGAAGGCGGGAATGGCGTAGCCGCCGCTCACTGCTCTCTTGAACATCTCGCGGGTGTTCACGAGTCCTAAATCCTTGTAGTTTACCATGTCTTTAGTGTTGATGTTGATTATATTGATTGTTAAGTTGTTGGTCGCAAATCATTGACTTGGCTATGAACTATGCACTGCTACGGCGCCATCACCTTGCGTGCCTGTCGGCCCACGCTGACTATGTACATGCCCCGCCGCAGCCCCGACAGGTTGACCAGGGTCTGCTCGCCGTTGCATGTCTCGGAGAAGACCGCCCGTCCGCCTGCGGTGAAGACCGTGACGCGCTGCCCATCGCATCCGCTGATGCGCAGCTGTCCGCCCTCCATGCTGAAGGTGGCTCTGCTGTGATCCGTCATGGTGTTGACCGTGGCCTGCCCTTCCGGCGAGAAAGACAGGCGGTAAAGCTGGTCCAAAGACAGTTCCACCTCGTCGCCCGACTGCAGGTGCAGCACCATGTTTCCGGCAGAGAAGCTTATCCAGCCCACGGCCGACACCTCGTATGTGGTGGTGCCGCCGTCGTGCTGTATGTCCAGACAGGCATATTCGTCGGCCTGAACGGCTGCCGCCAAGCTCAGCATGATGGCAGCGAGCAGAAGTCGTATCTGTTTCATTCTGCCTGCAAAATTATGTAAAACCTGCGAGAGGCACAAATTATTCTGCATAAAAATGGGCGGCTGTCGCAAAAAAAACACACTTTAGTTTGCCGTTTGGCGAATTTTGTTTACCTTTGCAACCTGAAAATAACAAAAAGCAATTATTCAATGGACGACTATCACGCGGAAAACTATTGTATGGCGGCGTGAGGACGTAGGCACTGTCCTCAGGCTTTGCAATTGTGCTTCCACAAAACCAGAGGACAAACCATGAAGACCTATTGGAACTTTTCCGGCGGGCTGAGCCAGCTGAAGGAGTGGCAGCCTGGCTGCTGGATACAGGTGACATGCCCCACCGAGGAGGATAGGCAGGAGTTGGAGCGGCAGTTTCAGATACCCGACTATTTCCTGTCTGACATCAGCGACACCGACGAGCGTGCCCGCTATGAGTACGACGACGGCTGGATGCTCATCATCCTGCGCATACCATACGTGAAAGAGGTGCGCTCGCGCACGCCCTACACCACCGTGCCCTTGGGCATCATACACAAGCGCGACGTCACCATAACCGTGTGCTACTATGAGACGAACATGATGATTGACTTTGTCAGCTTCCAGCAGAAGCGTGGCGAGGGCTTTACCGACTATGTCGATATGACGTTCCGCCTGTTCCTGTCGTCGGCCGTGTGGTATCTGAAGAGGCTGAAGCAGATCAACTCGCTCATAGAGAAGGCCAAGCGCAACCTGGACCGTGAGGTGAACAACGAGAGTCTGATAGGGCTGTCGCGCCTGCAGGACTCGCTGACCTACTTCAACACCTCGATACGCGGCAACGAGACGCTGCTGTCGAAGCTTAAGTTCAAGTTGCAGATAGACGAGCTGGATGCCGACCTGATAGAGGACGTGAACATCGAGATGACGCAGGCACGCGAGACCACATCTATATATAGCGACATTCTGGAATCGACCATGGACACCTACTCGAGCATCATCAACAACAACATGAACACCGTGATGCGTACGCTGACCTCTGTGTCCATACTGATGATGTTCCCCACGCTGATAGCCTCGCTCTTCGGCATGAACCTTATCAACGGCATGGAGAACAACCCCGTGGGCTTCCTCGTGGCGCTGCTGCTGTCGGTCAGCGTGAGCGGCATCTGCTGGTGGATAATGCGCCACAAGAGGCTGGTGTAAGGACAATGTGTGCAGACACAAGAAAAGAGGGCCACCCTCACGGGCGTCCCTCTTTTCTTGTTCTCCTTTCGGCGAGCCTGCACAGGCTTACTTGCCGTGGTTCTCGTCGCTCACGGTCAGCTTCTTGCGGCCCTTGGCCCTACGGCTGGCCAGCACGCGGCGGCCGTTCTTTGTCTGCATACGCTCGCGGAAGCCATGCTTGTTCACGCGGCGACGGTTGTGCGGCTGAAATGTTCTTTTCATTGCAATGATTTTTATTTATATTAGTACTAATTGTTCCTAACCATCTTGACAGTTTTCAAGATTTGGGGTGCAAAAGTACTCATTTCTTTTTAATTACGCAAGAAATCGGGAAAATTTAGCTGATTTTTTTACTATTTTTTTGAGAAAAACGGGAAAATACTTACCTTTGCAGCCGCTTAAGCAGAAGAAGACAAACAGTATAATACATTTTTTTAGATTTTATGATCAACTCACAAGACATCAAGAAAGGCGTTGCCGTACGCATGGACGGCGGCATCTGGGTGTGCATCGACTTCCAGCACCGCAAGCCGGGCAAGGGCAACACCATCATGATTATCAAACTGAAGAACGTGACTGACGGCCGCGTGCTGGAGCGCCGCTTCAACATCGGCGAGAAGCTGGAGGACGTCATCATAGAGCGTCGGCCCTACCAGTACCTGTATGAGGACCAGTCGGGCCGCATCTTCATGAACCAGGAGACCTTCGAGCAGATACCCATCGACAACGAGCTGGTGATAGGTCACGAGTACATGAAGGAGAGCGACATCGTGGACGTGGTGACCGACACCACCGACGGCACTATCCTCTATGCCGAGATGCCCGTGAAGACCAACCTGCGCGTGACCCACTCTGAGCCCGGCATAAAGGGCGACACCGCCACCAACACGCTGAAGCCCGCCACACTGGAGACCGGCGTAGAGGTGCGCGTGCCCCTGTTCATCAACGAGGGCGACCTCATCCAGGTCGATACCCGCGACGGCTCGTACCTGAACCGCGTGAAGGAGTAAGTTGTCTTCCGCTCCACACATCTGTTACATCCCGCTTAGGAGGGTGTGTCATAACGAGTTTTCAATTTCGTACAGGGCCTGTGTACGAAACGTACAGAGACCGTATACGAAACGTACAGGGCCTGTGTACGAAACGTACAGGGGCCTTGTACGAAACAAAACTTTCTTGACACGCCCTCCTAAACTATATGCATTTGGGCCTAAACGCTATCGGCTGCAATGGCGAGGCCAAGACGCATAGCTGTCAGAAAGACTATTGACCATGAAATACGCTGTCATCGTTCCCGTTTTCAATCGGCCTGACGAAGTGCGTGAGCTGCTGGAGAGCCTCACCCGGCAGACCTTCAAGGACTTTGAGGTCGTAGTAGTGGAGGATGGGTCGGACAATACATGCAAGGATGTCTGTGACGCGTTCGCCGACAGGCTTGACCTACATTATTATTATAAGGCCAACTCTGGCCCCGGTCAGAGTCGCAACTACGGCGTAGAGCGCGCTCGGGGCGAATATGTGCTGATACTTGACTCTGACGTGGTGGTGCCGCCGGGCTACCTCGACGCGGTGGACCGCGAGCTGTCCGAGATGCCCTGCGACGCCTTCGGCGGTCCCGACGCGGCGCACCCGTCGTTCACACCCGTGCAGAAGGCCATCAGCTACTCTATGACCAGCTTCTTCACCACAGGCGGCATACGCGGCGGCAAGGGACGGCGGCTGGACCGTTTCTTCCCGCGCTCGTTCAACATGGGCGTGCGCCGCGACAAGTACTTAGAGCTGGGAGGCTTCTCTCGGATGCGCTTCGGCGAGGACATCGACTTCAGCTACCGTATCGTGGAGGCGGGACTCTCCTGCCGGCTCTTCCCCGAGGCGTGGGTGTGGCACAAGCGCCGCACCGACCTGCGCAAGTTCTACCGCCAGGTATATAACAGCGGCATTGCCCGCATCAACCTGACCAAGCGCCACCCCGGCACGCTGAAGCTGGTGCACATGCTGCCCGCCGCGTTCACCCTGGGCGTCATAGGCTGTCTGCTGCTCTTCCTGCTGGGTGTTGGTATGTATGCCCAAGGCGAATGGCTCGACTACCAAGGGTTGCGCCCCACCGACAATATGCACCAAGGCATAGGCTTCATGTTCTGCGAGCTGGCCCTTATACCTATAATATTATATAGCGCTATCATCTTCACAGACTCCTCCGTCAAGAACCGCAGCCTACGGGTGGGTCTGCTCAGCGTGCCAGCTGCCTTCGTGCAGCTGTGTGGATACGGGCTGGGCTTCATCAACGCATGGTGGCGACGCTGCGTGCTGGGCAGGGACGAGTTCCATGCCTTTGAGAAAAACTTCTATAGCTGAGAGTTGAGAGTTGAGAGTTCTCACCTCCCAATTATCAATTATCAATTGTCAATTATCAATTATCAACTTGAAAGTAGCCGACTATACCCCCGAAGACCGCCCACGCGAGAAGCTGATGGAGCGTGGCCCAGAGTCGCTCACCACGGCCGAACTGCTTGCCATACTGATAGGCAGCGGCTCGACCGACGAGAATGCTGTGCAGCTGATGCAGCGCGTGCTGCACGACAGCGGCGACTCGCTCTCGCTTCTCGGCAAGCGCCGCTGGCAGGAACTGTGCGACGGCCGCTACAAGGGACTGGGGCCGGTCAAGGCCGTAACCATAGCGGCGGCCACCGAGCTGGGCCGCCGCCGACAGATAGAGCAGGCACTGCAGCGGCCCGTGGTCAGCAGCTCGCAGGACATATACAACCTGATGTGGCCGCAGCTGCGCGACAAGGACACCGAGGAGTTCTGGCTGCTACTGATGAACCAGGCATCCAAGCTCATAGGCAGGCTGTGTGTCTCGCGCGGCGGTATCAGCGAGACGCTGGCCGACGTGCGCGTCATAGTGCGCGAGGCTTGTCTGGCCAATGCCACCATCGTGGCTGTGGTTCACAACCACCCCTCTGGCAGCGTCAGGCCCAGCAAGCCAGACGACAACCTGACCGTCAGCATCAAGCGAGCCTGCGACATCATGCGTCTGCACATGCTTGACCACGTCATCGTGGCCGACGGAACCTATTATTCATATCACGACCAAGGAAGACTGTGAAGAAATATGAAGACATTTGAAGAATTAGGACTAAGCCCGCAACTGCTTAGCGCCATCCGCGAGATGGGCTTCGAACAGCCCATGCCCGTGCAGGAGGCCGTGCTGCCCCTGCTGCTCGGCACCACCACTCCTGATAACACCACCGACAGCTTCGACCTCATCGCCCTGGCCCAGACCGGCA
>FLNV01000282.1_pt1 | contig 13408 bp, 13 predicted proteins | sample 1140351 | NCBI WGS metagenome assembly FLNV01 (sample SAMEA3878207, study PRJEB12797) | bioreactor metagenome | biome: Moose rumen | place: Sweden | collected 2011-10 | reverse complement strand
CAGCCTTCCCATCATTTATGACGCAGTAGAGATGAAAGCAAGGTGGGGTGATGACGGACTGTATCATTTCGTCAGGGCAAGGAATCTCCCCGAACCGAAAGACATGTACTGCAAGAATAAGCGCTTTATGTGGAAGAAAGGCAGAAACTTCCGGAGATACAAGAGGGAAAGAGCAGCTTACAAAAAAGCAAGACGGAAAGAATTGAAAGCGATGAAGCATGGGCAGGAAGTTCCCAAGTACTTCACAAGAGGAGACCATACCTACAAATGACGTCTGGCGCGGACGGGGACGTCCACGCCCCCAGTGCAGCCGTGTTCTCTCTATGTTTTAGGATTTCATCCACACTGGGGTTGTGGACGTCCTCGTCCGCATGACAGGCCGGCGCAGCACGGCCAAGGCATTGTACGTGATTATTCTTTTTTCATCCGTCTCGGGCATCGAGCCCTCGACGTCTGGCGCGGACGGGGACGTCCACGCCCCCAGTGCAGCCGTGTTCTCTGCGATTTTAGAAATCTGTTCACACTGGGGTTGTGGATGTCCTCGTCCGCACGATAGGCCGGCGAAGCACGGCCAAGGCAACGATATATAATCTTCTTCCACAACAATTCCCGAAATACCAAAAAAACATGCTTATTTTTGCCGGCTGCAAATAAAAACGGGGGAAAAAGTTGGCAAATCGTTTGATTTGGTGTAACTTTGCATTTTAAAGCGCCAAATGAAGATGGAAAAATGGATTTATTTTCAAAACCGTGACGAACTGCTGAGGGTAAACCTTCAGAAGGTGGTCTATTTTGAGGCCGACGGCAACTACACGAATATCTACACGGTGAACACCATGAAGATCGTGGTGGGGATGAACCTGAGTAATATGCAGCAGATGCTCTCACGTCAGACACAGGAGAATATGCCGGTGTTCATGCGCATCGGCAAGAAGTATATCGTGAACACGAATTTCATCTGCCAAATCCATATCGCGAAACAGAAACTGGTGCTGTCGGACTTTGAGCGCTTTGCCTTCACGCTTCCCGCTTCAAAGGAGGCACTGAAGACGGTGAAGGAGATGTATGTAAGCTAACTATATTTACGATTTAGGAATTGACGATTGACGATTTATTTGGATATTTTATTATTTTGGCTATTTGCCATGCGGATGGATTTAGTTTGAAGACATAGTTTGAAGGCATAGTTTGAAGACATAGTTTGAAGACGCCCCGCGGGGCGTCTCTACATCCGCAACTATTATATAAAACGCAGAAAGCAATGCAGGAGATACTGATAGGGCGTGACGGTACAAGCCAGAGGCTGAAGGTGACCGTGAACGGGAAATCGACCACATTGGGCGCAGTTCCCATGTCGGTGAGCCGTGAACATTGCAAGGTGGTTCGTCAGGACGACGGCACCGCCGTCATCACGAATCTGAACAACCGCAACGTGACTTACGTGAACGGCGAGGCCGTGGTGAGCCATGAAGTTACCGCTGACGACGTGGTGGAGCTGGGTGGCGACCGCTACCGTCTGGACTTGTCGATGCTGAAGCTGGCGCGTAAGGTAGATGTCTCCCACCTGCAGAAAATCTGGGAGGATTATACCAGCTGGGAGGAGCATACCCGCATCAGCAACATCCGCTCCACTGCATTGAAGAGCGTGACCGGCCTCTTTTCCATGGCGGCGCTGATCATCACCTTCGGCGACTTCGGCATGGAGGTGGAGACGATGCGCACGCTCCGCCTTGTCCTATACACCCTCGCAGGCGTGTCCATCATCTGGACATCGCTCAATATGTTCGTCACTGCTCCCCGGAGGGTGAGGAAGGCCCGCGAGCGAGAGGAGCGCTTCGTGGATGAGTATGTCTGCCCAGCATGCAAGCGTCCGTTCGGAAAGTCTTACCGTTATGAGAAGCTGCTGCAGCTGGGTGAATGTCCGATGTGCAAGGCAAAGTTCCGAGATTAGTTTAATGTTGAAAGTTTAAAGTTTAATGTTTAAGTAACAATTAAAAAATAAGTTGCCTCGTTTTGATGAAGACAAGAAGAAAGGAAGACGAGAAGACAAGACGATAGTCAACTGACGGACATACATAAACGGGAACTCTGAACCATGGACGGACATACATAAAGTAAGTCCCTACAGTCAACTGGATGGTGAGGCAAGTTATTTTTTTCACATCACTAATGTTTAAAGTGTAATTACTAAATCTCAGCTATGCGTCCGCCGTGTATAGCAGCAGACGACAAGAGATATTTAAAAAATATAAAAAACAGGTATTTCATACGTTAATCCGCCTGTTTCGTGGAATGAGGCTGGAAAAGTTTGGTGTTGCGGGTTAAAGGTCATAACTTTGCACTCGAAAACAGAAAAAAACATCAAAAAACGGAAATTATGAAGATGAATGAGAACGAACAGACCCTCAACGATTATGAGGAAATCAGCTATGTTGACGACAACATGCTGAACGAATCCACGATACAGGAGGAGATAATGGGATTGCACGAGCACAAAGGCGCTCCCTGGAAAGAGCTCTCCATAGGCGGCACCTTCGGCCTTTTGCTTGCCGGCGGTGGCCTTTATGCTTCTGGAATCGCCAAAGGGGGTGATGAGGACGGCCTGTTGGCCGGTGCCCATGCCAGCGACAGCGTAGCAGTGGCTGGTGCGAAGACTCCGGAGGGCATTGAGTCTGCAGACGACGACCCTGTGATGCTGGACGCGGACGGGAATCCGGTTGTGCCGGTGTCCCGTGAGGATGCAGCTGCCCGGATGGCAGAGGTTGCCCGCGAGGACCATGCGGCCCATCAGTCGCAGAGCCATGCGGCCACCGCCGGCGCGCAGCATTCAGTACGTGAGGATGCTCCCCGCGTAGTAGAAGACGCACAGCATGATGCTGCTGTGGCGCAGTCGCATGCAGACACTCCGCATATCACGGTGAATGTGTATGACCACCAGCCACAAGCTGATGCTTACGTGGACGCTGACGGCATACATGTCCACCCCGTGAACATCATGACGATAGACGACAGCCTTCCGTTCGACCAGGCATTTGCCATGGCCCGTGAGCAACTCGGATCCGGACAGGCGTTCATCTGGCGCGACGGAGTGTATGGCACGTTCAACCAGACGGAGTGGCATTCTCTGAGCCGCAGTGAGCAGCATGAGTTCACGAACGTGGCGGTACGCGAGTTTCAGCAGATGGATGCCCCCCAGTCATTGGCAAGCCACCATCAGCCCACTCATTTCGTTGAGGGCACCGTGGTCGGTGCGGACGATGTGGTGGTGATGGACGACGAGCCGGCTGGCAGCGATGATGTGTCTGTGGTGAGCGATGACGACGTCATGATTATCGAGAGCCAGAACGAATCGTCGGACCTCCAACCGGAGATTATCACGCTGGACAACGACCTTGACGGCATGGAGCAGCAGATAGCCGCGATGCTTGATGCCGACGGCGACGGGCAGCTGACCAGCGACGACGTGCTCGGCACCCTGGCTACCCTGGTCAACGAGATACCGGACCTCGACACCGGAGTGAGCGCCATCGACCCGCTCTTCGACGGTTCTCAGGACGCGGTATCCTCCGACGACATGCCGGACTACGTCTCCGATGCCGACACCCTCGGGTTGGTTTAGTATAGATGAAAGTTGAAAGTTGAAAGTTGAAAGATGCAATTGAAGGATGTTGAGCTTTTATACTTCCGCTTTTACTTTCACTTAGATAAAACTCAATGGATGTAAGAAAACGGATTATCTACATAGCGATGTTCTTAGCGTGTGCCCTCCCGGCATGCGCTAAGAACTTTGTGGTATGCGTAGGTCTGAGCGACTATCCCGGCTACGGCAACGACCTGACGGTGTCGGCCGACGATGCCGTCTTCATGGCCAACTTGTTCCGTCGAAACGGCAACTCGGAGGTTTACTGTCTGACCAACCGTAACGCGACGGTGAGCCGTGTGGTGAGCACGATGCGCCAGGCCTACGGCCGAGCCGGAGAGCACGACACGGTCATCCTCTTCTTCAGCGGACACGGCCTGAACGGCAGTTTCCGCTGCTACGACGGTGCACTGGCCTACAACAAGGTGACCGACTGCATGAAGCTGAGTGCAGCCCGCAAGCGACTGGTTTTCGCAGATGCCTGCATGTCGGGCGGTATGCGCACGAACAACCGTCGCGTATCGAGCCGTGATGACGTGAGCATCATGTTCTTCCTTTCCTCCCGCACCCGTGAGCCCTCGCGTGAGGTTGTCGGCCTGCGCAACAGTGCCTTTACCCATTATCTGGGCCGTGGACTGAAAGGCTATGCCGACAAGAATGGTGACAGGGTTGTGACCGCCCGTGAGCTGTTCGACTTCGTCAGCAAGCAGGTGATAGACCTGACCAGGCGGCGGCAGCACCCGGTGATGTGGGGCAATTTCAGCGACAATATGGCCGTCATGAGATGGTAGAAGAACTATTAAACGGTTATTAAAAAATATCGATATATGAGCACAATCTTATCAGAGAAAATCATCAAGTGCACAGGCTGCGGTAAGAGCCTGAAAGTTCCGAACAGCAGGCTGGAGGTGAGCCGCAGTGTGAAATGTCCGAACTGTGGTTGCCCCTTGTTCGTGAATTTTGTGGACGAATATGGCTCGGAGACCCCCTCAGAGCCCTCATCACAAGATGGAGGTGAGACCGTCTATGGCAGTACGCAGGCATCGGGTGCCTATCTCGAATATGAGGGAATGCGATACGACATAGAACAGGACGTGACGGTGGTGGGCCGCCGTGCCGGCACTTCGACCGCCGACATCCAGATTGACTCCCAGGACATGTATATGGGCCGTCATCACGCTGTCATCACGCGCAAGACGGACTTCAGCGGCAACACCGTCTATTCGCTGAAATGCAAGGATGCCAAGAACGGCTTGACGGTAAATAACATCCCCGTGGGAGAGAGCGGTGAGACCGTGCTGCTCGACGGTGCGAATATCCGTATGGGTCATACCGTCGTGGTGTTCAGGCTCAAGACCGAAAGCTGATTCCCCAAAACCAATAAATAAAAACATCGGGGCAGTCGATGCTCCTCAAGAAACGAGTATATATGAAATTCAGATTAGCACAACCACAGTTTATCCACGAGATAGGCAAACGAAACAATCAGGAAGACACGCTCTTCCCCAGTGCCGGACAAGCCACGGCCGACGACCGTCTGTTCATCGTCTGCGACGGCATGGGCGGCCATGAGCATGGCGAAGTGGCCAGCCGTGTAGTGAGCGAGGTATTTTCCTCTTACGTGCGGGAGCACGTGGGGCCGGACACGGTCTTCACTGACGATATGTTCAATGAGGCGCTTCAGCTGGCCTATGCGGAGCTTGACAAGGCCGATACAGGCACCAGCCACAAGAAGATGGGCACGACACTCACCTTCCTGCTCTTCCACAAGGGCGGATGCTTCATGGCCCACATCGGCGACAGCCGTATTTACCACGTGCGGCCGGCTGAGAACCGGTTCCTTTATATGTCGCGCGACCACTCGTTGGTGTTCGAGCTTTTCCGCAGCGGTGAGATCAGCTATGATGAGATGAAGACCCACCCCAAGAAGAACGTCATCACCAGGGCGATGATGCCCGGCGAGGACAACCGTGTGGCCGCCGAGACGGTGAACACGACTGACATCCAGCCTGGCGACTACTTCTACCTGTGCTCTGACGGCATGCTGGAGCAGTCGGAGGAGAGCGACATCATGGGAATCCTCTCCAGCGAGAACACCGACGAGGCCAAGCAGCAGCGGCTCATATCCGCCACGCTCGACAACAGGGACAACCACACAGCTTATATCCTTCGCGTGGAGGCGGTGGAGGCGGAGCCCGGCGACTCGGACCAGCGCAATGATGAGTCTACGTCGCGCAGCAATGTGGTGAACTACCTGCCTGAGCTGAACAAGGCAGCGGTGACGAAGGTGGCAACGGGCGACTTCGTGAGCGACGGCCCCGTGGAAGAGAAGGTGAAGAAGAAATTCCCGTGGGTGAAGATTATGCTATTGCTGATAGCCGTTTCCGCCTTCACGCTGTTCTATTACATCCCCAAGCAGCGAGAGGAGGCCGTACTCAACTGGGAGAAGAACCAGGAGAAGAGCACGATCAAGGATACGCTGACCAACTACAACAATCCCGACGAGCGTTCTTATGCTCAGGAGAAGCGTGACTCCCTGGAGGCAGCTCAGAAGAAGGCGGAAGAGGTCCAGAAGAGCGGAAGCGGATCCAGCGTGAGAAGCACCGACCGTGGCAGTCAGAAGCAGAACAAGCCGAAGCAGAACACAGAGCAGAAGCGTGAGAAGAAGCGCGACTCGAAGCCCCGCGATCCCCAGACGGTAGAGAAGAAAGAGTCCTCAGGAGGAGGCGGCGCATCACAGCCGTCAGCCGCCCCGGTGCCTGCACCCACTCCAGCTCCTCAGACAGCCGCCCCGGCCGCACCTCCCGTTCAGCAAGGTGGAATAGACGAGAGTTTCCAATAGCTAACAAATTAATAAAATTCCTAATTCAACTTTCTGAAGTAAAAATGGGAGTAAAATTACCTTCGGTGAATCTGCTTCGCCTCAGCATAGTCCAAGTGACACTTGGCTCTGCTTTCGGCTTAAACGCAGATTTGGAAGTTATGTGCTTCGCACAGGACGTTAGTCATGCCATCGGCAGTGTATCGTCCAGCACGAAGTGCTTAACTCCCTTTTTATAACTTCCTCTTTAACTTCATTTTATAACTTCCGAAACTTCTATTCCTAATAAAATTCCTAATAACGTTCCTAACAAATTAAAAATACTCTTTCCTCTGCACTGGGTTTGGCTGGGTTTGTGGGCGTCCTCGCCCGCACAAAAGACCGCTGAAGCACGGTCAATCACTGTGCGCGAGTATCTTTTTTTCTGATTTTTACTGATAAATTGAATAATTATTCGTAACTTTGCAGTCGAATTAGAAATTTGTTATTTATTGTGGATAGATTTGGGCTGCTTGCAACCACAGAAAAAAATGCTAAAACGACAACAGCGGATTTATTGTCCGGGGCAATGCCGGGCAATAAATGCAAGAAAGTCGATGCATCTCCCCATTTTCTTCCCCACACTTTTAAATTTTTTCCAACATCAACTAAAACTTTAAAGTATGGGTTATTTGTTTACTTCAGAATCAGTTAGTGAGGGTCATCCCGACAAAGTGGCTGACCAGATATCCGATGCCATCCTCGACAACCTGTTGGCTTACGACAAGGACTCGAAGGTGGCGTGTGAGACGCTCGTGACGACGGGCCAGGTGGTACTGGCAGGTGAGGTGAAGTCGGAGACATATATTGACTTGCAGGATGTTGCCCGCAAGACGATAGAGCGTATCGGCTACACGAAGGCCGAGTATCAGTTCGACTCAAAGAGCTGCGGCGTGTTCTCCGCCATCCATGAGCAGAGTGGTGACATCAACCGTGGCGTGGAGCGTGAGAATCCCGATGACCAGGGTGCCGGCGACCAGGGAATCATGTTCGGCTATGCCACGAACGAGACCTCCAACTACATGCCTTTGCCTTTGGAGCTGAGCCATCATATCCTGCGCACGCTCGCTGCCATACGCCGTGAGGGCAAGGAGATGACCTATCTTCGTCCTGACTCGAAGAGTCAGGTGACGGTGGAATACGGCGAAGACGGTAAGCCACTGAGAATCGACACCATCGTGGTGTCGACCCAGCACGATGACTTCATCGCTCCTGCCGACTCAACGGAGGCAGCCCAGGCAGCTGCCGACGCTGCGATGTTGGAGCAGATCCGCCGCGATGTGGTAGAGATTTTGATTCCTAGGGTCGTGTCTGAGATAGAGAGCGAGCCGGTGAAGGCTTTGTTCAACACAGAGATAACGTACCACGTGAATCCCACAGGCAAGTTCGTGATTGGCGGTCCGCACGGCGACACCGGCCTGACAGGCCGTAAGATCATCGTGGACACCTACGGCGGCAAAGGCGCCCATGGCGGCGGTGCATTCAGCGGTAAGGACCCCTCAAAGGTTGACCGTTCAGCAGCTTATGCCGCCCGCCATATTGCGAAGAACCTTGTTGCTGCCGGTGTGGCCGACGAGCTTTTGGTCCAGCTAAGCTACGCCATCGGTGTGGCTGACCCGGTGAGTATCTATGTGAACACCTACGGAAAGAGCCATGTCGGATTGAGCGACAATGAGATCGCAGAAAAAATCAAGGCCTTGTTCTCTCTCCGTCCCAAGGCGATAGAGGACCGTCTGAAACTCCGCAACCCGATCTACAGCGAGACAGCCGCCTACGGCCATTTCGGTCAGGAAAGCCGTGTGGTGACGAAGGAATTCCAGAACCACTATCAGGGGGACAAAAGCATGGAGGTTGAGCTGTTCACATGGGAGAAGCTTGACTATGTTGACAAGGTGAAGTCTGCGTTCGGACTGCTTTAGTATACCGTGCTTCAGTCTTGTATGATGAGACGCCATGTATGGACGTTTGATCATAGACGCCATATATGGACGTCACTACCAAAAATAATTGAATTTTGTCAGGATTTATAGGGAAATACACAGAGAAGCTTCATGCCCTTTGCGACACACTGCGCATGGCATCGGAACAGAGCGACAGCCTTTCCTCCGCTGGCGGCGGGGTTGTCGGCATCAGCCGTACCCATAGCGAGAGCTTCAGCTCATGGACGGCGATGTCGCTGGTTGTACTGACGGTGATGGTGTTTGTGATCATGTACCGTCAGCGTCAGTATGTTGCCTACCGTCTGCGTGACTTTTTCTCCCGCGACGAGCTCTACAGTTTCTCCCGTCCTCAGGCTGTGTCGAACAACTACTTCGCCATGGGCTCCATGTTGCTTCTGACCTGCTGCTCGCTAGGCTTGATTGTGAGTGGTCTGCCAATGTATTATCCATCGGTGGGACAGCTAGGCAGCGGCTTCAGCCTGGGGCTGAAAGTGGCTTGGTGGTCGTTGGTTTTCTTCCTGTTGAAAGGCTTGGTTTACGTTGTGGTCAACTGGGTGTTTTTCCGTGATGAACAGAACGTGAGATGGGTGAGTTCCTACTTCTTCCTGACGGGTGTTTTCAGCTTCCTGTTGTACCCGTTTTCTCTGATTGAGCTTTACGCAGGGTTGCCGCGCAAATTGCTAACTGTGATATTACTTTTTGTGTTCATTTCGTACGAAATATTGTTGTTTTATAAGCTCATCGTGAACTTTAGGGCGAAAAGATATGGTTATCTGCTAATTTTTTTGTACTTTTGCGCCGTCGAATTACTACCTGCATTATTAGTGTGGCAAAAAATCCGTCAATAGAGGGTTGGGTCAAGCTTCGAAAGATGGTGCCATACGAGTTACAATGATGGATTGAACGCGCAGCCATCGTATTAGTTTTTAAAAGAAAAAAGATTACAATTAAGGATACCGACATTCAGCCGGCAAAAATTTAAGTAAATGACTCCTAAAATACTTATTTCACAGCCCAAGCCCCAGACCGCAAAGTCCCCTTATTTTGAACTGGCGGAGAAGTATGGCCTGGAGATGGTCTTTCGACCTTTTATCAAAATTGAGCCGATGGCCGCTAAGGACTTCCGTCAGCAGAAGGTGTCAATCCCCGGACATACCGCGGTGGTTTTCACCTCTCGCCATGGCATAGACCATTTTTTCAACCTGGTGAAGGAACTGCGTGTTGTCATCAAGTCCGACATGAAATATTTCTGCAAGTCGGAGCAGGTGGCTCTTTACATACAGAAATACGTTCAGTATCGCAAGCGTAAGGTCTTCTTCCCTGAGACGGGCATGATAGACGACCTGATTCAGATTATGAAGAAGCATCCTGACGAGAACTATTTCGTGCCTCAGTCTTCCGCTCACAACGATGACCTGAAGAACAAGCTGGACGATGCAGAGCTTCAGCACGACGAGGCCGTGATGTACTATACGGTGAGCAACGACTTCACTCCTGACGAGCCATTCGACTACAATATGCTGGTGTTCTTCAGCCCGGAGGGAATCAACTCCTTGGTTAAGAACTTCCCAAATTTCCAGCAGGACGATATCGCGATTGCGTGTCTGGGTCAGAAGACGATCGAGGCCGCGGAGGAGGCCGGTCTTCGTGTGGACATGAAGCCCACTCCGACACTTCGTTCGGTTCCCGCCATCATCGAGGATTTCATCAAGAATCACAAAAAAAGCGAAATCAAGCCGAAAAAGAAATGAGCAATGAGTTTCACGCTTAGTAAAGCAGAACGAATCAACAGTAAAATCATTATTGATAAACTCTTCAGCGGCGGAAATACGGCAATGACCGTGTTTCCGCTCCGTGCTATTTTCATGGTAGAGCAAGCGGACGAGTCCTGTGCTGACGGTCCGTCAGTCCAGATGATGGTGAGCGTTTCCAAACGACGGCTCCGTCATGCAGTAGACCGTAACCGTCAGAAGCGTCAGATCCGTGAGGCCTACCGTCTGAACAAGTGCGAGCTGGCTGAGATGTGCGCTCAGAAGGGCGTGCGCGTGTATATCGCGTTCGTAAGCCTGGCAGATGAGCCATGCACTACAGAGCGGATAGAACGCAGCATGGTGAAGCTGCTGAGGAAGACGATGGAGAAGCTAAGTTGATTGACGATTTATTTGGATATTTTATTATTTTGGGTATTTGGCATGCGGATGGATTAGTTTGAAGGCATAGTTTGAAGACGCCCCACGGGGCGTCTCTACATCAAAACGAGGCAACTATTTTATTTACGATATGATTGCTTTTTTGATATAACCATGAAATACCTGCGATACATATTGCTTCCTTTTCAGTTTCTGCTGAAGTGGATAGGGAAAGTGATGGTGTGGATACTGTTGCTGCCTATCTATTTCTATAAGAAATGTATCTCTCCGCTCACTCCTCCTGCCTGCCGCTACCGTCCCACGTGTTCGTCTTACGCTGTTGAGGCTTTGAAGAAGCACGGCCCGGTGAAGGGGCTTTATCTGGCCGTCTGGCGCATTCTGCGCTGCAATCCCTGGGGAGGATACGGCTACGACCCTGTGCCGGATGAGTTTCACTGGAACCTGAAATACCTCAAGCAATACCAACGGCAGGAGGACTTTGAGGATGACTGCGGTCATGAGCATGAAGAAAACAACAGCGGAAACGAGACGTGAACTCGTTTCCGCTGTTGTTTTTTGGGAGGAGGGCTAGAAGTTCTAGATTTTCTAGATGCTCTAGATATTCTAGAAGCTCTAGATTTTCTAGGGAGCTTGCCAAGTCAATTTCAAAGCCTGGGCTTATTCGTTTTCGGGCGCCTGTCCGATGAGTTCCATGAACTCGTCGAGTTTCGGAGTGATGATGATTTGTGTGCGGCGGTTGCGCTGCTTTCCGATTTCGGTGTCGTTGCCCTCAAGCGGGTTGTACTCTCCTCGTCCTCCAGCTGTGAGGCGTTTGGGGTCGACGCCGTACTTGTTCTGTAGCTCCTGCACTACGCTTGATGCGCGCAGACACGAGAGGTCCCAGTTGTTTCGGATGTTCTCCCGTGAGATGGGCACGTTGTCGGTATTTCCCTCGATGAGCACGTCGTAGTCCTTGTAGTCCGTGATGATCTTTGCGATTTTGGAGAGGGTCTCGGATCCACGCTCGTTGATTTCGTATGAACCGCTCTTGTAGAGCATGTTGTCGGCAAGTGAGATATAGACAACTCCCTTGAGCACCTGTATGTCCACCTCCTTGAGCTCCTCTTTGGAGAGTGAGCGTGTGAGGTTGTTCTGAAGCACGAGGTTGAGCGAGTCGCTCTTGGACTTTACTTCCACAAGGTGCCGGATGTACTGGTTGGACTCGTTGATTTGGTCAACGAGCTTCTCGATGGATACGTTGTTCTGGTTGGCGTTGGCCAGACTCTGGTTGAGGTTCTTCTGACTTTGGTTGAGGCTCTTCTGCAGTGTTGCGTTGTTGCGTTTGAGCTCGTCGTTGTTCTTTCTGAGGTCAGCCAACTGCTCTTCCAGGCTGGTGATACGTGCGTTCTTTCCAGCGAGGTCCTCCCTGGTGGACTGCAGTGATGCAGTGAGAGACTTGTTTTCAGTCTGGCAGTTGGCAAGGTCTTTCTTGCTGGCGCAGCCAGTGATGGTGAGTGCTGCTATGGCAATCGCAGCCATGATGATGTTTCTTTTCATTGTAGTTGAATTTTTTAGTTTATCCTATTTCCAAGGCAAAGATAGTCATTTTTGCTAGAAAACTTGGAATGGACGGATGAGAATCTTTGCTTTAATAAGTGTTTTTAATGATTCATGATGTCAAATTATCAATATTTAACGATTCATGGATGGTTTTATCTGACTGTTTTTTTACGGGAATCAACTTTTCCTTCTCCTGAACAGCCACGCCACGGCAGCACCTGACAGGTTGTGCCAGACGCTGAAGATGGCCCCGGGTATGGTGGCCATCGGATAGGCAGCGAAATGGATTGTTGCCAGACTGCTGGCCAAGCCTGAGTTCTGCATCCCCACCTCGATGGAGATGGCACGCTTCTTCGGCTCCGACAGCCTTAGCAGCCGTCCGATGAGATAGCCTAAGCCGAGTCCACAGACGTTGTGGAGCATGACCACGATTACGATGATAAGCCCGCCAGCCAACAGCTTCTCTGCATTGGCTCCAATGACGATAGCCACGATGGCTGCGATGGCCAGAGAGGAGAAGGCAGGCAGATACTCGGTAATCCGCTTGGTGAATCGTGGCCACAGCCACTTCACCACCAGTCCCACGGCTATGGGCAGGATGACCACCCATAGAATGCTGAGGAACATACTGGCCACATTCACATCAATGCTCTTGCCAGCCAGCGCCCAAGTGAGCAGCGGTGTAAGCAACGGGGCGAGTAGGGTGGAGACCCCCGTCATGCCGACCGAGAGAGCCAGGTCGCCCTTGGCCATATAGGTGATGACGTTGGAGGCAGTGCCTCCGGGGCAGCAGCCTACAAGCACCACGCCCAGGGCCAGCGCCTCGTCGAGCGAAAAAATCCGGGAGAGTGCCCATGCCAGCAGCGGCATCACCGTGAACTGTGACAGACATCCAATGATGACATCCTTCGGCCTGCTGAACACAATACGGAAGTCGTTGAGATTGAGGGTCAGTCCCATTCCAAACATGACCACTCCCAGCAGATAGTTGATCACCATGGGCGGAATCAGCCTGAGTGTAGCTGGAAAGCAAAGCGCCAGCACAGCAGCAGCCAGCACCAGCAGACCGAAATAGTCGGATATGTAACGATATAGTTTCATTTGCTTTCTTGATTTTGTCGTTTTTTCAAACGGCTGTACATTATTGCGGGCGGGGGAGTAGCCCCCGCCCGCCTGTGAGTTTTGCTTATTTCTTGTTTTTCTGTTATTTGATGACAATCTTCTTCCCATTATTGATGTATATTCCGCGAGCCGTGGGCTGGGCGGATAGGCGTCGTCC
>FLNV01001142.1_pt1 | contig 13449 bp, 10 predicted proteins | sample 1140351 | NCBI WGS metagenome assembly FLNV01 (sample SAMEA3878207, study PRJEB12797) | bioreactor metagenome | biome: Moose rumen | place: Sweden | collected 2011-10 | reverse complement strand
CGCAGGTGAGACACCTGCGTACCAATAGTTGGCTGCAAAGTTACAAAGTTTTTTCCGAATAACGGCCCTTTAGTCTGTTAAAGAGTAAAAAAGTGTGATCCAGAATTCCGTTCCCAAAGTTTTGTACATCGGCGATGTACCAAAACTTTGACAAGATGAAAGCATCTGTCCTGACAACTATTCTCTGTTTGTGCCTCAGCCTCCAAGCTGGGGCACAAACGACTTTCCCCCGGCGTGTTCAACGACGGCCCTGGCACACCCACCTGCACGATTGATCGCATCAGCTTCTGCGACCCCCTTCATAGTGCTACGGGCAACATCTGCGATGACGTCTGCATCGGCAGTTCCTACAACGGAGCCTGACGGAATCAGGCCGACGCCATTCCTCCCCTCGCCCGGGCGAGCAGACGGTCAACTCGCTGCGTCTGACCATGCCCACCAAGACGGTGCTCCGGCGGGCTATCAAGAAGCGTCTTGTCAGCCTTGTGGCCATGCACATCGATGCCGATGGCCAAGTCGTCAATGCAGCCAAGGTGGCTCTGTCTCCCGCATCCGGCACGCAGGACATCGACGAAACTATGAACTATGAACTAAGAACTATGAATTATTAGGTCTACGACCTGCAAGGGCGTCGAGCCTCATCGAGATCGTCCGTCGTCATCAGTAAAGGGCATCAACGCTTGGTGCCTTAACCTCCAAAAACATCAATCTTTTTTGCGAATTTGTCGGTAGTCTGCTTTTTTTTCTTTACCTTTGCACATCAGAAACCAATAACAACTAAGAAAATGAAAATCAGACTACTGACAGCATTCGCATTCGTGACCACACTTTCGGTCACGGCGCAATCCCGACAGGAAATCAATCTGCACGACAACTGGCAATTCTCGCACGACGGACAGACATGGCAACAGGTCAGCGTGCCGCACGACTGGGCCATCAGCGGGCCCTTCGACAAGAAGTGGGACCTTCAGGTGGTGGCTATCGAGCAGAACGGCGAAAAGGAGGCCACCGAGAAGAGCGGCCGCTCGGGCTCGCTGCCTTGGATTGGTGAGGGACATTACAAGAGAAATTTCACGATTCCATCGGATTTCAGCGGACATGCCGAACTGCTGTTCGACGGGGCCATGGCCGAACCGACAATCTATGTCAACAGCCGGAAGGCGGGCTATTGGGCCTATGGCTACAACAGCTTCCGCATTGACATCACCGACCTTGTCCGTGCGGGCGACAACCTGCTTGAGGTAGATCTTCAGAACGTAGAGGAGAGCTCCCGCTGGTATCCCGGCGCCGGCATCTACCGCCCCGTGACGCTCGTCCTCATCCCCACCCCGACTTACATCGACGACTGGAGCACCTTCATCCAGACTAAGACGAACAACAGCAAAGGCTTGGCTGAGCTGGCGTGCGAAACGCGCATTGCCAACATCTCAGAGCCTGGCAAACTGCGCCTGCACTGGCATCTCTACGACCCTTCCGGCCATATCGTCAGCGAGCTGGAAGGCACAATACTGCCCGACGGAACGACCCGCCAGAGCTTCTTTATGAAGAAAGAGCATGCGCAGTGGTGGACGCCCGAAACGCCCAACCTGTATCGTGTGGAGCTGAGCCTCTGGAAAGAGGGCGTGGGCGAGATTGACACAAAGACGGTAAAGACCGGCCTGCGCACTGTCAGTGTCTCGAAGAAGGGCGGTTTCCAGCTCAACGGCCAGACGCGCAAAATCAAAGGAGTCTGCCTGCACCACGACCTCGGTCCGCTCGGTGCCGCCGTCAACAAGGCTGCCCTCATCCGCCAGATCAAGACGATGAAGGCAATGGGCTGCGACGCCATCCGCACGTCGCACAACATGCCCTCACAGATGCAGATGGACGTGTGCGACTCACTCGGCATGATGGTTATGGCCGAGTCGTTCGACATGTGGGTCTACCCCAAGTGCAAGAACGGCTACGCACGTTTCTTCCGCGAGTGGGCCGACCGCGACATCGAGAACCTCGTCCGCGCCCACCGCAACCATCCCTCCATCGTCATGTGGAGCATCGGCAACGAGATTCCCGAGCAGGGCATGCAGGGCGGCCGTGAAATGGCACAGCACCTGCAGGACATCTGCCACCAGCTTGACCCCACGCGCCCCGTCACCCAGGGCTGCGACCGACCCGACAACGCCCTCTCAACGGGCTATATCCAGGCGATGGACGTGCCCGGCCTGAACTATCGTCTGCATCGCTATCAGTCGACCTACGACCAGCTTTGGCAGGGCTTCCTGCTCGGCTCCGAGACGGCCTCGACGGTGTCCTCGCGCGGCGTGTATAAGTTCCCGGTGGAGGTCACAGACAACTCTCAATATTCGTCGTGGTCGAAGAACTACGACCCGCAGGCCATCAAGACGGCCGACGGCCAGTGCTCGGGCTACGACGTGGAGTATTGTTCGTGGTCGAACCTGCCCGACGACGACTGGGTGTGGCAGAACGACCATGACTGGGTCATCGGCGAGTTCGTCTGGACGGGCTACGACTACCTCGGCGAGCCCACGCCCTATGACGAATATTGGCCCTCGCGCAGCTCTTATTTCGGCATCTGCGACCTTGCAGGTCTGCCCAAGGATCGCTATTATCTGTATCGCTCGCACTGGAACAAGGAGGATCACACCATCCACCTCGTGCCCCACTGGACGTGGCCGGGCCGCGAGGGTGAGGTGACCCCCGTCTATTGCTACACCGACTATCCCGAGGCTGAGCTCTTTGTCAACGGCAAGAGCCAGGGGCGCATCAAGAAGTTCTCCCCCACTGGGGGGAGCGGAGAGGGGGCTCGCCTCGACCGTTACCGTCTGCGCTGGAACGACGTGCGTTATGAGCCCGGCGAAGTGAAAGTCGTCATCTACGATGAAACCGGCAAAAATTGCGGGTCGACATCGATGAAAACGGCCAAAAAACCCGCCCGCCTCAAGCTCGACGTATGGACGCAGCAGGGCGACTTCTCATCCCTCAAGGCCGACGGCGAGGACCTCGCTTTTGTCACTGTGAGCCTCGTCGATGCCAAGGGCACGTTCGTCCCCACGGCCACCGACCAGCTGAAGTTTGAGGTTACGGGTGCTGGCAAGTTCCGTGCTGCCTGTAACGGCGACGCCACCAGCCTCGAGCCCTTCACCGAGCCGGCAATGCGCCTCTTTGCCGGACAGCTCGTCGTCGTTGTGCAGGCCGGTCAGCAGCCAGGCTCCCTCACCCTCAAGGTCACCGACCCGGAGCGCCGACTCTCGCAGAAAGTCGTCATTCCCGTCAAGTGATTCACTCCCCTTCAGAACACTCGGGCGTCGTGACGGTTGCTGCGTCGGCCGGGCTGTCGCACGTAGCTGACGTGGAGCCAGCAGGTGCCGATGTCATGGCGTCGCTCCAGCAGGAGCTGGTCGAAGTCAAGGTTCCGGCGAATAAAGTCGAAGCGGCGGCGGGCCTCCTCAACCGACGGGCAATGAATGTCGGCCGCCTCGCCAAGTATATGCTGCGAGTTGCTGACACCTCCGACGGCTTCGTTCAGCTCTGGACAGCGATAGCCACTGCTGATGATCGTGCGCCCGAAACGACGACGAACGGGTTCGAGCACCTCAAGGCAGAGTGCCTGCAGGTTCTCGACAATAGCCGTTGTGGGCGAGTTTTCGATGTTGAGCCGACGGGCCGTGCCCGAATCGGTCATTTCCTTAAGCGTGAAGTGGGGGCTGAGCCGCTCGGGCCCAGCAATGTCTGCAATGTTGTTCATGGTTTAAAATTTGTGTAATAATAGGTTAAAATAGTGGACTGATCTGTTCATTTCGAAATCTGATCGAGGAAGGGCGTCGCGACGTCGCGGCCGAGCTTCAGCTGATAGCGTCGCATAAAAGTCGTCCGCCGGATGCCCTTGCGACGGGCCGCCTTCGCCGCCACCTCGTAGGGATTGCGCGGCTCACGCACATGCAGCACCCGGCACGCCCGCCCTACGATAGAGCGGTACTGCAGCATGCAGCCCTCATCGTCCTCAAGCATCCCTGTGGCAAAGACCACATGCAGGGCCTCCATCAGGTCGAGGCCCGTGCCGTTCCATCCAAGCCCCTCTTCCGGTTCGTGACTCAGCAGGCGGGCCACCTCGCCCACCAGCTTGCTCTCTACCTCGTGGCGCAGCAGCCGCTTGGGCTGCTGGCCGAGGCTAAAAGCGTGTTCTTCATGGTTGTTGATCATCATAGTTATGGCTCCTTATTTATAATAATGTGTAGTTAAACATTTGGCCGACCGCTGTCAGCCTTCTCTCCTTTTTTTCTAGCTATATAACTAAAGTTATTTCGCTGGTTCGCATTGGTACGCGGGTGTCTCACCCGCGACCCAGCCGCAGGTGAGACACCTGCGTACCAATAGTTGGCTGCAAAATTAAATGTTTGGAATGCACAATTGGTTCACTCATCCAACTTTTTCTGTTAAAATCCGTCGTTTTTGACAACATTTAACGGTTCCTGTCCCTCTCCACAACCTCTTCAAGGCTTATAAAAAAGAGGGGGCGGGGGTGGTTGATAACATCCACTTGTTATTCTGTGGTTTATGTTCGCACGAAATCAACCACCCCTTGCCCCTCCTTTCTAAGGAGGGGAGTTATATAGACTTGCCAAGGAGGGGAGTTATATAGACTTGCCGCCTTCATTATGACACACCCTCATTATATAGGAACTGGCTTTTCGGACTGATCCGCTTATACCTAAAAAAAAAGGCTACGACTCCCTGTATGCGGAGCCGTAGCCTTTGGTTGTTTTGCTGTGTGCGGGCCGATGATTACTCGTAAACGGTGACCTCCTTGGTGCCCTCAGCGTCGATGATGACGCAACGGTTCTTGTCGTTCTCTGCGAACGGCTGTACGGTGTCGCCCTTCGAGTCGGTGGCGATGGCAGCGCCATCAACACCGTAGCGGTTGACCATGTCCTCCTTGAACTGGTCGGCACGCTTCTTGGCGTACATCTTGTTGATCTGAGGATTACCAGTACCCTTGTCGGCATAACCGACGGCCTGGACCTTCACGTTCTTGTACTGCTTCATAAAGTCGGCCACTTCCTTCATGACGGTGCTGGGCGTCTCATTTTCGCTGACGCGGATGGCGTAGTGGATGACCTTGTGGAGCTTGACGTTCTCCTGCTTCACGACAGGCACGGGCTTCTTCTCCTCGACGACGGGAGTCGGCTCGACGACAGGCTCGGGTTCGGGCTCGACAACTTTCTCAACAACGGGAGCAGGGGCCGGAGCAGCCTTGCGATACTTATGACCGAAACGGTAGCTGAGACCCACCATGGCGGTGAACATCCAGTCGTCCTTGTCGTTGGTCTTCGAGTTGAAACGGTCGTCCAGCGAGTTGGCATTCACCTCGAGCGAGAGGCCGAGGGGCTTGGTGACGTTGGTCTCCAGGCGCAGACCTGCACGCAGGTTGTGGTTCAGGCGGTTCTTGTCCCATGCCAGGGGGGTCAGCTCGGGAGCGAGGTTGAGATCCTTCAGCTCGTCGTTGTCCCATGCATAGTTGAGGCCGACACCACCGAGCAGGATGACGTTCAGGGCGTGGCTGCTGGTCTTCGAGAAGAGGTTCGAGAGGTTAATCATCAGGTCGAGGTCGGGCGTGACATACTTCCACTTGTAATACTGGTCGAGATCTTTGAATCCGCTCTTCGACTGCCATGCGTTGACGTGCAGGCGTGCACCGACAACGGGCGTGAAGTAGTGGCCGAAGGAGAGGGCTGCCGTCGGGGTGATGAGCTTATCCATCGGAGCATTAGTTGAAGTCAGCTGCGCACCTCCCTGCACCTCCACATAGGAATATGACTTCAGGGCGTCGCGGTCGTCCTGTGCTGAAGCAGCACTGACCAGCAGCATAGCGAAGGCTGCGGTCATGAGTAATCTTCTTTTCATTTTCAATTTGTTTTAATTTAAATACGTATTTGGGTGCAAAGATACACATTATTTTCGAAACGGCCATCATTTTTGTCTAAAAGATTACATTTTTGGCAAACCAGTCTTGCTGCAGACGAGCAGGACATGGTTGTCGGAGGCAAGCGTAGTGGCAAAGATGTAGGTGTCGCCGCCGTCGGCCAGTTTCAGGCGTTGGCGCAGCTGGGCGACACTGAGGGGGAAGTTGCGCGTGGCGATATTGGCGCTGTTGATGCCCTGGAGGGTTCGGCGCAGGTCGCGCTTGTTCATGGTGGTGACAGTCTGTACGGTGAAGATGCGGCCGGGGAAATCGGCCACAAGGCGGGGTGAGGTGAAAAGATGGCTATCGCGGGCCACCTGGGCGAGCCCATAATGCGAACCGAGGGCACCGAAACAACCGGCCTTCATCAGCGACGCATTGGGTTCGTAGAGATAATCCGAGGGCTGAATGGCAGCTGCCAGCGACGCCGCCGGGGGTGCAGTCTGAACATTGTCAATATGGAACATTTGGCCGTCGTTGATGCAAAAAAGGGCGGTTTCATCGGGATTATGGCTGAGCAGGACGAGCAACTCCTTGCACTCGTTCTGGACGGAGACGATGTGCACCTCGGCCACGCGCTCAGGGCCCAGGTCGGCAACGGCCTTGCGCCAGTCGAGCATGGGCGAGAGTTTGAGCAGCACGTGGTCGGACTTCTGCATCAACAGGGACAGCAGCTGGAGCACGTCCGGGGTGCAGTCGGCGATGCCATAGGTGCGGGCGCCATGATCATCGCGGCGGGCGGGGTCGAGATAGATGAGCGACTGGTGGGTGGCAAGCCGGGCGAGGATGTCAGCCGCATCGCCATTGATGGTGGTCACGTGTAGCCCCAAAGCAGCGAAGTTCTGCGATGAAATCGCGAATAATTGAGGATCGCGCTCTACGTAGACGGCTTCTGCGAAAGCGTCCTGCATGAAGGCAAAGTCGGCGCCGAAGCCGCCGGTGAGGTCGAGGAGCCGCCTGGCCGACGCACCGAGCAAACGGCGACAGAGGTCGGCCTTATAGCGGGCAGTGGGCTCACTGGAACACTGTTCCATGTTGAGGTGAGGCGGATAGACGATGGCATCGACAGCGGCCCATGAAGGCAGTTTGCGGCGGGCCTGCTGCCGGCCTTGAATCTGCTGGAGGGCCAGGGTCATGTCGACGTCGGCGTCCTTAGAACCACGAAGCGCCAGCAGGCGGACGTCGTCGTCGGCATGCTGGCGCACATAGTTCTGGGTAGCCTGGTTCATTATTTCACGATGAACTTGCGGCCCTGACGGATGTAAATGCCGGGAACCAGATGGTCAGTATCTACGCGCTGGCCTTTCAGGTTATAAGTATTGACATCGGCCGCGTCGGGCTCTGTGCGGACTCCGTCAATGCGGAGCAGCCCGTCGAAGTCGTCGTAGCTGAAAGCGACTTCCTTGAGGTCGCCCCAAATGAAGCGCTCCAGGCCGGGATAGTCAATGAAGGGGTTGCGGTTATTCTGAATGCCATAGACGGCCTTATTGCGGTTGAGTTCCTTGTCGCTGACGGGATCCTGCCCGGCCCAGCGCATGAGCAGGTTAAGCGCCCACGTCGTGAAGCCCGGATACTTCTTCTTGTCGAGCATGTCGCTGTTCCAGGTCGAAATCTGGTCCTCGTAACAGGTAATCATGTAGAAGTAAGTGCGGGCAAAGTCGCCCTTATACTCGTCGTTGGGTTCAAAGACCGTGCCGGAGTAGCCGCTCACCGACGAGGGACCGAGCTTCGAAAAGCCCTCGGCCGAGCTGTAGGTAGGCCGCGACGTCTCGCCGAAGGGATAATTGCCGCGGCGGTTGTTGACATAGCCGTCGGTGGGGTACATGTGGAAGAGATCAGTGTACATCTCCGACTGCTTGTCGCCGCCAAACCAGCTGTTGGGCAGCGAGTGCTCGCGGTTGTAGACGTCGCCCTCCTTCGAGTAGTTTCCAGCCTGGTCGGTGCCGAAGGTGAAGTTGGTTATGCCCGAATACATGTCCCATACCTTGCCGTCGGCCCGCACATCGGTGGTGCGGAAGTCGGTCCACAGGTTGGCATAGGTGCGCTGCGTGTGAGACTTGATGATGTCAAAGAGGGCCGACTTCAAGGCTGCACCCTTCTGGCCGTCGGCCTTTTTGTAGTAGGTGCCAGAGTTATTAGGGCCCTGAGCCTGAAGGCTGGCCGTGCTGAACAGGAACAGCAGAAGGGTGAGTTGATGTTTCATCGTGCTACGAATTTCTTACCTTGTTGAATATAGAATCCCTTATGCGAACGGCGCAACTTCCGGCCCATCAGGTCGTGACGGGGATGAGGCACGGTCAGGTGCGGGCGAACGACGGAAGTGGAGATTTCGCTCTGCTCGACGGTGACGGCAGCGCTCTTCAGGCGGACATGGCCGCTACCCTCCTCGACAGTGAACTGCACCTCACGAGCATGACCGGTCCAAGTGTAGTCGCTGACGGTGCCGGTGGAGGCATACATGGGCTTGGTTGGATTGTTTTCGGTGGTGAACTCTATGCGAGTGAGATAGCCGCTGCTGACGCTGAATGTAAGCGTGTTATGCTGATAGAGGCGAATCTGCGTGTCGTTGCAATACATATTCTGACCGCTGTCGCCCTTTGCATAGACAACTGAGATGCCGTTCTGTCGGCCGCTGAGCTGAATGGCACTGCCAGATGGACGCACGCCGGTCCAGTCGCAACCGAAGAAGACATTGTTGAGCGAAATGGTGTACGACGTCGACTGCTCGCCGGACTGCGGGTCAGGGTCGGGATCGGGGTCAGGATCGGGCGTGGGATCAATCGTGACATCGCCGCCGTAATTATCATAGCTGAAGGCCACCTGCTGCTTGTCGCCCCAGATGTAATCCTCCAGTCCAGGATAGTCGATGAAGGGATTGCGGTTGCCCTGCACATCCTCGCAGGCACTGTTGCGCTGGCGCTCCACGTCGTCAATGGGGTCGAGCTTCGACCATCGCATCATCATATCGAGCACCCACTGCCGATAGGGCTGCAACTTAGTACCGTTGTCCGTGTCGAGCACATTGTAGGCAGAGCCGTCTTTCCAGCTGTTGATGAGGTCTTCGTAGCACGTGGCCATGTAGAAGTAGGCGCGGGCGATGTCGCCCTTCATCTGGTCGTTAGGTTCAAAGACGGTGCCCGAATAGCCCGAGAGCTTCGAGGGCCCCACCTTGCTGTAGTCATTGGCCGAACTCCATGTGACTGACTTCACTTCGCCGAGCGGGTTGTCGGAACGCCGGTTGTTCACGTAGCCGTCGGTGGGCACCACCTGCATGATGTCGCAGCGCATGGGTGTAGCCTTCTTATACCAGCTCTGCGGCAACAGGTGCTCCCGGTTGTAGGCATCACCCTCTTCGGAATAATTGCCGCAGTCGGAACCCGGTTTGTAATAAGTATTGTTGGAATACCAGTCGCGCAGATAATTATCAGCACGCACATCAGTTTTCTTGTAGGCCTGAAGCAGACCGCCATAGCTGACGGTGTTGGGGTCCTTTATGATGTTGAAGAGGGCCGTCTTCAGCTGGGCGCCCTTCTTTCCGTTGGCCGGCTGATAGTAGTTTCCCGTATCGTTAGGGCCCTGAGCCAGGGCGTTGAGTGCAGCAAGTGTGCATAGTGACAGTAGTAGCAATCTTCTTCTCATGAATTTCTGCTGTTTTAGACGTTGCAAAGATAAGCAATAATTCTGAGACACGAAGCAAAATCAGCGATAAAGAGACAAAAATCTTTCAAAAAACTCTGTTTAATCCCCGTGATGAGGTGATTATTGTTAGTTTTTTTGAAAGATTCTTGTCTGACTTGGCAAAATCAGCTGTTCACTTGGTGATTGTGTGTTGGGGACCGAAAGGGGCCGTTATTTCACAATCGGGAAGCGCTGTCCATAGGTGAGCATGCGCCACACCCACTCTAAGGGACCGAAGCGGAAGCGGCGCAGCCAGAGGCGGCAAAGCACGGCCTCAACAACGAACACAACGAGGGCTGTCAGCTCTATATGGATGAGTCCGAACGACGTGCCGAGGCCAAAACCCAGACCATAGAAGAGCACGATGCCGATGAGCGACTGGCCGATGTAGCAGCTGAGGGCCATGCGACCGGGGGCTGCCAAGAAGGTGAAGGCGCCGGACTGGGGCCAACGCTGGTATGCCAGACAAAAGCCGCAGACATAGGCCAGGGCCTGCGGGATAACGCTCAGCGCATAGAGCAGCGAATGGACGGTCTGGCCCCAGGGATGGCCCCAGACGGCACTCCAGGCATAGACAGCGGAGAGCGGAAAACCGACGATGGCAGACGCAAAAAAAGCTCTTTTCATCGGCAGTTCCTTCAGGCGGGCGTAGAGCCGATGCTTGCCGATGAGATAGCCGAGAATGAACAAGCCCACGACTTTCGGCACGCGATGGCCTTCGACAAATTCCCATATTCGTTCGCAGGCACCTTGCTCGAGGAAAGCAAACATCTGGCCGTAGCTGTCAGCATCGCGCAGCCACGTGGCAAAATTCCCCTCCGTGATGCCACGCGCATCGGCCACGCGCCACCATTGCCGATAGAACGGTCCGGCAAAGTCGACACCCCGGAATTCCGTGAGCGCGTCGAGCCCCACGGGCAGCAGGATCAGCGTGACGGCAAGCGCGAGCAGACGGCGGTCGGAAATTCCGATGAAAAGGCACAAAATGAGTCCTCCGACGGCATAAAGCAACAGGATGTCGCCGCTCCATATAAATATAAGGTGGAGCGCCCCGATACAGATAAGGATGAGCATGCGTCGCACAAAGAGCCGACGCCCGTGGCGGGCCAGGATGAGCGAGAAGCCGATGCCGAAAAGAATAGAAAAAATGCTGTAGAACTTGCCGTCGACAAGCAGATACTGCAAATAGCGCACCGCGCTGTCAATGCCGGCCGTCGGCATGGCTGCCTGTTCGTCGGCCGAAAGGAATGTCCACAAGGCAAACTCGGGGAAGTTGGCGAGGGCTATGCCCATCAGCGCCAGTCCCCGCATGGCATCGAGAATGAGATGCCGCTGTCGTTCGGTGGTCGGTCCAAGTGTCTGCATAATTGTCTTAAGTTATTTCACTGGTTCGCATTGGTACGCGGGTGTCTCACCCGCGGCCCAGGGGCTGGTGAGACATCTGCGTACCAATAGTTGCCTGCGACTTGGCCGCAGGTGAGACATCTGCGTACCAATAGTTGCCTGCGACTTAGCCGCAGGTGAGACACCTGCGTACCAATAGTTGCCTGCAAAGGTAATCATTTTTTTTGTATTCAGGAAAGTTTTTTTGATTGAGTCCACTTGAAAAAGTCAAAAAGATGAAAAAAATATATGGAAAGCTATGCGCAACAGGGATAGAGTTTTTTCAAGTGGACTAAATGTTAAATAATGGTTAATTGTTGTCGGGCCACGCAAGATTCCGCACTTGAGAGTGTTTAAAGGGCAGAAATGAACCAAAAAACTTTGCAACAATGAAGACAAAAAGAAACTTTCTGACATCTTGGGCCGGCGCACTCATGCTGGCCACAACAGCACTGACAACAGCATGCTGGTTCGACGACGGTGAAGACGACTATGCTACAGGCCCCTACGACATGGAGGCCGCAGCCTGGACTGGCGGCGAAGGTGAAGGCAACACGGAGGCCGGCATCGTCACGGCCGGCGAGTGGAACGACCTGCGCCATTGGACGTTCTGGTCGCAGCTGATGGAATCGGAGAATTTCAGCGGAAAATGCAACTACTGGGAGTTCTACACCAACAACCGCGTGGCCGTCAGCGTGAGCGACAGCAAGGGAAAACCGCTGACAGGCGTCAACGTGGAACTGCTGCGCGCCGGTGAGACCATCTGGCAGACGAAAACTGACAACCACGGCGAGGCCTCGCTGTGGGCAGGACTCTACCAACAGGAGACGACCGACTCAGCCCTGTTGCAGGTGCGCGTCGGCACGGAGCTGATGGCGGGCCATCCGTCGGTATGCCGTTGGGATTCGCTGGGGCAGCCAGTCGTCAACATCTACGTGGCAGCCGCCTCGACGGTCAAGCCCCGCGCCGACATTGCCTTCATCGTCGACGCCACTGGTTCGATGGGCGACGAAATCAACTTCCTCAAGAGCGACCTCATGGACATTATCAACAGGGCGGCGTCGGTGCGATCCTCGCTGACAATGCGCACGGCGGCACTGTTCTATCGTGACGAGGGCGACGAATACCTGACGCGCCACTCCGACTTCACGGAAAAGCTCAGCGAGACGGCCAAATACGTCAGCCAGCAAAGTGCAGATGGTGGCGATGACTATCCGGAGGCGGTCCACACGGCTCTTGAGCACATGCTGCAGAATCTGTCGTGGGACACCGAGGCCCGCACGCGACTGGCCTTCCTCGTGCTCGACGCGCCGGCCCACCACGAGACCGACGTCATCCGCTCGCTGCAGCAGTCGGTAGAGCTCTGTGCCAAGATGGGCATCAAGCTCATCCCTGTGGCCGCCAGCGGTGTCGACAAGAACACGGAGTTCATGTTGCGCTTCTTCGCCATCGCCACCGGCGGCACCTATGTCTTCCTGACCAACGACAGCGGTGTCGGAGGTGACCATATCGCCGCCTCGGTCGGGCAGTACAAGGTGGAGCATCTCAACGATCTCCTCGTCCGCCTCATCGACGAATACACAGAATAACATGAAGCGCGAGCGGCCTCGCTTCATATAGAAAAACGGTGCTTTTTGAAGGTAATATAGGGGTATATTACTATCAAAAAGCACCGTTTTGTCATTTTTGAATGATTCCGGTGAAGATGCGGCCGGAACGGATGCCGAGCCTGCGGGCGGAGAAAAATTGATGGTGTTGCTGGTAGGTGCAGACGCCCGACATGATGATCCGCCCTGCCTCAACGCCCTCAGCCAGCAACTGCTGGCGATTACATTCGGGCAGGTCGATGTGCCATTTCTCTTTGCGACGGCTAATCTGCGGCATGTCGAACCCTGACGCGGCAAAGGCATTGTAGACCTCCTGCCCCACCTCGAAACTCTCAAGCGAGATACCCGGCCCGACAACGGCCCACAGGCTGGTGGGGCGCGTGGCATAAGCATTGTGCATGGCTGAAATGGCCCGACGGACAATGCGCGCCACCGTGCCCCGCCAGCCTGCATGGACGGCGCAGACGGCATGATGGTCGGGGTCGTAAAGCAAAACGGGAATGCAGTCGGCCGTGGAGACACCGATGCACACGCCCCGAACATTGGTCATCACAGCGTCGATGCCCTCCAGACGGTTCTGACGCTCGTCAGCCGCAAGCTGCAGAAAGGCCTCGTCGATGCGGCACACCTCCGTCTGATGTGTCTGATGCGGCATCACGAGACGGTCGTCTGCAATGCCCAGCAGCCTGCAGAGCGCCTCGCGGTTCTGAGCGATGTGGGCCTCATCGTCGCCACAATAGTGGTTAATGTTGAACTGACCATAGGGACCCTCACTGCAGCCCCCCTGTCGCGTGGAGCTGAAGGCCGCCACCCGCTCGTCTA
>FLNV01000281.1_pt1 | contig 13475 bp, 11 predicted proteins | sample 1140351 | NCBI WGS metagenome assembly FLNV01 (sample SAMEA3878207, study PRJEB12797) | bioreactor metagenome | biome: Moose rumen | place: Sweden | collected 2011-10 | reverse complement strand
TTAATAAAATAACACTAAAAAATCAATTATTATGAAGAAGTTCGTCTTTTTATTTTGGGCTATGATGATTACCACATTTGTTCATGGCAATCCAATCAGCGAGAAAGAAGCGCTTGCCATCGCCAAAGAATTCTGCATGAGTGAAACGACATCCAGTAAATTAAAAATACGCGCACGAAATACAGAGTGGAAAAGCCGCTATGTGAAGAAAGTAAACGACAGGAACTGCATTTACGTAGTTCAGCCGGGTGAAGACGGAGCCATATTCGTTGCAGGTGACGACCGTGTGATTCCCATATTGGGATATCTTGATGAGGGCATATTTGACCCGAATAATATGTCCGAAGGTCTGTCGTACTGGTTGGAATGGTATTCTTCAGAAATCGCCTCTGTTCAGGATTACGAGCCAGAATCCTTGCGGAGGGAACCTATGAAACTGAAAGGAAGCGTGTCTCCGCTATTAGGATCTATTACCTGGAACCAGGGAGCACCTTATAACAAATATTGCCCCAAGGTTAAAGATGTGAATTGTTGGGCTGGTTGTGTAGCATGTGCCATGTCTCAAATCATGCGGTTCCACAAATGGCCGAAAAAAGGAAAAGGGACGAAAACATACACAACCACAACAAAGAAATTTTCCCTCACTGTTGACTTCTCAAAAACGACCTATAACTGGAGCAACATGCCAAACACATTGATAGATCCGACGACAGGGTGGCCAAGCACCACAGACAAAAATCAAATCAATGCCATCGCCTTACTGATGTATCATGCAGGCGTAGGAGCGAACATGGATTATAATACGAATGGCAGTGGAGCTTCCCCGCTGGATGCCAGGGATGCGTTATATAACTACTTTTCTTACGATTCAGACATGCTATTTCTCTCAAGAGCCTCCTATACAGATGCAGAATGGAAACAAATGCTACAGGAAGAATTGAGCAATGGTCGCCCAGTGCTCTACAGTGGAGAGAGCAGCAACAAAAAGGGACATGCGTTTGTGATTGACGGCTACAACAGCAAAGGCTACTTTCACGTAAACTGGGGCTGGGGCAACCGCAGTGGATCCACAGAGAACGGCTACTTTTTGATAGACGGTCTATTACCCAAAAACAGCAAAGATTATGGAAAAGGCTTTAATTTGGACCAATACATGGTTACTGGTATCCAAAAAGAAGACAACGTGAATAATTTCTCGTACCACTATTCAAGCTCCAGCTTCAGTTCGTTTGACCATATCAATAAAAAAGAAACAAATATACAGATTCCTGTCGGTGGATACACTAATGAGAGTGCCACATCTGATTCAATCAGAGACATCATAGCATTGTACGATGAGACGGGTAATCTTGCTAGCTCAATGACCTATTTTGACTATTACAACTTGAGACCGAGATACGGCATCGCTCCCTACAATAAGAGTATCAAAATCCCGTCAACACTCCCTAATGGAAGATACACGATGAAGTATATGATCCAGGAGAAGAGTTCTGGCGAATTATTCGAGCCCAGACCCTCATCAGCAGAAAATGGCAGCGCTTATTTAACAATATACGACAATGACATCAGCTATTCCACCTACGGCTATGGCAAGATTTCAGCAAAAACTCAACTTACAGAGGGATTAAGAGAAAGCGAGCAAGCCCCGTTGTCCCAACAGATGACCATCTCGAATGCTGGCGGTGCTTGGGTAGGCGCGATCTACTATACCATGTCCAGCGAGAAAACAGGTTTTTCCTACGAATCCGCAAAGCATTCCTTGCAACTGCTTCAGGGAAAAGACACCGTCATTACGGTGAACGACATCTTAGGATTGACCCAGTCGGATGACTATTGCCTGCGTATTTATGATGACAGCGGATCAGTGCTGAGCGAAACGAGAGACATTGTCGTGGAAGGTGCTCCAGCTTCCGAGCTGACTATCAGTGAGCAGCCCTTAACGAATGTGGAAGATGGCGTGTTGACTTCTGACTATCTAGAGATAACCGCCACATTCAAGAATATTGGCCAGATACCTTATAATGGATGGATTGTAGCTTATCTATATGCTGTACACGAAGGAGATGAGAAGACCACATACGAAAACCTTGGGTATCTAGATTATTTGACCACCGGTATAGATGTTGAAGAAGAAGCCACATTCACATTCTCCGGGTCAATAGAAGAAGGTGTTGCCAATCAAAAGTATCTATGTGCCCTTTATGACTATGTGAATGGGAAATGGATTGAGCCTTTTTCTTACTCTTACATCTATTTCACCCTGAGTGACGACTACCGCCATTATCAGGAAGGAGACGTGAATGAAGACGGAACGGTTGACATATCCGACATCGTGATGATAACGAATATCATTGCAGGAGCATCAGAGTTCACAGACAGATCCGATGTTAATCATGATGGAGAGACAGACATCAGCGATATTGTAGCCGTCATCAACATCATCGCCCATCCAGAAAAGAAAGCACAAAGGCGCAAAACCGAAGGTGTGCCAGAGCCGCCCAAGTATCCACCCTTTGAGCAATAATTGTGGCAGCCAAGCCTATGGACAGCCACTCAAAGCAACTGCATTACATCGGAAAGTCAGACAAAAAAAATATTACATAACACATCAACAGGAGCATCGAAAGATGCTCCTTGTTGTTTTTTTCAGCATTTACGACACGTCGGCATCATAAAGTTCCCAATAACCGCAGTCAATAAAAAGAAAAAACAGTCAGTTGAACGTTGGAATAGGATCCTTAGAAAAACGAATATACATTATCGTTTTAGATTCTCTATATGGTAAAAAAAAAACAATTTCTTATCAAGAGATATTGACAGAATGAATAAAAATATGTAAATTTGTGGATTCAATAAAAAAATGTTTCATTTGCCAAGAATAACTGCTCATCACATTTTGAGCAATAAAAGGCAATTCAGCCCAAAATTCCCTTGAAAGTTATGGCCATCTATTCAGAAAAGCAGCTGCTTGACGACCTTCATTCCATGAGCAATGACATGCGGATAGCATTGTCGCGCGTGTTATCGGATATTATAAAGTCAGATAAAATCATAGAGGATTCCGAAGTCGCAAAATACGCCAAATTATTTGATGTTGACGAGGATTCGATAGAGAACACAAACATCCACTCTCAGTTTTTCCGCGCCCATGAACTGACCTTTGCAGATGCGGTAAAAACATTGTCCTCTTCACTCGTGAGCGAACGAATTGTAAGTGAAACGACCAGGTCACGGAAAAGGGAGCATCTGACGAACGTAGTGATGGAGTCATCCCGGTACGTCACCTCCGGCAGTGGCTATTATTCACCTTCCGAGGCAGTGCTTGTTCTCGCATTAAAGTATTATCTCTCAGAAAAAGAATCAGTTGACAGGCGCTATGACATTCAGTCCTATCCACTAAGCGACCTGTTTATCGGCAAACGATTCGTGTTCTACATAGCTGAGAAAGACGATTTTGGCATCAATGCCTCATTGTCATCGCCATCGGTATTCCATGTTGTATCGCATTTGTTATCCAGCATAGGTTTTCAGTTTGTTTATATCCCACATATACGAGAGCTGTACAAATCCCGTGGTTCAAAATGGTTCCGCATGATGTCGTTGCTGTTATTTCCCGACATCCCCACTTCAAAAGTGGATTCAACATACGAAAGGATGTGCGAGATGCGAACCGATGTGTTTGTGCGTGACTATTTGAAGAAAAAGATGGGATTCGCCCGCTTAGGCACCGCCCCCTCCCTAATGGTAATGCTTGGCCGTGACAAAGTGATCTGTAAAGACCGTTCCGAAAAGGGTCTTCGAATGAAGAGTTACGCCAACCTACTTTTGATTCATTTGAAGAAAGGCGAGGAAATCATCGGTACTGTTGGCGAGTTCGTACGTTCGTATAGTCAGCTGGTAAGTTCGACCTCTTACACAAACATGAATCCCCGTTTTGACAAGTTCATGTTTCACGGTGTTTATCAGATGATCTTCAGCCTGATGGCCTTGGTTGACAGTCACCCAGACTTTTACCAGTTGAATTTCATGACAGGCAAGCACTGCAAAATGTTCGTGAACGACATATATATTGACCTCCGTCCCGGGAAAGTGGCGTTATACATGTTAATCGTTTATGAGTCGCTGTTTAGTGCAGAAAGAGGAATACGCGACTTGTCAGACCAGTCGTATGCCGATGCCATAGATGAGCGATACAAAAAAATATACTCACTGCTGACACAAGGTCAAAGTGTAAAAGCCCATGTTGCCAACCGATTCAATCAGACCGTGGATGACATCAAAAAGGAAATGTCATCAAAACTGGACAGCACCCGGGTACTTCCCTACGTAAAGATTTCAGAGAGCCAATTAGTAAGCACCGCCATCCCCCTAGATAAGATATATATTGACCGTATGCCATTGTCGGAATGTGAAGAATGGCAGGGACTATGATATAATCCGAAGAACGACAGTGATTATTGCGTAATTTTGTCGCAAAAGTGTTGTCTAACACATTTGTGTTGATTTTTTGCGTAATTTTTACATGATTATTTATGTAAAAATTACGCATTATTTATTTAATCTGTCTAACTTTGCAATGTAAAATCAAAATAAATTGTGTATTATGAAAAGAAACCTAATTTTATTCAGCATTCTCCTGTCGGGTATGATATGTATTATACTTGCAGGTCATCTTATCGTGATTGGAGAGAAAATTGCCAGCTTGACACATTTTTGGTGGAGTGAGTATTTATTCTATGGAATTATACTGCTTCCATTGTTCTACTATGTGGTTTATCCCTTCATCCGCTTGTATCGCACCCCTCAGCTCCCCGCCTTGCAACTGTCAGAGACGGAAGACAGCAAGGAATTGCTGAGTTTTGGCAAGAAACTGGCAGATAATTGCGGCTACATATCGAACGACAACCGTAAAGGCGTTGGAAAAGAATGTGTGACATTACGCAAAACCCACGAAAGAGAACTCAGGGAATCACTTTCAAAAGCCTCTGGCGACCCAGAGAAACTGCGTAAAGTGATAAGCGATGAGTTGAGTCTTCGTTTTGACGGAAACAAAGAGTTAGGCATCCTCGGCATCAACAAACGCATACTGGAATGGGCGAAGACCGTGTTCATGGTTTCAGCCGTATCGCAAAACAGCCGTTTTGATGCCATAAGCGTTGCCATACTGAATTTGCAGATGATTCGTGACCTCATCCATTCCTCTGGATTCCGCCCCTCCAACAAGCAGTTATTGAAAATATATGTTCAGATACTGAGTACGTCATTAGTAACCTACGCCGTATCAGAGGCCTTGGATTCAGAGCACGGGATGTCGTTTCCAGACAGTTCAGATGCATCAGATGTATCCGGGGCAGAGGACATAGATCCTGACTCGGCAGATTTCCATTCAGAAGTGGAAGACTCAGACGGTCTCGGCATCTATTCCATCCTGGAGCGTTTGAAGATTCCAGGCATCATCGTACGTTCAGGCATCGATGGTACGGTAAACGCCTTGATGACCCTCCGAATCGGCTATGTGACACGATGCTACCTTCAGGAAGGTTCGAAGGCATTGAGTGGATGGTCGAACAAACGTAGAGTGAAGCGGATGGCGATGAAGGAGGCCGTCAAGAATATCCCTTCTGTGATTGTGGCAGGCGGTTCGGTAATAGGCAAACGTACAGCCGGGGTAATCAAGAAAATAGTGAAGAGAGATTTCTCTTTCGGAAAAAGTGTAAGAGACTATTTGAAACGGATTAAAAAGAAATTATTATAGGAAATCGTTAAAAACAAGCTGCTTCATTTGAAAGGAAGAAGAGACGATTGTATTTACGATTGACGATTGACGATTTACGATTTATTTGGATATTTTATTATTTTGGCTATTTGACATGCGGATGAGGGTGTTGATTAGGAGGAAAAGAAGACGAGAAGAAATTTGAAATGAAGAATGAAGAAAGGGCTACTTTTTGCGTAATTATAACACAAACATGTTAAACAACACACAATGTAATAAATTTTGCGTCATTTTTACATGTTAGATTGTGTAAATTATACGCATAAAACAAAATTATCCGTAACTTTGCATCAGAAATCAAAAAGAGAAAGCGATAACAAATTGTTTAATATTTTAAATTTAACGATTATGAAAAAGATTGAATTCAAAATGAAGCGTCCCCCACAGCCAGGAAGTTTCAGTTACAACGTGATAACAGGCGCAGCCGGTGCGACGGTGGGATCCGCAGCAGGCTCCATGCTTACCGCGGCCGGCGCAAGCGGAATAGGCGGCAGCATATCGAGCATGAGTTCGAATGCCACAAGTGCCCTACAGTCATCGATTCAGTCCTTGCCTATAATCGGCAGTAGCTCAGCAGCGTCGAGTGTGTCGAATGCCATTGGCAACTTGTCTCAGGCCTCCTCCAACGTCGGTCAGGTAGTAGGCGGTGCGATAGCCACTGGAGCGACAGCTGTTGCCGGTGCCGTTGTTTCAGGAGTCACCTCCGTTGGTAGTGCCATTGCATCAGGTGCGGCCGCCGTAGGAGGAGCAGTAACCACAGGCGCGGCCGCCGTAGGGAGTGCAGTAACCGCAGGTGCAGCCTTCGTAGGGAGTGTAGCCGTAGCCGCCGCCCCAGTGCTTGCAATCGGTGCAGCCATCTGGGGATTATGCAAACTGTTTGATGATTAGCGGTATTATCAGAAAGTTCAGATGATTCAGCAAATACTGAATGAAGAGATTCTCCATGCAGAGGGGTACATGAACATCGGTATCAGCGATATAGAATCCGTCAGCAAATCCGTAGGTGAGTTCGATGCACTACGAGTGGAATGCAGAAGAGAAGAAATGACGAGTACTTTGTCTAGAACGATCAACAAATTGTATGCAGAGAAGGGATTCCAGGAACTTAGCTGCGTAATCTTGGTAAAGATAAAAAGCAGCTATTCATTTACCTTTGACGAGATGTGCGACTTAGAGAGCATCCTGACAGACGAGCAAACATTCTCAATGATTAGATGGGGATTCGGATTTGAAAGCAGCATGGAGGCGGATAGTGCCAGGTTAGTAGTATTCTATGGTATCAGCCCGAAAAAGAAAGAATTGGAGATCAGTGAGGAATATGTAGATTCAGAATAGTGGGTTCGCTGCGACGCCCACGTCTATGCGGAACCACTTATCTGGATTGACTTGAAATCCCAAAAAGAAATATCCTTTCCGGGAAATTCGTAAAAAAATGGGAGATTAAGATAAACAAATAAAAGAAGTTGAATGTACAAAAAGAGAAGCTTATGTTTACGATTCATGCATTAACAGTGATGGCTTGTATATGGTTGCCGAGGATGACGAAAGTAGCCGCGAACAGTCTTAAACAAAGAAGAGACCGCAAAAAATCCTCGAAATAAAAACGATACAGCCCATAGACTAGTGATAGAAAAATACATATTGTTAAACTAAAAAAACGGAGAAACTATGATTAAGAATGAGAAACAATTAGCCAAAGGAATATTGGCAGGCGAAGCCAGAATGGAGCTGAGCAAGAAACTGGTGTCGGGTGTGGAGAAAATCAAAAAGCCCTCAGATGTGGTATGGAAGTCGGTAGCAGCCGCCTTGGCAACCTCCGCCTTTTTCTGGGCCGGCGGGAGTTCGTTGGTGTTGGGAATGATGGTAGGTTTGCCCGCAGTGCTGGCAGTAAGCGGCGGTGTAGGCGGAATCGTATTCCTGACGTTAGGTGCAGTGGGCACGGTATGCGCCTTTAGACTTCTTATGGCAGGCAAAACGCTGGATGTGCTTAATCAGCTTCGCAGCAACTACCAGCTTGAGAAGAATATTCTGACGAGAGTATAAGTCAGTCTCCTTCAATTATCATCAGCTTATTGGACTTGAGAGGCTCAGGTTGGCAATGTTGTTTGATTCATTTGAAGGCAGAATTGATTCGTTATAATTATGGAAAAACAACCCTAAAACAATTATTCGTTATGATACTCGTTATATTTGTCTTTTTATTCTTTTGGTTTGTGATTCTTCCAGCCATTGACCAATCGGGCAGGAAATAATGTCATGTTCTAAGAAATATGAGAACCTGCCTAAAAAAATATGCCACAACAAATCCAAAACTATTGAAAATTTGGATAAAAAAAATTATATTTGCAGAATAAAAACAGTCTTAAGATTGCATAGTCATGAACAATCAGCCATTTGCATTCATATCTTATTCCAGAAAGGATTATGACGTCGCCTCAGACTTGAGAAAACGCCTTGAGAAATATGTATATCCCAAAGAATGGGTGAAGGAAGAAAACCGCCCTGCAGATCCGGAATATGTCCGCAAAATATATATGGACTTGACGGACTTGTCGGTGAAGGAGCCAGACTTCAATGATGAGTTGAAAGAGAAGGTGGCAAAATCAAAATACTTGATCGTTATCTGCTCAGCACATTCGGCATCTTCCAATGCTGTGAAAAGCGAGATAGACTACTTCCTCAAGACCCATGAGAATAACTCAGACTTGATTGTCTGCGTATATATAGACAACGTGTTCAGCGGAATGCATCCCGTTGCTGACGACATCGTGGCAAAGCGAAACTGTCCGATATACGTGACAGGCCGTGGCGAGGCCGGTCACATTGGTCGGAAATACTGTTTCTACCATCTTCTTGAGTTCTTGCTGAAAGTGGATTTCGACAAACTTTACAACCGCTACGAAGAATACAAGAAAAAGAAGCAAAAGAGGCGGAATGTCATCCTGACCACATTTCTGAGTATTCTGTTTTTCGCCTTAGGACTGGCTTTGTTTCAGACCTGCCGTCGTGCTCAGATAGAGCATGCGCGAGTTGAATTCGAGATGAAAGTGTTTCCTTATTCAGTGGTTGTGGGATATCTCGACAATTTCATCAAGCCGACAATGGAGGCAATAAAGGATTCCTGCAACACTCCACCCCATTTCATCATCCCGATGCCATCGAAGTATGCCGAGCTGGAAGAGAATGTGTTGAAAGAGAGCTATGAGGAATATTTAAGAGGAAGATATCCAGGCTATCACACATCCACAGAATCACTTACAATTCCAGGGCGCAACCGTGCATCGTCAGTGGAACGTCTATATTTGAAATCGGACAGTTTGCCACTCTATATCGACTATGCCCGCATGGTTTTGTCTTTCAAGAAGGTGATTGACTGGAAGTTCGACTCAGGTGAGAACCCCGTTGCAGTACCTTTCACGAAGGACCAGCTGACATCTGAATATTCAAGTGTCTTCATCCATCAGGCTCTCAGCGACCTCAAAAACGACAGCATATACCTTCATTTTGTCTCAGGTGTTGACCAGATGCAGACGTTGCTGGACAGCCTGGGGATTTAGCGGGAAGTTAAGAATAGGAGCATGATTCCAAGAGAGATTTTGCGTCATCGTACCCCTGTTCAGCAGCTTGGTTGAGCCAAAACTCAGATCTTACAAGGTCGAGGTGAGCATCACCCTCTTTATATAAAAGGCCCAGATTGTATTGAGCATCAGCATTTCCCAAATTGGCAGCCTCTTCCAGAAGTTCCTTTGCCTTATCCATGTCTTTGGTTACTCCGTCACCATCATTGGTCTCCTTCGGAGAGAAATAGCGATTAAGCGAAAACAGACGAAAGCTTGCTTTCAGTATGTTGAACGTGATTCGAGAATAAAATTGTTGCGCAGAGACAGCACTTTTGCCTAAAAAGTGTTGGTTGTGTGCAACAATTTTGATATTTCAGAAATTCGTGTGGGTTGCAAGCCGCTTTCATTCAGTGTTTTATCTTCAGTTTGGCATATTGGCCTTGCAAGGCTCTGATTTATTGATGAATATAGAATCATGTCAGACATGGAGAATTAAGTCGAACTTGACTCAGGTCAAACTATCCACACGAATTCCCGAAGAACCGAAAATCAGAGGATAGAATAAACGATTAATTAATAACAATATGATTGCATTATTGGGAGAAATGTTGTAACTTTGTGGCTTATTAGAGTTCTATTATTCCCCCAAAAACACAAAATCATGGCTAAAATCGTAAAAATGAACCCTGGACAGCCCTCAGCTGATGATATCAAGAGACAATTCATAAAGTCATTCGACAAATCGGATTTAGCACCTGAAGACAAGAAATTTCTGGAGTTGCTGGGCGTGGAAAGTGCGGAAGGCTTTCTGAACGCAATTGGTGCATTAGGCTTGGATGAGAATGAGATCTTCCAACTGATTGCATCTGGCAAAACGGAAAAAGACCTCAATGTTGAGGATGTCCTTTCGGATGCTTTCTACGACGATGATGATGAGAAGAATGAAGATGAGGACTACGACGTGGAATACGACGATGATTATGGCTTTCCGCCCCTCATCCCTGAAGGTCTGTTCCTTCCGGCCCGTAAAGTGCAGGAATACCATATCCGCATCAAACTCAACGGCACCTCTGTCAAAATCTGGCGAGAACTGAAAGTACCATCCAACATGTCTATGGAGCTGCTGGCCTATGTGCTGATAGAGGCAATGGGCTGGGATAACGAGCATCATCACGAATTCTACTGCCACCGTGGCAGAGAGATTGTTTATTATAAGTCTGGCCGGATGCTCAAAAAAGAGGATGATTTCTTCATGCCGTTTGACAGCTACAGCTACAACTCCGACAAGACCCCTCTGAGCAAAGTGCTGGGAGAGAAAGGCAAACGAATCAAGTTTGAATACGACTTCGGTGACAGCTGGATACACGACGTATGGACGAAAGGCATCCGCGACTATGAGCCAGACGAAGAGCCGAGGGTGACTCTGCTGAAAGGACAGGGCCAGTGCCCGCCTGAGGACTGCGGTGGTGTGTGGGGCTATGAGGAGCTGTTGGAACTCGTGAAGAAGAAAAGAAAGACACAGGATGACAAAGAACGTCTGGAATGGTACTTCATCGACGATAAGACATACGACCCCGATGAATTCGACCTTGAGGGACATGCCGGAAACATCGAAGGACTAATGAATAAAGTAAAAGCAGAAATCGAGAGAAGAAAGAAAAAAACAAAGAAATGATGTTGTTTGATGTCCGAAGAGCGTTTTCGAATTCAGTTTATCAAGAGGGTGTGGCAGGAATGTGGTGGTGCCACACCCTCAATTCCCCGCTTCTTGTATACGGTCATATTTCTCCTTTCCATCCTTATTCGGGCTATTCGTGTGACGGCTCGTTATTGAAATCTGATGCAAAGTTAGCAAATGAATTCCGTAGCTGCAAACAATTTCTGACTTCTTACATGAGAGGATAGGATTTGATGACGAGAGGACAGGGTTTGACGGATGAAAAGGGATAACTGCCTGAGATCAGAAAAAACTGCCACTCTGGACGCCCGGGTTCTTATAGTGATAAAAATAATGTGAGGAACACTGTAAGCATTCTACGAAGTACAGGTACTGCCAATGTACCCAAACCAAAACAGCTACAATCTCATGGGATTGTAGCTGCTGTGGTCATGTTGTGAAGTGGTAATGTCGTTGTTTTCAGTTTACTGAGCGTAAGTTGTTATTTCAAATCTTACTCTTCTTTCGCCTTTATCCGTGGACTGTTGTTTGCAGTAAGTGACAACCATAGGTTACTCTCCCTCTGCAATAATGTTGATGACTTTCACGATGTCGGAGATGTCGACCACCCCGTCCTGATTGACGTCGCCCGGCTTGTCGTCAGGCTGAGTGCCTCCCTCGAACGTCACAACGACGTAATCGCCGGCGGTGAGTCTTGTGACGGTAAGCATATCGTCGTCCACCCGGTCGGTCATGTCCACTCCGCACACCCAGACGCCCGCGATGTCATACCCCTTGTCGGGCAGGATGGTCATCACGATGTTATCACCCTCGTAAAGACCTATCTTCTGGAATCCCCTACACACCTTGCTTTCGCAGACCACCTTTCCGCCCTGGCTGACATAGAGGGGTAGTTCGAATTCTGCTATCGGCTCACTTCCCTCAATCACTACCCTGCATGTGGCAGACAGGCCATTGCTGGTGGTGACGGTGATCTCGGCCGATCCGGGAGCCACAGCCGTGACTGTTCCATCTTGCGTCACAGTCACCACCTTGGTGTCAGAGGATTTCCACGTCAGCGTTGTCTTTGCGTTGGACGGGGTGAGGGTAGGATTGAGCGTGTACGTTTGGCTCACTTCCAGCGATATCTCCTCCTCCATGGTGATGGCAGTCGGTTCTGGGGTGGGGTCTTTCACTGTCACGATGCAAGACGCCGATTTTCCGTTGTCGGTGGTTACTGAGATTGTGGCGACCCCGGGGCTCTTTGCGGTCACCACTCCCGCCTGCGACACAGCCGCCACGTTGCTGTCCGTTGTTTTCCAAGAGAGCGTCGGACTAGCGGTGGAAGGCGTGATGGAGGGTGACACCGTCCAGGTGGTGCCCACGTTCATCTCCTTTATGACCGGTATGCTGATTTCTGTGCATTCAGGCGGCGTGACCGTCACCTTGCATTTTGCGTATATGCCGTTTTGGCTTTTTGCCACGATGTTCACGGTGCCCGGGCTGACTGCGGTAATCACCGCGGCAGTGGTGTAACTACGCTCACTGGTTAGTTCTCCCAAAGTCACCGTCGCGATGCTGGTGTCTTCGGAGTAGAAGTAGGTGCCGCCGATGGCTCCGGTCTGCTTGGCATAGATGTATGATGTCTGCCCCACTTTCAGCGTCTGTGGCGACGGATACACTTCGATGGCGGTTGGTCCGGCTGTCGCCTCTTCTTCGCCCACCACCTTTACGTAGAACACGTCGTAGAATTCCTTCCTTACACCGTTCTTATAGTAAGTGGCGGCATACTGTATGCCGATGAGTTTGCTCGCCTTCACTCCCTTGATGACGGCGTAGTTCCATTGTTTTGAGGTGAACGAGAAGTAAGGGCTGGTGGTGGCGCCGTCGATGGTCCACGAGAATGACGGGCTGGCATTTGCCATAGCCGAAAGACCCAGGGCGGAGATGTCGAGCTGGATGGTCTTGCCCACTTCTACTTCGTTGGTGGTGTCCGACGCAGCGTTTGCGTCCGTCGTTGCCAACATCGGAAGACAGGCAATCAATACAGAGTATAACAGATTTTTCATGACGTTATAATTTTAATGAGACATTTATGCATATAGATTGGCTTAATGACTAAAGTTTCCCACCTTTGTAATGTGCTTATTTTCAGGACTGATTTTTCTTAGAAGTCTAAAAGTCCCCCATAAACACGGAGGTTTAACATTGTCATAAAATTTGTTTATCAGATAGCCTTTTGTGTATCAGGCATATAAGATTTTCTGTATTCTTCCAAAGCTCTGGCCAGGAATAGGATTTCAGATGAAGCCTCATCTTCAGAGGCAATCCTTACCATCATATCCTCCAAGTTCCAGTTACATAATTCCGCGAACTTGATCAGAATTCTAGTCAGACAGTCCAGTATCACATTCCACAGTGACAGCTTTAACAAATCACCTTCCATACACGAGAAAATCTCGCCCATCGTCTCATACTCTGA
>FLNV01000280.1_pt1 | contig 13488 bp, 9 predicted proteins | sample 1140351 | NCBI WGS metagenome assembly FLNV01 (sample SAMEA3878207, study PRJEB12797) | bioreactor metagenome | biome: Moose rumen | place: Sweden | collected 2011-10 | reverse complement strand
GGCTGTGCTGGCTGACAAGACTTCGAATCCGGTTTTCGTGGCGGCTGACTTGCTCTCACAGGCTGAGCATGGATTCGACAGCCAGGTATTGCTCGTTACAGATGATAAGGATATGCTGATGGCCATCAAGGAAGAGACGCTCAGACAGCTCGAACTGCTGCCAAGAAAAGAGATGGCGAAAGCCTCACTCGATAACAGCAAGTTCGTTCTTGTCGGCAGTCTGGATGAGGCCATGGACATTATCAACGAGTATGCGCCGGAACACCTCATTCTTGCGGTCGAAAACTTCGAACCACTAGAGGAAAAAGTGATTAATGCAGGATCCGTATTTCTCGGAAGATATTCGTGTGAAAGTGCGGGGGATTATGCATCGGGTACTAACCATACACTGCCAACCAACGGCTATGCGAAAGCTTACAGCGGAGTATCACTCGACTCTTTCATCCGGAAAATCACCTTCCAACACCTATCACCTCAAGGAATACGCTCTATCGGAAAGGCGGTTGAGGTCATGGCTCACAACGAGCACCTCAATGCTCATGAGAATGCCATGACGCTCAGAATCAAGGAAGTGAACAGCATGAATAATTAATCCCTTTCTTCATTTTATCTTTATTATGTTACTTGAACTCTTAGTAAGAAAAAATATATGGAATCTCAAGCCCTACAGTTCGGCTAGGGATGAATACAAGGGCGTGAACGCGGATGTTTTTCTTGACGCCAACGAAAACCCTTACAACGCTCCGCTTAACAGATACCCGGATCCGCTTCAGGAAGAACTCAAGGAGCTCATCTCACCAGTGAAAAATGTGCCGGCTGAGAATATTTTCCTCGGTAATGGGTCTGATGAACCCATCGACCTGGTATACAGAATTTTCTGCAGACCACAAATCGATAATGTCGTGGCGATTGCTCCTACATACGGGATGTATCAGGTTTGTGCCGACATCAACGACGTGGAGTACAGAAAGGTGAGGCTGGGAGAGGGATTCTCTCTCAATGCACAACACCTGCTTGATGCCACTGACGCCAATACAAAACTGATTTTTATCTGCTCTCCCAATAACCCTACCGGAAACGCATTCCCCAGAGAGGAAATCGAAAAGGTCATCAACGGGTTCGAAGGTATTGTGGTCATTGATGAGGCGTATTCCGACTTCTGCGAGTTGAGACCCTTCAGGTTCGACATCGCTAAGTATCCCAATGTCATCGTACTTAACACTTTCTCTAAGGCATACGCCGGTGCTGCCATCCGACTCGGAATGGCGTTTGCCTCGAAAGAGATTATACAGTTGTTTAATAAGGTGAAATATCCTTATAATGTGAATCTGCTCACGCAGAAGGCGGCCAAGCAGATCCTTGCCGACAAGGATGCACTTTACCAAAGAATCCTTCTCGTTATGAAGGAAAGGAAAATGCTTTTCAATGCTGTAAGAGAACTCCCCATAACTGTTAAACTTTATCCTACGGATGCGAATTTCTTTCTCGTCAAGGTCACAGATGCGAATGCCATCTACAAGTATCTTGTGTCAAAAGGCATTATCGTCAGAAACAGAAATCAAGTTGAACTCTGCGATAACTGCCTCAGAATCACAGTCGGTACGAAGGACGAGAATTCAAGACTCCTGGCTGCTTTGAGAACTTTCGACAGATAAGTTGTTGTTCCCTCCTAATAGCAAAGCAACACTTTTTATAAGTGTATTATACTGAAAACAGAAGACATAATAATAGAACACCATTCATGAAACGTGCACTCTTTATTGACCGAGACGGTACGATTCTCGTTGAGCCGGAAGACGAGCAAATTGACTCTTATGACAAGTTCCGGTTTGTTGACGGCGTCATAAGAAACCTCTATTTCATCCGCAAACATCTGGATTTTGAGTTTGTCATGGTTTCTAATCAGGACGGACTCGGTACTGAGGCGTATCCGGAGGAACAGTTCTGGCCAACTCATAATCTCATGTTGCAAACACTGAAAGGAGAAGGGATTGTCTTTGATGACATTCTTATCGACCGGTCGTTCCCGGAGGAAAACCTTCCTACGAGAAAGCCGGGAACTGCCATGCTGACTAAATACATGAACGGGGAATACGACCTCAGGAATTCATTCGTCATCGGTGATAGGGCGACCGATGCACAACTGGCGAAGAATCTTGGATGTAAGTCTTTGATTATCAGTGAACAGCTTGGATGGGATAAAATCGCCGAAATCCTTTTTGCTGGAGAAAGAACGGCGGCGGTCAGAAGAACCACCAAGGAAACGGATATCGATATCTCACTCAATCTCGATGGAAACGGAAAGGCGGATATCAACACGGGAATCGGATTCTTTGACCATATGCTCGAACAAATCGCAAAGCATGGAAATATCGACTTGAAAATTCATGTGAAAGGTGACCTGTATGTCGACGAGCATCACACCATCGAGGACACTGGAATTGCACTCGGGGAGTGCATCGCGTCGGCTTTGGGAGACAAGAGAGGAATCGAGCGATATGGATTCGCACTTCCCATGGACGACTGCCTCTGCCAGGTTGCGCTCGATTTCGGAGGAAGGCCTTGGATCGTCTGGGATGCCGAGTTCAAAAGAGAAAAAATCGGAGAAATGCCTACTGAGATGTTCTTCCATTTTTTCAAGAGTTTCAGCGATGCCGCCAAGATGAACCTCAATATCAAGGCGGAGGGACAAAATGAGCATCATAAAATCGAAGGGATTTTCAAAGCACTGGCCAGGTCCATCAAAATGGCGGTAAAAAGAGATATCTATAACTATCAGTTACCCTCTACTAAAGGACTGCTTTAGCTCTATTTCAAAAAAAATCAAAACATAAGGCGTTTTTCATCACTCATTATTTTTTATTCTTCTTTTTAATTCGTAACTTTGCATAATTATTGAATAAAAATGCTAATTTAATTTTATAAAATATTCAAAGTATGAAAATCTCACGTATCGACCACCTGGGCATCGCTGTCCAGAGTATTGAGGAGGTGCTCCCGTATTTTGAGAACACACTCGGACTTAAGTGTTATGCTATTGAAGAGGTAGCGGATCAGAAAGTGAAAACCGCATTCCTGAAAGTAGGAGAGGTAAAACTCGAACTGCTCGAACCCACTAGCCCTGAGAGTGCTGTGGCTAAGTTTATGGAAAAGGGTGGAAAAGGGGTTCACCATGTGGCTTTCGCGGTTGAGGACGGTGTCGCTAACGCATTGGCTCAGTGTGACGAGCAGGGCATCAGACTCATCGATAAGGCACCGCGTCCAGGTGCAGAAAAAATGAGCATCGCATTCCTGCACCCGAAATCTACAGCGGGAATTCTTACTGAACTCTGTGAGCCGCAAAAGTAATTATATATAATGAAACTCGGAACTGTGTCTTCTCTTAATGGTTCCAGTTTCATTTTTTTTGTTTTGTAACGATTTCATTTTTATTTTCTTTATATTCTTACTTCTTACGAATATGAGCAAACAAACAGAAAGAATACAGGAGTTAATCGAACTCCGTAGCAAGGCAAGACTCGGTGGCGGAGAAAAGGCTATCGACAAACAGCATGCCAGAGGTAAATTCACTGCCAGGGAACGTATACAGATGCTACTCGACGAAGGAAGCTTCGAGGAGTTTGATATGTTCAAACTACATAGATGCTATAACTTCGGTATGGAGAAAAAGCAGTTCCTCGGAGATGGTGTCGTCGTTGGTTCTGGTACTATCAACGGACGTCTTGTCTATATTTTCGCACAGGATTTCACCGTCAACGGAGGCTCACTTTCTGAGACTATGGCGCAGAAAATCTGTAAGGTCATGGATATGGCGATGAAGATGGGGGCACCTGTTATCGGTATCAACGACTCAGGTGGTGCACGTATACAGGAAGGTATCAACGCACTCGCTGGATATGCTGAAATCTTCCAGAGAAATATCCTTGCTTCGGGAGTCATTCCTCAAATCTCTGGTATTTTCGGACCGTGTGCCGGAGGAGCTGTCTATTCACCGGCTCTCACCGACTTCACGCTCATGATGGAGAACACGTCATATATGTTCCTTACTGGACCGGCAGTCGTGAAAACCGTGACTGGAGAGAATGTTGACCAGGAAAGCCTCGGAGGAGCTAGCGTACACTCAACAAAGTCTGGTGTCACACACTTCACAGCTTCTACGGAGGAGGAGGCTATCGCCATGATTCAACAACTGCTCTCTTACATTCCGCAGAACAACCAGGAGACTACTCCTCTTGTGGAATGCACGGACCCTGTCGACCGTCTTGAGGACTCTCTCAACGAAATCATTCCCGACAACCCTAACCAGGCTTACGATATGTACCAGGTCATCGGAGCTATCACAGATAACGGGGAGTTCTTTGAGGTTCAGCCTAACTTCGCACAGAACATCATCATCGGATTCGCTAGATTCAACGGACGCTCTGTCGGTATCGTGGCCAACCAGCCTAGCAAGTTCGCCGGTGTGCTCGACTGCAACGCCAGCCGGAAAGGGGCACGTTTCGTACGTTTCTGCGATGCATTCAATATACCTATCGTATCTCTGGTGGATGTGCCGGGATTCCTCCCTGGTACTGGTCAGGAGTACAACGCTGTCATCCTCCACGGAGCTAAACTTCTTTATGCTTACGGAGAAGCTACTGTGCCTAAGGTGACAATCACCCTCAGAAAGTCTTATGGTGGCAGCCATATCGTGATGAGCTGTAAGCAGCTTCGTGGCGACCTCAACTATGCATGGCCATCTGCTGAAATCGCTGTCATGGGGGCATCTGGAGCAGTAGCGGTTCTCTATGCCAAGGAGGCGAAGGCTAAGAAGGAAGCGGGAGAGGACGCAAAGGCATTCATCCAGGAAAAGGAGGATGAGTACACGAAACTCTTCGCCAACCCTTACAATGCAGCCAAATACGGATATATTGATGATGTCATCGAGCCTAGAAACACTCGCTTCCGCATCATCAGGGCGCTCGAACAACTCGCAGGAAAGAGCCTCTCTAACCCGCCTAAGAAACACGGAAATATTCCACTCTAAAACCATTGCATAGAATGAAAAGATTAGTATTTTTATCTCTTCTTGTTTGTGCCTGCTGCTCTGCATTCGCGCAGGGAGCACACGACTTCTTCATCACGGAAGTCTATATCGCACAGGAAGGAGAAAACGATGGACTTCTCGATGAGTACGGTGATGTGGTCAGTTGGATTGAAATAGAAAACACATCTTATACCACTCACGATATCCGTAATTGTTTTCTCACAACCAACAAGGAGGTGCTCAACAAGCAACTTTCTGCACCGGAAAGGGAAAAACTCATGTCGGTCATTCACTCCGGAGATGAGAGAACCCTTCTCAAAGGAAAGCAGAGAATCACATTCTTTGCTGACGGAATGACCAACAAGAGCATTCTCCATACTAACTTCAAGCTTCAACCTACAGGAGAACCAATTTTTATCGCACTTTACGACGGTAACGCTGTAGACTTGCTCGACAGCATCACGGTTCCGGCTAACCTCAAGGCGGGGGCTTCTTACGCTTTGGTCGACGGACAATGGAAAGAAGTACCGCACGACCAGATTACACCTGATTCGCCGAACTCTTTCTCCGGAAATGCCGACAAAATCAAGGAATGGAAAGAAAAAGACCCGCACGGACTGGCCATGACACTACTGTCTATGGGCATCGTCTTCTCTTGCTTGCTACTGCTCTTCGTATTCTTCCATCTCTTCGGATGGATCATCAACCGCATGAACCGTGCGGCCAAGTATAAGGCAATCATGGCTCTGCGCGAGCAGGCTAACAAAGTCGTGGTCATCGCGAAGGAAGGTATCGAGTCAAAAGGTATCCCTACAGAGAATTATGTCGCTGCCATCTCTTTGGCTTTGCACGAGTATCTTGGCAACATGCACGACATCGAGAGTGGGGTCATCACCATTCAAAGGCATTCTTCCGAATGGGACAGCAAAGACCATAACCTCAGACATCAGGAGTCACACTTCATGCCTACCAATTAATCAATTGATTGATGGCATTATTTTTAGATGTCAAATTTATGACAACTTATTTTTCATTTTTTTTATCTATAAAAAATCATGGTTAAAGAATATAATTATAAAATAAAAGGTGTTGACTACAATGTCAAAATCAAGGGCGTTGAGGAAAACATCGCTATGGTCGAGGTTAACGGGATTGACTTCGAAGTTGAGATGGAGAAGCCGATTGCACAGCCTAAACCAGTCGTCAGGGCTGTCGCTGCTCCAGTGAAGACGGTGGAAGCACCTAAAGCTGCTCAGGAGGCTGTCGCTGCAGGAGTTTCTGCAGTCAAGGCACCCCTGCCAGGTACCATTAACGACATCGTCGTTAAGGTCGGACAGGCGGTCAAGAAGGGCGACACGGTCGTTGTGCTTGAGGCTATGAAGATGGAAAACAACATCGACGCCGACAGGGATGGAAAAATCGCTGAAATCAGAGTCGCTAAGGGCGACACCGTTATGGAAGGGGCTGTCCTCGTTACTATTGAGTGATTTCGGCTATTGAATAACGTAATAAATTGATGCGAATATGTTATTAGAAAGTAGTACTTTGAGCTTTATCGGCGAAAAATTCTCCGACTTCCTCACATACACGGGATTTGCCAACTTGGAGTGGGCAAACCTCATTATGATTCTTGTCGGGGCTTTCTTCATCTGGCTTGCCATCAAGAAAGATTTTGAACCGCTTCTGCTCATTCCTATTGGACTTGGTATCATTCTCGGCAATATCCCTTTTAAGTCTGCTGGATTGGAAATCGGACTTTATGAGGATAATTCCGTGCTCAACTTCTTCTATCAGGGTGTCAAACTTGGATGGTATCCACCGCTTATCTTCCTTGGAATCGGTGCGATGACCGACTTCTCCGCTCTGATTGCCAACCCGAAGATGATGCTCGTCGGGGCTGCCGCACAGTTCGGTATTTTCGGGGCATACATCATAGCTCTTGCACTCGGATTCGAACCGAACCAGGCGGCCGGTATCGCTATCATCGGTGGTGCGGATGGACCTACGGCCATCTTCCTCTCTTCTAAACTTTCTCCTAACCTTATGGGAGCGATTGCTGTCTGCGCTTACAGTTATATGGCGCTCGTTCCTGTGATACAGCCTTTCATCATGAGGGCGCTCACTACCAAGAAGGAGAAACTCATCAAGATGGAGAAATCCAGAGAGGTCAGCCAGACTGAGAGAATTCTATTCCCTATCGTCGGACTGCTCATTACTACGTTTATCGTACCATCTGGTCTTCCTCTGCTCGGTATGCTCTTCTTTGGAAACCTTTTGAAAGAGAGCACCAAGACTACTCGTCTGGCAAAAACTGCTGGCTCTGCACTCAACGATATCATCGTCATGCTGTTGGGCCTTACCGTGGGATGCTCTACTCAGGCTAGTGAGTTCCTGACACTCGACACCGTTAAGATTTTCGCGCTCGGAGCATTCGCTTTCATCATCGCTACCGCATCGGGAGTACTTTTCGTGAAGCTTTTCAACATCTTCCTGCCGGAAGGAAAGAAAATCAACCCGCTTATCGGTAATGCTGGTGTATCGGCTGTTCCGATGGCTGCACGTATTTCCAACCAGGAAGGACTCAAGGCAGATTCCTCGAACTTCCTGCTTATGCACGCCATGGGACCGAATGTGGCCGGTGTCATCGGATCTGCTGTTGCTGCCGGTGTTCTGCTCGGATTCCTCTCATAACTTATAATTACTGAATTATATCTCTTTATTTAGCCCTCCAGAAATAAAATTCGTTTCTGGAGGGTTTTTACTTCCGTTTAGTTCAAGATTTCCGTTTTGTCTTGTCCAACTCAAAACAAATATGACTCAGGGCGTCTGAGAATATTGGAAACGCATTCCCGGAAAAATCATCTCTCTTGTCATCCAAGTCATCGTCCATAAAAAACATTCGTAAAGATTCGTTCCGGTTCGTGTTCGTAAATAATCTTAGTGAGTTTTTTTCTTAAACTCTTTGTTATCGGTTGTTTCTGTCAAATTTTTGTTTATTTGAGAGAAAAATTGTGCGTTTTTCTTGCAAACCATAAATTTTGTTATTAATTTTGCTTTATATTTAAAGTTTTCCAACTATGAGCGACAACAAAGACCAAGTTTTTGAGAATAATCCTTATTGGCAGGAGGACAACCAGGAAGTACCACAGACTGTTGATGAAACTCCCGCAGCTAAGAAAACTGAGAAAGGAAAGCCAACCGAGATTTCCAAAAAGACCATACCGGCAAAGGAAGAGAAGACGTCTGAAGATGTCTCTTCGCTCGATGAGCCGCTACCGCCATGCGACATTCGCAAGGAGGACAACGCAATTACATTCGTGATTGGAGGGCAGTCTTTCAAGATGGTCAAAGTGGAAGGAGGTACTTTCACCATGGGGGACTCTGAGGAGGCGGCTAAAAAAAATGAAGTGACGTTTGGTGATGAAAAACCGGCTCACCAGGTACAGCTCGACTCTTTCTATATCGGGGAGGCCACCGTCACACAGGAACTTTGGAAAGCGGTTTTCCCAACTGCAGATATTTCTCTCAAGAAGGGGAGGGAAAACCTGCCCAAGGTGAAGATTTCCTATAAAGACTGCATTCTGTTTATCAGAAGGCTCAATCAAATCACTGGATATCATTTCAGAATGCCTACAGAGGCTGAATGGGAATTCGCCGCCAGGGGAGGGACTCTTTCGAAAAATTATAGATTTGCCGGAACTGACTCTGTCAGCTTCGTGGCTTGGTATCACACGAGCAATAAACCTGTTCAGCCGGTCAAAAAACTCAAGACGAACGAACTCGGACTCTACGATATGTCAGGGAACGTATATGAATGGTGTGCTGACTGGTATGCGAAGGACTATTACGCTAACTCTCCGCTGAATAACCCTAAGGGACCTGAAGAGGGACAATACAGGGTCATCAGGGGCGGTAGCGTGTTCTCTACTGCTGAGTCCTGCAGAAACACCATGAGAATGAGTCTCGACCCGAAATTAAGGGAAGGAGGGGTCGGACTCCGACTGGCATTATAACCCTTTTTGCAAATCAGGCTTAAGACATCGACTTTTTCAATATGTTTTCAGGATCTGTTGAATCTCTGAATGTCTTTGAGCCTGTTTGCCCCGCCAATAAATGGAAAATAAAATCTTATCCGCAAATTATTGAGCTACAACCTATTTGTGGGTACGCATGCGACTGCGTCAACCCGTTCTGTCTGATAAGAAACATATAATGACTAAAGCGGCTGCGGAATATACTGACAAGGAAACAGACCAAAGTGTCGGACTCTTGTAATTACACTTTCGCAGCAAATATGATTATTTTTGCAATAAACTTTTTTTACTAATAATAATGACTTCGAAAAAAATCCTTCTTTGCCTGTTTGCGGTATGTGCCTTGCAGGCGAAGGCTCAGTTCCTTGAGCGTATTTATGACTACATCGAGAACACCTCTGTTTTTGAGGAAAATCAGGAGGAAGGACACGCTTTCTATCTCGACAAACAGCACCTTTCTCTGAATGGAGTCTGGCGTTTTTTCTTTGCTAATACTCCCGAAGAGGTGCCGAACCACTTCTTTGAAAACAATTTCAAGGATAACAAGTGGGGTGACATCAATGTACCGTCTAACTGGGAAATGGAGGGATTCGGAGACCCTCTCTTCCGCAATGTGGCTGCACCATTCAAAGCCAATCCGCCTAAAGTGCCTAGGGAATATAACCCTACCGGAGCTTATCGGAAAACCTTCAACCTGCCCTCTGAATGGAAGGGAAAACAGGTGTTCCTACGACTGGAAAAAGCACAAAGTGCATCGTTTGTCTGGATGAACGGGAAGCAAGTGGGATATAACGAAGGAGGGCAGGAACCCGCTGAATATGATGTCACTCCTTTTCTTAAACCGGGAAAAAACACGCTGGCAGTCTGTGTCATGAAATACTGCGACGGATATTATCTTGAAGGACAGGATTATTGGCGAATGGCAGGAATATTTGACGATGTCACTCTCTATGCCACGCCAAAGACACGACTCTTCGACTGGTTTGTCACAACCGACCTCGATGATCAGTATAGAGACGCTACCCTCAACCTGGATGTCGATGTCAAGAAATATGAAGATAAAAGCGGTTCTTTTGCAGTACGTGCCATACTAACTGACCCTAATGGCAACAAGGTGAAAGAGATGCTCTCCGACAAGTTCACTATCGATGGCAAGGGAAAGAAGTCCGTTAACCTCTCTGCGCTTATCACTAACCCGGATAAGTGGACTTGCGAGACCCCCGTGCTCTACCAACTCTCTTTAGAACTTCTGAATGAAAACGGCAATGTCATCCAACAGATTACAAGCAAGATGGGGTTCAAGGAGACGGAAATCAGACATCAGGTCTTTTATCTCAACGGGAAACCGATCAAGGTAAATGCTATCAACTCTCATATGCAACACCCGGATATGGGACATGTTATGAACGAGGAAACCATCCGGAAGGATATGGAGATTCTGAAGCAGCATAACTTCAATGCGGTCAGGACTTCCCATTATCCGCCTGTCAATAAGTACCTTGAACTGGCTGATGAGTACGGACTCTATATCATCGATGAAGCGGGAACGGAAGCCCATGCCACGGAGTTCCTGTCTAACGACAAGGCTTTCCTACCCATGTACCTCGAAAGGGTAAGGCAGATGGTGCTGAGAGACAGGAACCACCCTTGCGTGCTCTTCTGGAGCGCCGGAAACGAGAGCGGAGAGGGACCTAACATCACGGAAGTGGTCAAAGAAGGAAAGAAATACGATCCTACCCGCTATTTTATGTATGGAGGAAATGCCTATGCACATCCAGGGGAGGAAATTATCGGACCGAGGTATCCTACTCCTTTTGAGCTGGAGATGAACACGGCCATGGTTCCCGAAAGTCAGGATCCGAGACCTTCTTTCATGGATGAATATCTCTCCGTCGCTGGTAATGCGGGTGGGGGACTTGATGAATATTGGAATGTCATAAGGCGTCATCCCAGATTGATGGGCGGAGCCATCTGGGATTTTGTCAGTCCGGGACTGACTGAGCATATTCGTCCGCTGAAGGACAGCTCTCCATTTGGCACACCTGTACACCTTATGGGAAATGCCAAGGTGGAAAATGGGGTGCTCCATCTCAGTGGACATGACGAGTGGGTGGAGGTCTACCGTAGTAATAACGTGGAACTATCAGGGAAGGAACTGACCATCAGCTTTGATGTCAAACCGGGAAAACTGGCCGGAATGTTCGAAGGGGCTCCATATCTGACCAAGGGCAACACACAGTTCGGGGTTGTCCAGAAGGGGGAGGGCAAGCTCCAATTCTATCTTCACTCTGGGGTTAGGCACGAGCTGAATGTTGACCTGCCGGACAATTGGGTCGGTAACTGGCATCATGTCACTGCATCGTGGGACAGCAAGGAGATGAAAATCTTTGTCGACGGACAGCTCAGGGGAACTGAGCCTACCACTTCGGACGAGTCTGCCAACAACAACCGACGAGGAAACAGAAGCAACGAACGGGGAATGCTCAGCAATTTCCCTTACCCCATTAACATCGGACGATTTGCCGGAAATCACGCACAAGACCCGCAGACCATCTATACTGCGGATGCTGAGATGGATAATGTGGCGATTTTCAACAAGTGCCTGCCTGATGGAGAGGGAAAACCTGAGGAGGCCGTACTTTTCCTTACCTTCGACACTAATGGCGATGAGGGAACGTTCTATACCATTGGAGGTAACATGCGTACTTACGGATGTATATGGCCTGACAGGAAGGTGCAGCCTGAGATGAAGCAGATGAAGTGGACCACACAGCCAATTAGCATACGCTTGATAAATGATCAGACTGGAGAGGCGGAAGTGACCAACAGACTGTTCTTCACCGACCTTTCCCAATATGCCACTCACTGGACTTTGATGGAGGACGATAAGGTGCTGGAAGAAGGCGATATGCAACTCTCTACAGAACCTCAACAGAAACAAGTGGTGAGAATTCCATATCACAAGCCGGATATCGTCCCTGGCAAAGAATACAGGGTCACCGTTTCTTCTTCCTTGAAAAATGATGAGATGTGGGCGAAGAAGGGCCATGTAGTAGCATGGGATCAACTGGAGCTGCCTTCATGGTTTATTCCGCAACCGACTAAAAACTTGCCTTCCGGTAATCTCATGACCCAGGAGGACGACAAGCAAATCCGTATTAGTGGTAACGGCTTCGCATATGTCATCAGCAAACAGACGGGCAACCTGGAGCAGATTGAGGCCGCAGGCAGACAGGTTCTCAAATCGCCTCTCACGTTTAACCTCTGGAGAGCACCTTTGGCCAATGAATTCGACTCCTGGGATGCCTTTAGGGTCAATGGTGGATATGCGGAAGGATACGGAAATATGGTGTCAACTCTCTTCTATTCCAAGGGAGTAAACCAAATGAACATCAAGAAGGCCAATGTTCAGCTGACACATAACCAGCATGAAACAACTGTCAATGTCAGCCAGCTGGCACAGGTGGGCGCTTCATCATTCGGACAGCTTGATCTCTACATCCAGGGTGTGCAGCTGGCGGGATTCTCGCTGGATTATTCTTACAGCTTCTATGATGACGGGACGGTACGGATCCATAATCACCTCAGTCCGCAGGGAAGACTGCCCGAAATTCTGCCACGTATCGGATTCACTGCTTCTGTGAATAACGATTTCGATAACATCACGTGGTATGGAAGGGGACCGGAGGAAAACTATCCGGACAGAAAGACGGGATATCAACTGGGGGTATGGAAAAAGACGGTGGCGAATATGTATGAGCCTTACCTCCTGCCACAGGATCATGCGCTCCGCACCGATAACCGCTATGTGCAGTTGCTCGATAAGAATGGACACGGAATTCAGATCTCCATGAATGAGCCATTCAATTTCAATGCTTACCAGTTCTCTACCGACAACCTCACCAAGAGCCAGTTCACGTATCAGCTGCAGCCACTGACCGACCGATATACTTTCAATCTCGATTATAACACCACAGGGGTTGGATGCACTTGTGTCTACGTGCTGGATGAATACAGGGTCAGACCTGCGTCTTACGACAGGATCATAACCATCAAGCCGATGTGATGTATTCGGCTTGTTAGGTGAGTCATCCTTTTTTCTGACCAATTATTAATTTGCTTTCATTATCTGAAAATAAAACGTAAACATCCGTATTTTATAATTATAGTAAACGACATAATAAATTTCTTAATAAATTTTGAAATATCAAAAATAATCGCTACATTTGCACCAAAAAGGTACATTATGAAGCGAAAGGTATTCAAGAGTGATATTGAGACATTGAAAGAAGAGGGCAGAAGCATTATGGAAGCGTCAATAGAATCGCGTTTTTACAATAGAGTAGCCGCGGTGAATGCCGTTTTGTCCGGCATTTCTCCCTCAAAAGCTGCCGATTGGTTCGGTATGACCGGCAGGTCATTGGCAGG
>FLNV01001087.1_pt1 | contig 13514 bp, 10 predicted proteins | sample 1140351 | NCBI WGS metagenome assembly FLNV01 (sample SAMEA3878207, study PRJEB12797) | bioreactor metagenome | biome: Moose rumen | place: Sweden | collected 2011-10 | reverse complement strand
CTGCGCGCCAAGACCAAAGAGATACAGGCTTACGTGCAGGATTCCGCAAAAGAAGAAAAAGAAAAGATTGAGATACTGAAAGGCAAGATTGAGGAGACACCTATCGAAGAGCGTGAGGCTATCTTCAATGAGATAGACAAACTCGACAAGGAGGTTCTGGAGATTTATGAGAATGCTCTCAATGAGGTGATGCCCGTGGCTTTCTCTATCGTAAAGGAGACAGCACGCCGACTGGCAGAGAACGAGGAGGTGGTGGTTACCGCCACTGATTTCGACCGTGAGCTGGCTGCCACTAAGGACTTCCTGCGAATAGAGGGAGACAAAGCCATCTACATGAACCACTGGATGGCTGGTGGCAATGATCTCAAATGGGAGATGATACACTATGATGTACAGTTGTTTGGTGGTGTCGTACTACATCAAGGAAAGATTGCTGAGATGGCTACGGGTGAAGGAAAGACCCTCGTGGCTACCCTGCCAGTCTTTCTGAATGCCCTCACCGGTAATGGTGTGCATGTCGTTACGGTGAATGACTATCTGGCTAAGCGTGACTCCGAGTGGATGGGGCCATTATATATGTTCAACGGCCTGAGCGTTGACTGCATCGACAAGCATCGTCCGAACTCCCCAGAGAGAAGGAAAGCTTATCAGGCGGATATCACCTTCGGTACAAACAATGAGTTTGGTTTCGACTACCTTCGAGACAACATGGCGATATCACCGGAGGACTTGGTGCAACGTCGGCATAACTACGCCATCGTCGATGAGGTAGACTCCGTGTTAATCGATGATGCCCGTACCCCGTTGATTATCTCAGGACCGGTTCCCAATGGTGAGGACCAGATGTTTGAGGAATACCAGCCTCTGGTAGAAAAGCTGGTAGGTGTGCAACGTAAGTTGGCCACCGAATATCTGTCGGATGCTAAGACAAAGATTGCACAGGGTAACCAACTGCTGGAGCAAGGGAAGAAGAAAGAAGGACAGGAAATGCTGGATCAGGGATTCCTGAGTCTGTTCCGCTCACATAAGAGTCTGCCAAAGAACAAGCCACTCATCAAGTTCCTCTCTGAGGATGGTATCAAGAGTGGTATGCTCCGCACGGAGGAGATTTATATGGAGAACAACAACCGCAGGATGCCGGAGGCTGTAGATCCCCTGTACTTCGTCGTCGACGAGAAGCTGAACAGTGTGGATCTCACCGATAAAGGTACCGACTGGCTGGCCAGGCAGGTGAACGACAAAGAACTCTTCGTGCTCCCCGACATCACAACACAGATGTCTGAATTGGAGAATGAAGATCTCACGGAGGAAGAACGTGTCAACAAAAAGGATGAACTCCTCTCCCACTATGGTGTACAGAGTGAGCGCGTCCATACCTTGCAACAGTTGCTGAAGGCCTATACGATGTTCAACAAGGACGATGAGTATGTTGTCATCGACGGTGAGGTTAAGATCGTGGATGAGCAGACAGGCCGTATCATGGAGGGACGTCAGTGGAGCGACGGTCTGCATCAGGCTGTAGAGGCCAAGGAACACGTGAAGGTGAAAGACGCCACACAGACTTTTGCCACAATTACCCTGCAGAACTATTTCCGTATGTATCACAAACTGGCAGGTATGACAGGTACGGCGACCACAGAGGCCGGTGAGTTCTGGGATATCTATAAACTGGATGTGGTGGAGATTCCCACTAACCGTCCGGTAATCCGTAACGACCAGGACGATCGTGTCTATCGTACGGCACGTGAGAAATATAATGCGGTAATCGATGAGATTAACGAACTGCGTAGTAATGGTCGTCCGACATTGGTGGGTACCACCTCTGTGGAGATCTCAGAGTTGCTCAGCAGGATGCTGAACCTCCGTCATATTCCCCACAATGTGTTGAATGCGAAACTGCATCAGCGAGAGGCTGACATCGTAGCCCAGGCCGGACAGAGTAACCTCGGCAAAGCCTGGATAACGACCGATGGTCATGGTTTCTCCGACAAGCAAACGGCCATCCGTTATCAGAATAATCTGAAAGCCAACGATAAGAAGCACCTCATTCCTGACGAGGATAGTAGCGTACTGGTAAGAGAGGAGGAGCGTATGTTGGGTGCAGTCACCATCGCCACCAACATGGCTGGTCGTGGAACGGACATCAAACTCAGTGAGAATGTGCGTAACGCAGGAGGATTGGCAATCATCGGCACAGAGCGTCATGAGAGCCGTCGTGTAGACCGTCAGCTGCGTGGTCGTTCCGGACGTCAGGGAGACCCTGGCTCTTCTGTTTTCTACGTCTCCTTGGAGGACAAACTGATGCGACTGTTTGCCAGTGAGCGTATTGCCAAGGTGATGGACCGAATGGGGTTTGCCGAGGGAGAGCGTATCGAGAGTCCAATGATCTCCAAGAGTATAGAACGTGCGCAGAAGAAAGTTGAGGAGAACAACTTCGGTATCCGTAAACGTCTGTTGGAATATGATGATGTGATGAATAAGCAGCGTACGGTCATTTACGAGAAACGTCGTCATGCGCTGATGGGAGAACGTATCGGCATGGATATCACCAATATTATCTGGGACCGCATCGTCAATATCATCGAGAAGAATGATTATGAAGGCTGTCAGGAAGCCTTTATCAAGATCTTCGCCATGGAGTGCCCGTTTACCCGCAAGGAGTTTGTAGAGGGTGACCTCAACAAACTGATGGAAGATTCTTTCCAGTTAGCCATGCAGCATTTCAGCCGTCGCACTGACCGCATACAAACAGTCAGCTGGCCGGTAATCAAACAGGTATATGAGAAGCAAAGTGCGATGTATGAGCGCATCCTCGTTCCCATCACCGATGGCAAACGCATATACAACATTCCTTGTGTATTGAAAGAAGCCTATGACACAGAGAGCAAGTCGGTAGTGAAACAGTTTGAGAAGACTATCCTGCTGCATATCATCGACGACTGCTGGAAAGAGAACCTGCGTGCGCTCGACGAACTGCGTCACAGTGTGCAGAATGCCAGTTACGAGCAGAAAGATCCTCTGGTGATCTTCAAGTTGGAGAGCGCCACCCTTTTTGACAATATGGTAGATGAGATGAACAACCGTATTGTCAGCATCCTGATGCGTGCTCAGATCCCTGAGTTACAACAGGAGAACGTGCGTGAGGCAGCTCCGGAACAGCGTTCTCAGAGATACAACGAGAGCAAGGCTGACATCAATAATGGCGGTGAGCGCCTTACAGACCCCAACCAGGCTGCGGCAGCAGCTCAGGACACCAGGGCGCAAGCCAGTCAGGTGAACCGCACACCTATCCGTAAAGAAAAGATGCCGGGGCGTAATGATCCTTGTCCATGTGGCAGCGGAAAGAAATTCAAGAACTGTCACGGCCGTGGCATAGTATAAAATACCATCCGTCGGAGTTCCAATAAATATTAATTAAGGTACTCCGACGGTTTTTATAAAAGATAAGACGATGGCGATACAAGTAAACGATCTGAAAAAGAATTTTGGTGAGAAGACCGCCGTTAACATCAGTGATTTTGTCATTCATGACGGTGACATATTAGGGCTGGTGGGTAACAACGGTGCCGGAAAGACAACTTTCTTCCGTCTGATCCTCGACTTGATAAAGGCGGATGCGGGGCAAGTTGTCATCAACGGCTGTAACCCGGTAATATCAGAAGAGTGGAAGACCTTTACCGGTGCCTATCTCGACGAGGGTTTCCTGATTGATTTTCTGACACCGGAAGAGTATTTCGAGTTTTTGGCCAAAGTGAACAACATGTCCAAGGAAGAGTTGGAAGGACGGCTAAAGATCTTTGAGCATTTCATGGGAGGAGAGGTGCTCGGACAGAAAAAGCTTATCCGTAATCTGTCTGCGGGAAACAAGCAAAAGGTGGGTATCATATCCGCCTTGTTCAACAAGCCACAAATTGTGATTCTCGACGAGCCTTTCAACTTCCTTGATCCCAGTAGTCAGAATAGTCTGAAGCACTTACTCACAGATCTCCACGAAGAGACTCACTCTACCATTCTCATCTCCAGTCATAACCTGTCGCATACCATAGATATCAGTACACGTATAGCTCTGATGGAGGACGGTGTAATCATTCAGGATCTCGACAATGCGGACAGTGGCAGTGTCAAGGAGCGGTTGGAGAATTACTTTGATGCGGAAGCATAAGACAAATGAACTGTTAACATCATCATTTTTAGGTATTTTTATCCACTAAAGAAATATATTTGGAGCGTGAAGATTCTGTTACAATGATATTTTAAGTATTTTTGTAACAAAGAATAATAACATGAAACTATCAGAGTTAAAGACGGGTGAGAAAGGTATTATTGTGAAGGTATCCGGTCATGGAGGCTTTCGCAAGCGAATCATCGAGATGGGGTTTATCAGAGGCAAGATGGTGGAAGTGCTCCTCAATGCCCCTTTGAAAGATCCTGTAAAATACCGGATATTAGGTTATGAGGTATCCCTCCGTCACAGTGAGGCGGAACAGATAGAGGTAGTAAGTGAGGCAGAGTACCTACAGACACGTAATGAGAGTAAACAGTCACAAGATATTCTCATTGACGATGACGTTGAGGTAGATCCCCGCTCTTTTCAGCGTGAGGCATTGAAAAGGCGTCGTGTGATCAACATTGCCTTGGTGGGAAACCCCAACTGCGGTAAGACTTCGTTGTTTAATTACGCCTCTGGTGCCCATGAGCGAGTCGGTAACTACAGCGGTGTGACGGTTGATGCCAAAGAAGGTTATACGAAATACAAAGGATATCAGCTGAATCTCGTCGATCTCCCAGGCACTTATTCCCTGAGCGCCTACAGTCCTGAGGAGTTGTATGTCCGTAAACAGATCCTGGAAAAGACCCCCGATGTAATCATCAATGTCATTGATACCAGTAACTTGGAACGTAACCTGTACCTCACCACCCAGTTGATAGACATGAACGTAAAGATGGTGGGTGCGCTGAATATGTTTGACGAGACCGAACAGCGGGGGGATCACATCAGACCGGCACAGCTGGGTGAGTTATTGGGATTCCCGCTTATTCCTACGGTCTTCAAGAATGGCCGTGGTGTCAACGACTTGTTTAACGCCGTCATTCAGATTTATGAGGGACGGTTTACCCAATATCCCGTACGTCATATTCATATCAACCATGGCGCTGTCATAGAGGAAGAGATCACCCATTTACAGAAATATCTGAAGGAAGACGAGCAGATCAGGCAGCGTTTCTCCACCCGTTTCTTAGCTATCAAGCTGTTGGAGGGTGATAAAGAAATTGAGCAAGTCGTATCACGGATGGAGAAAGGCAAGGAGATTCTCCGTGTGAGGGATAAAGCCTGTGCTAATGTGAAAGTCCTGTTGAACGAAGACAGCGAGACAACGATTATGGATGCGAAGTACGGCTTTATCCGCGGTGCGCTCAAAGAGGTGAAATACCAGGAAGGTAAAGTCCAGGATACTTACAAGACCACCCACCTCTTGGATGCTATCATCACCCACAGATGGCTTGGTTTCCCACTCTTCTTCCTATTTCTGTTTATCATGTTTGAGGTAACTTTCTCGATAGGCCAGTATCCCATGGACTGGATAGATGCCGGTGTGGCGGCACTCTCCGACTGGATGGGTAACATTCTGCCTGATGGACCACTGAAGGCCATGGTTGTCGATGGGGCTATTGCCGGAGTAGGCGCTGTCATTATCTTCCTTCCTCAGATTCTGATTCTCTATACTTTTATCTCATTCATGGAGGACAGTGGATATATGGCTCGTGCGGCGTTTATCATGGATAAGCTGATGCACCAGATGGGTGTACACGGAAAATCATTCATCCCCCTCATCATGGGATTCGGCTGTAATGTGCCCGCTGTGATGGCCACAAGAACAATAGAGAGCCGTCGTAGCCGGTTGATTACGATGCTTGTACTTCCGCTGATGAGTTGTTCAGCCCGTCTGCCCATCTATATTATGATCGTAGGAACCTTCTTTGCCGTGAGATACCAGTCAGTCGTCATGATTGGCTTATATGCCACAGGTATCCTGCTGGCTTTTGTCATGAGCAGGATCTTCAGCAAGTTTCTGATCAAGGGTGAGGACACTCCTTTTGTGATGGAGCTGCCTCCCTATCGTTTTCCCACTTTGAAAGCCATTCTGCGCCATACCTGGGAGAAAGGTAAGCAGTATCTGAAAAAAATGGGAGGAATCATCTTGGTGGCAAGTATTATCGTTTGGGCATTGGGTTACTTCCCGCACAATGAGGAACTCACCACGCAAGAACAGCAAGAACAGAGTTATATCGGACGTTTGGGAAAGACCATCGAGCCGGTGTTCCGTCCACAAGGCTTTGACTGGAAGTTGGATGTCTCACTGATTGCCGGCATTGGAGCCAAGGAGATTGTAGCCTCCACGATGGGTGTTCTCTATGCTGACGATGAGCTGGTGGCTGATGATACGATAGAAGATCAGGGTGATCGTTATATGAATCTGCGGGAAAAGATGGAGGCTAACGGCATCACGCCATTGATAGCGTTAGCTTATCTGTTGTTTGTTTTGATATACTTCCCGTGTATTGCCACGATAGCGGCGATCAAGGGAGAGACAGGGCAATGGAAATGGGCTCTGTTTGCCGCAGGATACACCACCCTGTTGGCATGGGTTGTCTCGGCACTCTTTTATCAGATTGGCAGTCTGTGGTTCTAAACCAGTTCGAAGATCTCGCTGGGTGTCTTACGTTTTAGGACATCCATCTGAAAATCTTTTCCGGGGATAATACCATTGTTACGTAAGATCATCTCAACCGTCTTACGGGCCAGTTCTGGGTGGTTGTTCTCCTCACTCAAGTGACAGAGCCATACATGTCGGAGGCGCGGTGTGGCATTCTCCACCAGTGCGGTAGCGCAGGCTCTGTTACTCAGATGTCCATAATCACTCATCACCCTCTCTTTCAGATAGGTGGGATAAGGACCGTTGAGAAGCATCTCTTCATCGTGATTGGCTTCGAGCACCAGATAATTAGCCTCACGGATAAACTCTTTCATCTCTTCAGTGACATGTCCTACGTCTGTCATCAGACAGAAGGTAATCCCCTCATATCGTATACGATAGCCCACATTGTCACTGCTGTCATGAGGCACGTTAAAGCTGGTTACCTCAAAGTCACCTATCTGTAAGGTTGATCCTTTCTTAAAGATTTTGGCATTACCCTGTTGTATCTTCTTTCGTACGCAATAGTTGTTATTAATACCCTGATGTACCTCGCGGGTGGCATAGACAGGCAGAAACCAGTCGCTGCTGATGGTCCCTACCGACTTGATATGGTCAGCATGGTCATGGGTGATCAGGATGTTGTGGATGTCGGTATACTTCAGTCCATAGTTCTGGATAAACTTCTTTAATGTCCGAATTCCAATTCCTGTGTCTATTAGTAAGCCGTCGGTTTCTGTGTACAGCAGATAGCAATTTCCGCTGCTTCCACTACCGAAGGAGATGAATTTTAGCATGTCAGTTATATATTTAAGTGCAAAAGTAGGAAAAAAAAAGATGAAAGCCAAAGTTTTTATATACCTTTGTATCAATTTAATGAATTAATATGAAAATTAATTATTTGTTAATATTAGTCTGTGCTTTTATTTCCGCCTGTGGGCAAGGTGTTCAAAATAATGAGATGCTGTTGGCTGAGGTTGCTGACAGTTTCTGCGTGAGATATTTCAACTACGACTTTGTCGGTGCCGGCAAATACTGCACGGACGATTCCCGTAAATGGCTGCGGTTTGCTGCCAGTAATGTGACGGAGAAGGATTTGGAGATCCTTTATGGGCAGGAGACACCGGCACGCATTGAGATTACCGATGTGGCATATCATGAACCGGATTCCACCGCGTTAGTAACTGTGGTGGTGGAAGACTACTGGGATATGGATGTGATAGGGCAAGAGAATGACGAACTTACGCTCACCCATCACCGTGTAGGTGTCTTTAAGTTCCCGTTGGTAAGACAGCAGGAGAAGTGGAAGATCAGAATGGAAGACCTACCGCGAAGTGGAAAGAGAAGTCACGACTGAAGTCAGGATGTATGACGGCGTAGTGATCACGGCTGTTCTCATAGGCAGGGTTGACCGCTTTCATACCCATGTCGAAGCGCAGGATGAAATAGTCGAAATTCAGTCGCAGGCCTATGCCGTAGGCGACAGCCATCTGTTTATAAAACTCATTGATTTCAAACCGTCCTCCGGGCTGCTCCTCATATTCATGTAAGGTCCATATATTACCTGCGTCAAGGAAGAGGGCACCATTGATTTTCCAAAACAGGAATGTTCTGAACTCAGCGTTCAGGTCTATCTTCATATCTCCAGTCTGGTTGATGAAGTCGATAGCGCCGTTGGATCCTTTATAGGAGCCTGGTCCGAGCCCTCTCACACTCCATCCTCTCACCGAGTTGGCTCCTCCGGAGAAATACCGTTTCTCGAAGGGCAGCACCTTACTGTTGGCATAGGGATATGCGATGCCGAGATCGGCGTGCAGGGCCAGTTCATTATGTACGTCGAAGCGGATCACGTGGGTATAGTCGATATCTCCCTTCACATACTGCGCATAGGCTATGTTGAACAGGGTATATTGTCCGTTGTCGTTCTTTTTTGAGCCGAGCAGATGGCTTACGCCGTTAAGTAGATTTCCGGAAGTCTCTATATTGGCGCGGAAGGCATGATTATTGTTGTTAAATGCCAAAGAGAAACCGATACGCATGATAAAGAGATCTTCGTAGTTGTACCTCAGGATAGCATTGCGGCTGCTCACATCATCCAAGTATGACTCCTTGAAAGTGGAGGAGATCCACGGCATGTAGATATAGTTCAGGTCGAAGACATCGGCACGATAGGTGAGATGCCTGCTCTGGTCGCTCCACCGATAGCGCCACGCCGTTGAGAAGACACGGCGGTGGAACTCCGGACGGTTTTGGATATTGTAGTTCAGTGACAGCTCCGAGACTGCTGAGCTTCTCTTACGGTAGTCACGGTTGACGAAAGGCAGGAGAAACCGGGGGAAGGTCATCTTCGCCTCCGCATTATATTCCTCGTAGTCCTGGTTACTGTAACCCTCCAGTCCGGTGATGGCCTCAAAGGCGCCACGGAGCTGTAAGCTGAGTGTCTCCGATCCTCTGAAGAGATTTTTGTTCTCATATGTCAGTGATGCAGCGGCCCCCAGGTCACCGGCGGTATTTGTCCCTTCGGGTTGGAAGCTGATACTGTTCGGTTTGTTCGAGCTTATCTGTATGTTACAGTCCAGCACCGTCGTGTCGGGATTCTCCACGAAACGTATATTGGTGTAGCGCACCGCCGGCAGTCGCGCGAAACTGTTATACGTCTTTTGAAGATAACTGGCATTATAGGGTTTCCCTTCCTCCAGCCAGGTGTTGTCTCTCAAGACCGATGGACGGATATGCAGTTTCTCGCCATCCCCACTGATATAGTTGATATGTCGGATATGATATTGCGGATGTTCACCAGGACTTGCCTCATTATTCGGTTTGTATGGTAGGATATGCATGGTAAGGTCCACCATGGAGGATCCTCTCGCACTGTCTGCCGTAAAGCGGATATAGTCTTTATGAAACCGGTAATAGCCATTGTCAGACAGCTGTTGCGTGATATGATTGCGTGCCTGCTCCAACTGGTTGACGGAGAATCGTCTGCCCTCCCGCAGTTGTTGGTAGAAGTCGTGGGGGCCCTGCAACACCTGTTCTATCTTTTTGTCCGGGATATCATACCTCACATGATGGATGAAGAAAGGCTTGTCGGGATGCAGCAGATAGGTCACGGTGAGCTTCTTTTTCTTCAACGCCGTCTTCACCGACACGCTGGCATTCATATACCCCATATTCTGCAGGGCTGTCCGCAGTACGTCGGCGGTCTGGCGGGCCTGCGCGCTGTCATAAAGCACCGGCTCCTCGCCGATGTTCCTCAGCGTCCTGTCTATCCACCGTGTACTGTCATGACCTGACAGGGAATATACAGACAGGGGAATCTTGAAGAGCGAGAACCATTTGGAGTTCCCTTGCTGACGGACATAGGCACTCAGCTGTGCCGCGTCCACCTCCTTACTGTCTGACTCGATCCTCACCTTATGCAGCAGATATTCCTGATCAGGGACGAACTTTGTCGTGGAACAGGAATAGCAAACCATCGTAAGAACGAAAATACTTACGACTGTCTTCAGATATGTGGTAAAATGCTTCAAATACAATTAATTTGTTGCAAATGTACAAAAAATATTCATTATTTCGCTTACTCTCAAGAAAAATGAATGTTTTCCCCGTGTATTATTGATGGATTTTGTTTACTTTTGCACTATGATAAGTAAGAATCTAACGAAATATATCCGAAGTCTGGAGAACAAGAAGGTACGTCACCTTGAGGGGCTGTTCATTGCGGAAGGTCCTAAGGTGGTGGGTGATCTGATGGAATGTCTCACACCGGCGAAGATTGTGGCGACAGAACGTTGGTTCACTCACAATCATCTCCCTCAGACAGACAACCATTTTGTCGTTACCGAGGAAGAGCTGCGGAAAGTCAGTCTGCTGCAGCATCCCCAACAGGTGTTGGCCCTCTTTCCTATTCCACAGACAGCTCCACCAGCCGTCGATGAGACCTCTCTTATCTTAGCACTTGACGGCATACAGGATCCGGGTAATATGGGAACTATCATCCGTATCGCCGACTGGTTTGGCATCACGACATTGGTGTGCGGCAAAGAGACAGCGGATATCTACAATCCCAAATGTGTTCAGGCCACCATGGGAAGCATCGCCAGGGTGAATGTTCACTATACTGATTTGAAGGAATGGCTTATCCACCTGCCGAAGGACTACCCAGTCTATGGCACCTTCCTCGATGGGAACAATATATATAAGGAGGTGTTGTCTCCTTATGGTGTTATCATTATGGGCAATGAGGGCAACGGCATCTCATCGGAAATAAGATCGCTGGTAAACAACCGTTTGCTTATCCCCAACTATCCCGAGGGCAGACCGACGGCAGACAGTCTGAACGTAGCCATCGCCACGGCTATCACCTGTGCGGAGTTCCGTCGTCGTTAAACAGAATCACCAGCGTTGCAACTCACTATAGATCCTTTGTACAGGAAATCCCATCACGTTGAAATAACTGCCGTTGAGACCCGTCACGCCGATATATCCTATCCATTCCTGAATTCCATAGGCGCCTGCCTTGTCAAAAGGTTGGTAGTTGTTGATGTAATGGGTAATCTCCTCATCCGTAAACGTCTTGAAGGTCACGTCGGTGATCACAGAGAAAACCCTTCGTTTCTCACGTGTCATCATACACACACCGGTAATCACCTGATGGGTCTTACCACTGAGTTCCTGCAACATCCTCTTGGCATCGTCCTCATCCTTGGGTTTTCCGAGGATCTCCTCGCCCAGCACCACAATGGTGTCTGCCGTAATCACCAGTTCATCGTCCATAAGCAGGTCCTTATAGGCATCCGCCTTCTCACCCGCTATATACGACGCCACGTCAGCAGGGGGCAGATCCGCGGGATATGACTCCTTGATATCAGGAAGAACTTTCACGGTAAAATCGATATCCAGTCCTTTCAACAACTCTCTTCTTCTCGGACTGTTACTGGCTAATATGATCTTTAAGTCTTTCATCATTCGTCTTCTCTTTCTCACCACCCGAAAGCATGGGCATCACTCATCCATTTACCCTGCACTCTCAATACCTGCTCGATGATGTCACGGGCACATCCGTAACCACCTTTCTTATGACTGATATAGGTGCTTATTGACTTGATTTCCGGACAAGCATCGGCAGGACAACAGGGACAACCGCAGCGTTTCATCACCTCATAGTCGGGGATGTCATCACCCACATAGATCACCTCCTCGTCACGCAAGCCGTATTTCTCCATGAAGGCATCGTAAGTCTGGATCTTCACCGCACAACGCATATAGATGTCTTTCACACCCAACCGTTCATAACGCAAGCGCACACTCTCGGTGGCGGCACCTGTCAAAAGGACAATCCTCAGTCCCATTTTCATCGCCAACTGTATGGCATAGCCATCCTTGATGTTGATGGTTCGCAGGGGTTCCCCGTCGGAGTGGAGTAATACCGTCTCAGCGCTGAGCACCCCGTCAACATCAAAGACAATGGCTTTTATCTTATTTAAATCGTAGTTGATCATCTCTTTGGTTTTTAATATGTTCCGATGTGGACATTCTCCCATTTCAACTGTTCTTCATCATGCTCAGACAATTTCAGGAGGGGGTGACCGAAGGCTATTATCGATAATACCTTCATCTGTTCGGGGATATCTAAGATACCACGCACCACATCTTCTGCCATCGTGCCATCCGACAGTCCCCGGTTGCGTATCTGTATCCAACAGGCACCTAACCCCAGTTCTTCGGCTTGGAACAACATCGATGCAGCGGCAATACTTCCGTCTTCCACCCAACAGTCATCCTCTAAGGGATCACCTAAAACGACAATCGCCAACGGAGCGTCTTTCAGGAAAGAGGCGCCATTGTCTTTGGCATCCGACAGTTTCTCTAAAGACAATTTATCATCCACCACCACAAAATGCCACAGTTGGAGGTTCCTACTGGTGGGAGACATCAGTGCCGCACGCAATAACAGTTGTACGTCATCACCGCTGATCTCCTCATCGGTAAACCGTCTGTAACTTCTCCGCTGTCTCAACAAGTCCTTAAAATGTGTCATGCTCATCATTATTTCGTTGCAAATATACAAAGAACAACTTGAAAAGACAAATTTCAAAAGTATTATTTAAAGGATGAACGGTGTTAACACTAAACAGAATAATATGCATATTATTTTTTTCAAAAAAGATTGTCACAGGTTGTCACGAGGTTGACACAACAGCCCTGCCCATCTAAAGATGGAAAATGAGTAATCTTGCAGCGTCTTGAAAGTGTGAATATGGCTACTAAGAATATCTTTGCAGAATTCGGACTGAGTTCAAAGTTTGTCAACCTGATATATCGGGAGCTGATGAAGCGCTACTTCCTTGCTTACGCTGACGTGCTTGCGCTGTATTATGGCAGGCCGCATGGCTATTACAACCGAATCACCTGTAGCAACGAGACGGGATATGGCGAACTGAAGAAGGCTTTCCCTGAAGTGCTGAAAGCATTGGAAAGAGCATACCCCGGATGTATCGGAGATAACGGATGTACAGGCAAAGGCAAGTCTTACAGATATACCGGCAAGTACGATGATCCGTTAGCAGCGGAGCGTAAGGCCGTGGCACAGAAAGAGACACTTCCGTTTGACACTCACTCTGATGGCACATACGTCGAGGTGACACTAACGATAGAACCCAACCGTGAGCTGCGAGGCAAGATTCTTGCATATGGGCAATATCTCGAATTTATGGCTCCTCAGTCCTTGCGAGAACAGATAAAAGAGATTGTCAGACTGCAAATGGAGGCGTATTTGCACGATTAATGCAATTTCTATCCGAAGAATTTGTTTTTGTC
>FLNV01001677.1_pt1 | contig 13601 bp, 9 predicted proteins | sample 1140351 | NCBI WGS metagenome assembly FLNV01 (sample SAMEA3878207, study PRJEB12797) | bioreactor metagenome | biome: Moose rumen | place: Sweden | collected 2011-10 | reverse complement strand
AATTTACTCTAAAATTTACTCTTCCCCGTCCTTGGACGGAACAAAGACACTATTTTTGTGTAAACGTCTCAGAATTAATGTTTTCTTTCAACTCGTCGATGACGCGGAGCAGGTATTGCCCATATTGGTTCTTGAGCATCGGCTGGGCCAATTCGCGCATTTTCTCTTCCGTGATCCAGCCGCGACGGTAGGCGATGCCCTCCAAGCAGGCCACCTTCAGTCCCGTGCGCTTCTCGATGACTTCGACGAAAGTGGAGGCCTCGCTCAACGAGTCGTGTGTGCCCGTGTCGAGCCAAGCGAAGCCGCGACCGAGGGTCTGCACCTTCAGCTCGCCGTCCTCAAGGAAGCGTTGGTTGACCGTGGTGATTTCCAACTCGCCTCGTGCGCTCGGCTTGATGGTCTTGGCCACATTGACGACCTTGTTGGGGTAGAAATACAGGCCCACCACGGCATAGTTCGACTTGGGTTGCTTGGGTTTCTCCTCAATGCTGATGCAGTTGCCATTTTGGTCGAACTCGGCCACGCCGTAACGCTCGGGGTCGGCCACCCAGTAGCCGAAGACGGTGGCTTTTTGGTCCTCTTCAGCCGTGCGCACGGCTTCTCTCAGCATCTTCGTGAAGCCGTTGCCGTAGAAGATGTTGTCGCCAAGCACGAGGCAGGCACAGTCATCGCCGATGAATTGCTCCCCGATGATGAAAGCCTGGGCCAGACCGTCGGGCGAAGGCTGTTCGGCATACTCGAAACGCACGCCATAGTCGGAGCCGTCGCCTAAGAGCCGCCTGAAGCCGGGCAGGTCTTGTGGGGTGCTGATGATGAGGATGTCGCGGATGCCGGCGAGCATCAGGGCGCTGATGGGGTAATACACCATCGGCTTGTCGTAGATGGGGAGCAGCTGCTTGCTCACGCCCTTGGTAATGGGGTACAATCTGGTGCCGGAGCCTCCGGCTAAAACGATGCCTTTCATATTTGTTAATTTTCACAAAACTCTCAAAACCAACAAAACCTTTATTGAGATAAGGAAAGCAGCCAACCGGCATGCTTCCCAAACGCATCCTACGGATGCACGACTGCTTTTACGAATCGTATCGGCGTGCCGATTGGCCGCCGATGTGCTTGGAAAGGTTGGAAAACTATGTTTTGAAAGTTTTGTAGGTTTTGTTACGAAACAATCAATACCCGTCGGGGTTGTTGCGCTGCCAGTTCCACGAGTCGCGGCACATCTCTTCGAGTCCGTATTGCGCCTTCCAGCCGAGTTCCTTCTCCGCCTTGGCGGGGTCGGAATAGCAGGTGGCGATGTCGCCTGCCCGCCGTGGCTTGATGCTGTACGGGATCTTGATGCCGTTCACCTTCTCGAAAGCCTTCACCACGTCGAGCACCGAGTAGCCCTGACCCGTGCCAAGGTTGTAAATCGCACAGCCACAGTCTCTTTCGATGGCTTGCAAAGCCGCCACATGACCACGGGCCAAATCAACGACGTGGATGTAATCGCGGACGCCCGTGCCGTCGGTGGTTGGATAGTCGTTGCCGAACACGCCCAGTTCGGGACGCTTGCCCACGGCCACCTGCGTGACGTAGGGCATCAGGTTGTTGGGGATGCCGTTGGGGTTCTCCCCTATCCTGCCGCTCGGATGGGCACCGATGGGGTTGAAGTAGCGCAGCAGCACCACGTTCCATGCCTTGTCGGCCCGTTGCATGTCCATCATGATTTCCTCAAGCATGCTCTTGGTCTGGCCGTAGGGGTTGGTGCAATGGCCTTTCGGACACTCCTCCGTGATGGGGATGATGGCGGGGTCGCCATAGACGGTGGCCGACGACGAGAAGATGATGTTCTTGCAGCAGTGCTGGCGCATCACATCAAGCAGCACCAAGGTGCCGCCGATGTTGTTTTCATAATATTCCCAAGGCTTCTCCACGCTTTCGCCCACGGCTTTCAGTCCGGCGAAGTGGATGCAGGCATCGAAGTGATGGGCACTCATGACGCGGTTGAGGCCTTCGCGGTCGCGGATGTCGACTTCGTAGAAAGGGATGGGCTTGCCCGTCAGCTCTGCCACACGGTCTAAGGATTTTTTGTTCGAGTTGCTGAGGTTATCGATGACCACGGTCTCGTGGCCCGCCATTGCAAGTTCGACCAAGGTATGGCTGCCGATGAAGCCGGCGCCGCCAGTGACTAGGATATTCATCATTCAAAATTCAAAATTCAAGATTCTATCTATTTCTTCTTTGCCAAGTTGATACAAGCCAAAAATGAAGTCATCTATAACCGATACGGCCTCGGCATCGCCACTCAAAGCTCTGTCAACCAAGGCGGAAAGTTGCTTGTCTTGCTCGGGCGTAATCTTCGGGAACGGCAAGGCCGAAAGGTTGCCTTTCAGGATCTTCAAGTCGTCGAAACGCTTGACATACACGAAGTTGAACAACGACGAATTGAGAAACGCCAACACCGTCTTGATGCCCATGCCGTCCACTTCAGGAATGAGGATGTTCGCGCTGTTGAGGAACAGCCGTTGCTGGTCGTCGTAGGTGAAACACAGCCGACCCGAAACGAACTTGTACACCAATTTCTCCTTCGCCCGATAGAACTCGTCCTTCGCGCATTGCTGGAAATTGGCGCGGTCGTATCTGACATAGCGCGAGGCAGGCTTCAGGCTGTATTTGCCGATGTCCTTTCCGGTGAAGATGGGTTCCAAGCCTTTTCCCGGCCTGTCGCTCAGCACCTTGGCGTTGTTGCCCGTGATGATGCCCAAGGCCCAACGGCTGTGCGAGAGGTCGTCGTGACGCAATCGCTCGGCCCTACCGAGGATGACTTCGTCGCGGTCGCTGAGCATCGGGATGGCGCAGAAGTCGTCGTCGATGGGCTTGAACTCCTTGCGCGACACCTCGTTTTTCTCGGTCGTGACGGTGTAGGTCTGCGTCCCGAAAATCGGTTTCCTGCTGACTTTCAGGCTGATGAAGTCCGTAAACACGCCCTTGAACCGCTCGCGGTAACACTTGATGGATTCCATGCGGGTTTCATGGGTCACAAAACGGCGCAAGTCGGCGTGTACCTTGATTTTCATCAGCGACGAGGGCATGAGGAAATGCTGTATCCCGTTCTTGTTGAGGAATTTGAACGACTCGGTGAAGAACAACGAGGCCTTTTCCTTCGAGTGGATGACTTCTGAACGGTGCAAATGGCCTTTCTCGGTGCCCCAAGGCGGGTTGGTGACGATGTAGTCAAACTTGAGGTCGCCCAAAGCCGATGCCGCATGAAGCAAGAAGTCCATCTGGTAAATCTGTGGATAAACCGATGATTCACTGAACTTTACCATCAAGTTGGCCTTGGCAATCATCACGGCCAAAGGGTCGTTGTCGATGCCATAAAGCTGCTCCAATTGGGCGTGTTCCACCTTGAGCAGGAAGATGCCGCTACCGCAGCACGGGTCGAGGAACTTTTCCCCGTTCAGCACCCGAATGTCGGACAGCATCTCGCTGACAATCACGGGTTTGGTGTAGTAAAGCCCTTTCAGGATGCGGCTACCTTCTGCCGTCAGCGACTGATAGACGAAGCCTATCCAGTCGTCTTGTCGGTTTTTGAGGATTTGTCGCGGCACGCTGACGTCGAGTCGCCGATATTGCGTATATTCCTCGAAAAAACGGCGTTTGTTGGCCGCGTTCACCTTGTTGTGCTCCAAAAACATGGCGCAGAGGCTGAAAATCAAGTCGTTGATGGGATAAGTGGTGTCCCTCAATTCGTCCACGAAACGCGGCAGGCTGCCCGCCATCACATAGCCTTCGGGCGTGATGATCTTTTGCGAGCGGCTCTTGTTGGCCCGTCGCGTCAAGCGACCGTGGCCGTCGTGTTGCAGCTTGTCCCAATTGCGTTGGGTGGCTTCAGAGATAAAAATGTTGGGTTTCGTCATTCTACAGCTTCGCCTCCTAAGTCCCATTAGAAAAGTCTAAGGAACTGATTTTTAATAATTTATGCAATTTGCATAATTAGGCAAGATAAAATTTGGGCAAAGGTAAGGATTTTATTGGAACGGATTAATTAAAAATAAAAAATAAATAGGTCTGATGGCTTGGGTTTCCCGTGTGGCATTCAAAATTATTCCTTATTTTTGCCCCACAAAACAGACGCGATATGATACTTTGTTTGGAAACGGCCACGCCGGTTTGTTCGGTGGCACTCAACGACAGTTGTTGCACCATCGCCTTGCGCGAAACGATGGGACAAAACGCTCATTCAGAGAAGATTACCAATTTTATCCGCGAGGTGATGGAAGTGGCCGAAATCGATTACCGACAACTCGATGCCGTGGCGGTGAGCAAAGGTCCTGGCTCCTACACGGGCCTGCGCATCGGCGTGAGCACGGCCAAAGGCATCTGCTATGCCGCCGACCTGCCGCTGATGGCCATCGACACCTTGGAAGCCATGGCCTACGGGCTGAAAGCCAAACTCGGTAGCCAAATCGCCGAAAACGACCTGCTTGTCCCCATGATTGACGCCCGTAGGATGGAGGTCTACGCCGCCGTTTTCGATGCCCAAATGAACAAAATTGACGACACCGCTGCTTTGGTCATCGACGAAAACTCGTTTGAGGATTTGAGGAAAGACCACCGCCTGTGGCTCTTTGGCGACGGTGCCCCGAAGCTGACAGAACTGTTCGAAAACCAATCAGATATTAAGATTGTAGACGGTTTTGCGCCTTCGGCGGCCTATATGCGTCCCTTGGCAGACAAGGCATTGCTGAACCACGATTTCGTCGACGTGGCTTATTTCGAGCCGTTTTATCTGAAAGATTTTGTTGCCGGAAAACCCCATGTGAAAGGCTTGTAAAACCGTATCGGCGTTTCGACAAGCTCAACGACCTTAGCTTTGATAAAACCAAGGTCCCTGAGCCTGTCGAAGGGCCGACCAAAAATAAAAGACCATGAAAAGACTATTATTTGCTTTGTCAATGCTGTTCTGTGGTATTGCCACATTCGCCCAACCGCCGCACATCTACGAGCACACCTATCCTTCGGTGACGACGGAAAACCCGACCATCCGCGCCTTGATGGACTCGGTCTCCACCGACAGCATCGAGGCCACCATCGCGCACCTCTGCTCCTACTACAACCGCCGTTGCGACAGCCGCCACATCTTCGAGGTGCAGGACTGGCTTTACGACCGTTACAGCAGCCTCGGCCTCGACACCGTCATCAAGCACGACTTCAAGGTGAACAAGCCGGGCTTCCCCGAAGAGACGGGCGACAACATCATCGGCATCCAATGGGGCGTGACGCGACCCGAGGAATATGTGGTGTGCGGGGCGCACTACGACTCGTGGAACGGCGACGGTACCGACCCCGACACCATCCGCTCGCCTGGTGCCGACGACAACGCCTCGGGCGTGTCGGGCATCTGGGAAACAGCGCGTTTGCTCAGCCGCTACAAGTTCGACCGCACCATCATCTACGGCAACTGGTGCGCCGAAGAAATCAACCTCATCGGCAGCGCGGCCTACGCCAAAGAGTGTGCCGACAACATGATGGACATCGTGGGTTATTTCAACATGGACATGAACGGCTACCTCGAGGAAGGCTCTGAGATCCACATGCATGTGGTCTACGTCAACCAAGACTCGCTCTTGGCCAATTTCTTCTACGACGTGTGCCACACCTACCATCCCGACATGTCGGTGGGCCAGCACTGGATGCCGCATGGCGACAGCGATTTCTCGTCGTTCAACCGCAACGGCTACCCCGCCCTTCATCCCTTCGAGGACGTACACGCCAGCTCGCCCTTCATCCACACCCGACAGGACATTTTGGGCGTGAGCGTCAACAGTCTGGAACAATCCAAACGCTTCGCCGAAATCAATTTGGCGGCGGTGGCGCATCTGGCGGGACTCAACGAGAGCGCATTGGACGAAAGCGAACCCGTGGCCGTGGCGGTCTATCCCAATCCGGCCAAGGACCAGGTACACATTGTGGCCGACGACTTGCAGCGGATTACCGTTTGCAACCTGTTGGGACAACAAGTCAAGACGATGGAACTCCACGGCGACAGCAAATGTACTTTCAACACAAATGATTGTGCTTCAGGACAATACATTATACAAATCGCCACACGCAAAGGTGTAGCGACTCGTTTGTTGATGGTAGAATAAACAGGACTTCAGCCCAACGCCTTCACGCCGGCGTCGATGCGCTTGAGGGTCTCTTCCTTGCCCAAGAGTTCGAGGATCTCGCCGATGTGCGGGCCTTTGCCGGCACCGACCACCATCAGGCGGAGGCCGTTCATCACCAAGCCCATGTTCAGCTCATTGCCCGTAATCCAGTCGTTGAGAGTCGCGTCAATGTTGGCCAAATTCCAGTCATCGATGCCACGGATGACTTCCTTGACCTTAAGCATGGTCTCGGCGGAGTTCTCTTTCCAGCGTTTCTTCACCGTCACGGGGTCGTATTCCGTGGGGGCCTCGAAGAAGAAGAAGCTCTGGTCCCAAATCTCTTTCACGAAGTTGACCCTATCCTTCACCAAGCCAGCCACTTTCACGGCAAAATCCATCGGCGTGTCGATGCCCTTCTCGGCCTTCAGCCAGGCTTGATAGTCCTTGCCAACTTCCTCGTCCGACTTGCGCATGAGCCATTCGTGGTTGAACCACTTGGTCTTCTCCACGTTGAACTTCGCGCCGCTCTTGCTGCAACGCTCAAGCGAGAAGGCTTGGATGAGTTCGCCCATGGTGAAGATTTCCTGCTCGGTGCCCGGGTTCCAACCCAATAAAGCCAGCATGTTGATGAACGCTTCGGGATAGTAGCCCGACTGCTTGTAGCCCATGGCCGTGTCGCCGGTCTTCGGGTCTTGCCAAAACATCGGGAATACGGGGAAGCCGAGGCGGTCGCCGTCACGCTTGCTCAGCTTGCCGTTGCCGTCGGGCTTGAGCAGCAGGGGTAGGTGGGCAAACTGCGGCGCTTCCCAGCCGAAGGCCTCGTAGAGCATGACGTGGAGCGGCATGGAAGGCAGCCATTCCTCGCCACGGATGACGTGGCTGATCTGCATCAAGTGGTCGTCGACGATGTTGGCCAAGTGGTAGGTCGGCATGCCGTCGCTCTTGAACAGCACCTTGTCGTCCAAGGTGTTGGTCTGCACGCGCACCTCGCCACGGATGAGGTCGTGCATGACGATTTCGCGGTCTTCGGGAATCATGAAACGCACCGTGTAGGGCGTGCCGTCGGCCATCAGCTTTTCGACTTCTTCCTTACTCATTGTCAGGCTGTTGCGCAGATGCTTACGGCTTTGGCAATTGTAGATGAAGGTCTGCTTGTTGGCTTCGGCCTCCTTACGGTAGCGGTCGAGTTCGTCGGCGGTGTCGAAGGCGATGTAGGCGCAGCCTTTTTCCAAAAGCTCGTCGCTGTATTGCTTGTAGAGGTGCTTGCGGTTGCTCTGCTTGTAGGGACCGTATTCGCCGCCCACGTAGTCGCTTTCGTCGAACTTGATGCCGCACCAGTCGAGCGATTCGACGATGTATTGCTCGGCGCCCGGCACGAAACGCGTTTGGTCGGTGTCCTCGATGCGGAGGATCATCTTGCCGCCGTTCTTCTTGGCAAACAAGTAGTTATATAATGCGGTGCGCACGCCCCCGATGTGCAGCGGACCCGTCGGGCTGGGGGCAAATCTGACTCTTACTTCTTTCATTATATTGATATTTAATATTTTACAAAATCCAATTTTATGATTATTGGGAATTAACAAGGTGCAAAATTAGCGAAAAAGTAACCTTTGGAGAAAGATTTGAGGAGAAAACTACGATTTTGTAAGGGAATAATAGGTTCCACGACCAGTGCCTTCCCTGACCAACAACGATTTCTGCACCAAATCCTCGATGTCGCGCAAGGAGGTATCAACGGAACATTTGGCCAACTTTGCCCATTTTGAGCTGGTCAGTTTGCCGTCAAATCCATCCAACAAGCGATTCAGCACCTTCCTTTGGCGCTCGTTGACCGGGATTTCCTTGTATCTATCCCAAAACGCCGCCTTTGAAAGTACCTTTTCGATTACCTCTTCGGTGTGCCGTAACGCCTCTTTCATGCAGTCCAAAAACCATGAAATCCAAGCTGTTATGTCCATTCCGCCATGCTGGGTCTTTTCCAGCATTTCATAGTATTCTGAGCGACGATTGTTGAAAGTGGCTGACATGCTATAGAAACGATGTATCATTCCGTCTGAACGGGTCAAGAACATATCGGTCAGTGTGCGCGAAAGCCTGCCATTGCCATCGGAAAAAGGATGAATGGTGACAAACCACAGTGGAATGATAGCGGCCTTGACAATTGGGTCGATGTATTGCGTGTCGTTGGCCCAACGAATGAGTTCGTCCATCATGCGAGGCACTTCTGTCGATGGAGGGGCTTCGAAATGCACTTTCTCCTGTCCTAAAGCGCCAGAAACCACTTGCATCGTTTCCGGTCCTTCGCGCCATGTGCCCACCTTAAATCGTGTTGCATTGGGGAACAAGGCTTCGTGCCAGCCAAACAAACGTTCTTTACTCAGGGGAGCACTATTGTGTTTCACCGCGTCCACCATCACGTTCACGATGCCTTCAACATAACGGTCTGCTGGGGGAAGTCCCTCGCGCTCCAAGCCCAACTGCCGTGCCACGGAAGAACGAACCGACTTGTCGTCAAGCAAAACCCCCTCGATTTTTGAGGAATTCGTCAAATCGTCTGTCATCACATCTAGGGCGGTATTCAGTTCGGTATCGAAGCCTAATGTAGTGATACGGCCTATCAAGATGCCCTGTTTCATCCTAACCTCCGCCAACGATGGCGAAAGTTGGTCGACATTCCAAGTAAAGTTAGGCCATTGTGGATGCTGCCAAATGTAAGTTTCCATAGTTAAAAATGAGTTTTGCGGTGCAAAGATACACTTTTTCGCCGCAAAAATGCGGTGCAAATGAAAATTTTTCGCCGCAAAACGAAAAAAGCCCACCGAAAAGGTGAGCTTCTTGAGGTACCTGGCGGACTCGAACCGCCGTCCCCGGTTTTGCAGACCGGTCCCTAACCGCTCGGGCAAGGTACCCTTTTGCGGCGGCAAAGATACAACTTTTTTGGATAATGCAAGATATTTCGTTGAAAAATTCAAGCCAGACCCCGTGCGGAGAGTTTCAGCCAGTTCCAAACCACCAAGGCAACGAAAAGCAGGCCACAGTACACATAGAAGAGCGTCAGGTCCTTGCGCCGCAAGTGGGTCATGGCGTAGGCCGCCGTCAGTACGATGAAGGGAACCATAGGCTCGTGGTAACGCTCCGAGTTGGCGGCAAACGAGAACATGATGATGGCCAAATACGACAGCTCGTAGGCTCCAATCAGCGAGAAATCGCGCCATTTTTTCTGTCGGAAGGCGATGACGATGGCCAACATCGCGAAGAAGGCCAAGAAATTGGTCACATAGGTGCTGCCGTGGATCATCTTGTTGTGGTCGGGCGCCTCCTCCACCATCGGGGCTAAAGGCAGGACGAAAGCCCCTGGTGCCATCAGCCAGCTCTGGGCCAATTCACTATGTGCCAATCCCATGGACTCATACCTGTCAGACTGATAGTCCAAGTCGGTGAACTTGAACTTGTAAATATAACGCATCTCCCAACCGACCGGCGAAAACAGGAACACAAAAAACACCACAACCGTTGCTGCAATGGTGACGATTTTGACCTTCTTGCTCACCCGATCGGGCGATGACAAGACCAAAAAGACCAGAAACGAAAAAACCAGGCACATGCCAATGATGGTACGGAAGCCGAAAGTCAGCCCTACGAGGAGAATGGGAAAGAGAATGTTCCAAACCGTGTATTTCTTGCTGCGGATAAGATAGTCCATGCGCTCGAGCGCCAAAACGGAGAGGAAAATCATCTCCGTCTCTTTGGTGTGCAAGCCGCAACTCTGTATCAAGATAGGCGTGAAGACACTCATCACGGCGGCCAGGCGGCCCGTACGCTCGCCGAAGGTGCGCGACCCTAACTTCCATACCACAATGCAAAGATAGGCACTCATCAAGCCTTTCAAAAACCTTGGTGTCAATAGGTTGCGACCAAATATCGTGTAAATCAAGATCAACCAAAGCGGATAACCTTGGTCGGAATAGCCCATGGTGTAGGCGTTCAGGTATTTGAAGATAAAGGTGAAGTAGCCGTGCCGCACAAACCTTGAAAGATAGGCACTCATCTTGTGATAGCCTATGCTGTCGGCTGCACCATATTCAAAAGCAATGCCCGTCTGATAGTAGTAATAATAACACATCACCAAGGCATACACGATACGTAAGGCCAAAGCCGTCCAAAACACTTTGCGCCAAAACACCTTGGGCGCATCGTTTTTCCATCGCGGATAAAAGATGGCGGTCATGACAAAGAAAAACAACACCTCCCCAATGCCCCACAACACCCATTTGGCTTGCATGGCGTATCCCCTAAACACCACGCTGATGACCACAAGAGCCAACAAATAGACACCCATGCCGAGGATTGAGAGATGTCGGAGAAGTTTGTTTCCCATAGCACAAAAAAAGGTGATGAGGCTTCTCATCACCATGTAACTCCAAGAATTAGAAAATGACGATGGGTTCGTCACCCTTGCGCTTGGTGAAAGTCTTTTGCAACAGGGCCTTCTCCCCTGGAGTGACGGTTCCCACCTTACGCATGTCGAGACGTTCCCAACGGAGAGGCTTGTACTCATGCTTGACTCGATATAGCGAGTCGGAAGCCGTCAGCACTTCTGCATCATAAACCTCCACTATCGATGGGTCGACGGTTTCAAAATCAAGGTGCAGATTGCGTTCTCCAACGTTATATTCGTAAGTAAAGGGATAATAAACGGCATGGTCTGAATGACGGTCGCGCTGAACACCTTGGCCGTCTTCAAGGAAATACATCAAGTAGCCTTGCGTGGTGTCGTAAGGATCGAATTCGCCACTTCTGTAGCTATCCTCGATGATCTGGCCATAAAAGTCGACATCCCATTGTTCGTCAAAGGTGATACCGAAGATCTTGTTGACAAGCCCGTCAAAATCAAGCGTGTTTTGCGAAAAGACCACTGTACGAAAGACGTGACCGTGTTTCGAGGTGACCCTGAACGACGAGGCCCGAAATTCCCCAGCGCCCTCAAAAGTCTTCACGGAGATGGTGATGACACTGTCGGTTTTGGTGCCCGACATCGGCGTAATGGTATACCAATCCGCATGATCGCTAAGGGTAATGGACCAGTCGCAATTGGATGTGACGGTAATGGTCTGTGATTCTGCCTCCAACGGAAACCATAACTCTTGAGACGAGACTAAGATGCTTTCGGGTTTCGAGCAACTGACGAAACTAAGGGCCGACATGACAATGAGCATGGCTGCCATGACACTGTTTTTCTTTTTCATTTTATTGTCGTTTTTGAATTTGCCTGCAAAATTACACATTTTTGTCATACGCGTTTCTTTTTTGGGGATTTCTTGGGTTTCATCGGCTTGTCGGCCAACATCTCGAAGTCCATGCGGTGCTTGAAGAGGTCGACGGCTTTGACGACCACGCGCACTTCGTCGCCGAGCTGGATGACGCGCCCCGTCTCCTGCCCGATGACGCGGAAGTTGTCGTCGTCCAAATAGTAGATGTCGCCCGGCAGGTCCTCGTAGCGCACCAAGCCTTCACATTTGTTGCCTTTCAGCTCGACGAAGAGGCCCCATTTGCTCACGCCGCTCACCAAGCCTTCAAACACCTGACCGATCTTGTCTTGCAGGTATTCGGCCTGCTTGTATTTGATGCTCTGGCGTTCCATCTCTTCGGCCTGTTTCTCCATCTCGCTGGCGTGTTGGCACATCTCCTCGTAGTGTTTCTTGTCGGCAGAACCCTGTCCTTCAATGAGATAACGCTCAATCAGGCGGTGTACCATCAGGTCGGGATAGCGGCGGATGGGCGAGGTGAAGTGGGTGTAATAGTCGAAAGCAAGTCCATAGTGCCCGATGTTGTCGGTGCTGTAGACGGCCTTGGCCATGGTGCGCAACGCGACGGTTTGGATGAGGTTCTTCTCGCCCTTGCCTTCCACGTCCTTGAACAGTTTGTTGTAGGAGTTGACCAACGAGGTGCGGTTGCTGAGGTTCATGGTGTAGCCGAGGCGCGAGATGAGCAGCATGAACTTGTTGAGTTTCTCAGGGTTAGGCTCGTCGTGGACGCGGAAGACGAAGGTGTTGTTGTGCCATTGGCTCTCCGGCTTGCCGAAGGTCTCGGCCACGGTGCGGTTGGCGAGCAACATGAAGTCTTCGATCAATTCGTGGCTTTCGTTTTGCACGCACACGTAGGTGTCGATGGGCTTCTTGTTTTCGTCGAGGACGAACTTCACCTCCTCCGAGTGGAAGTTGATGCTGCCCAAGGCCATGCGTTGCTCGCGGAGCTTGGTGGCCAAGGCGTGGAAAGTCAGGATTTCGTCCTTGTAGTCGCCATCGCCGCCTTCGATCATCGTTTGCACCTCTTCGTAGGTGTAGCGTCGGCACGACTTGATGACGGTCTTGCCGATCCAGCGGTCGTAGATCTTGGCCTCGTCGTCCATCTCGAAGACCACGCTGAAGGTCAGCTTCTCCTCGTTGGGGCGGAGCGAGCACACGTTGTTGCACAGCTTTTCGGGCAGCATGGGGATGGTGCGGTCGACGAGGTAGACGCTTGTGCCACGGTCGAGGGCTTCGCTGTCGAGGGCTGTGCCGGGACGCACATAGTGCGACACGTCGGCGATGTGGACGCCCACTTCCCAACGGCCGTTGGCCATCTTCTGCAAACTGATGGCGTCGTCGAAGTCCTTGGCGTCGGCGGGGTCGATGGTGACGGTGAACACCTTGCGGAAGTCGCGCCTGCGCTTGATTTCGTCCTTGCCGATACGGGTGGGAATCTTGGCGGCTTCTTTCTCCACTTCTTTCGGGAACTCGATGGGGTACTCGTGGGCGGCCAAGATGCTTTCCATCTCCACGTCGTTCTCGCCGGGCTTGCCGAGCACGCGGGTGATTTCGCCGAAGGGGTTGCCTGAGCCGTCGGGCCAGTCGGTGAGGTGGACGATGACCTTCATGCCGTCCTTGGCGCCATGAAGGTCGCCGCGTGGGATGAAGATGTCGACAGGCATCCATTCCACGTCGGGGCGGACGTAGACGTAGCCGTGCGAGATGCTGAGGATGCCCACAAAGTCGGTATGGCGGCGTTCAAGCACCTCCACAATCTCGCCTTCGGGCTTGCTGTTGTTGCGCTTGGGGAACATGGCCACGCGCACGCGGTCGCCATGCAGGGCCTTGTAGGTGTCGGCAGCCGCGATGAAGATGTCCTCGCCGTCGTCGCGCACCACGTAGGCCTTGCCCGTCGACTTCATCTCGACGATGCCTTCCACATATTTCTGCCTTGGCCCGAACTGCGCCAGGCCCGCCTTGCCCATCACGTAGCTGTAGGGCCGCGCCTCGTCGAGCAGGCCCTCGTCCTTCATATTAATAAGGAGTTTGTAGACGACATCCTTGCCTGCTTGGTCCTTGATGCCCATGGCTTTGCAGACCTGCTTGTAGTTCTTGGGGCGGAACGGCTCGTCGGCGAAAATGCCGAGGATCACGCTGGTGAACGTGCTAAGTTTGTTCTCTA
>FLNV01000818.1_pt1 | contig 13606 bp, 9 predicted proteins | sample 1140351 | NCBI WGS metagenome assembly FLNV01 (sample SAMEA3878207, study PRJEB12797) | bioreactor metagenome | biome: Moose rumen | place: Sweden | collected 2011-10 | reverse complement strand
CAACTCCTCAACTCCTCAACTCCACAACTCCTCAACTCCTCAACTCCACAACTCCACAACTCCACAACTCCTCAACTCCACAACTCCACAACTCCTCAACTCCTCAACTCCTCAACTCCTAATGAAAAGAATATATTACGACAAGGACGGACGCGTAAAGAACCCGCATTTCCCCTTCTGGAAGCCATGGGGCATCTGGGGGCTGCTATGGCGCACGTTGCTCTTCCTATCTGGTCTGCTCCTCATAGCCATCCTGCTGGGACTGTTGCTGAAGGGCTGCAACGAAAAGGGACAAAACTGGAGCAACCCATTCGGCAATGGCGACAACGGATACCAGCCTGACCCACAACTGCCCGACTCGCTGAACGACGACTCACCCGTGAAGGACTGGGGAACACCCCTGCCCGACATGGACGAGCTGCCATCGCCCGAGGACAATGTCATACCGCCCGTAAATCCAGACAGCACCATCACCGACCCAAAGGACTCGCTATCGCAGATAGTGCCCGACCAGCTCGTGGTATTCTTCAACTCGAGCGATGTCAAGCAAGACATCATCAAGTTTGCGCAGGAGTTCAAGAAGCTGTGGCCGGACGAGAAGTACAAGGTGGTATATTACAACCAACAGGCAGGAACCATGCTGCTGAGCGTGCCCAAGGAGGAACGCGACAAAGTGGCCGAAGAGATAACGCAAAAGATAACAGGCATAGACTTCCTGCTGACCACCAACGAGATGCTGGAAAGCGGGCAACAGCAGTACAAGCCCACTGACCCCGCATTCAACGAGCCGAAGTACATGGAATACTACAAGCTCATTCAGGCACCCGAGGCATGGCAGATAACACGCGGTTCAAAGGATGTGAAGGTGGCCATTGTTGATAGCTATTTCGCCCTAAACCACAAGGACCTGTCAGAACGCTACGTAGATCGCATACACATAGCGTCGAAGACGGTCAACGTGTTCCCGCCAGCCGGTGTTGACGCTGCCATAGCCAGCCACGGCAGTCACGTAGCAGGCATAGCGGTAGGCACTGCCGGCAACGGGCAGGGAGCGCACGGCATAGCACCTGAATGCACGTGGATACCCATCTCGGTGGCAACGGGAAACAGCATCACCGCCTTCAACCTGATGGAGGGCATACTGTATGCCATTTATCGCGGAGCCGACGTCATCAACCTGAGCATCGGACGCGCCTTCCCCGAGGGCGTGGAAAAAGCCCCGCTGGGCGACCAGGTGCAAGCCACCAGCCTGAGCAAGGTAAAAGAGCAGATATGGGACTACATATACAAGGTGGCGGCCGATCATAAGACCGTGATATGCACCGCCGCAGGCAACAGCAACATACTGATGGGCATTGACCCGGGCAAACGTAATAACGACCTCGTGGTAAAGGTGGAAGCCGTAGATAGCAAGGGGCAGAAAGCCGACTTCAGCAACTTTGGCGAGGTGCCCGAGGCACAGCTGAGGTACAGCACCGTGTCGGCGCCAGGAGTGGGCATACACAGCTGTGTGGTCAACGGAGGCTATGACGACTGGCCCGGCACCAGCATGGCTTCGCCATTCGTTGCGGGTGCAGTGGCTCTGATGAAGACTCTGAAAAAGGACCTGACGCCGCAAGAAGTCATAAAAATTCTGAAGGCAACAGCCAAACAGACCGACACACAGCACCGCATAGGGCCGACACTGCAGATAAAGGATGCCCTGCTGGAGTGCGGAGAGGGCGAGATGCTCAACTTCGACGACCTGATGAAGGATCACAGCCTGCTGATAGGAAAATGGAAGAGTACGCATGAGCTGGAAATCGTGAACAACGAGAACAAGAAAGTTGACGACATCTGGACCTACTTCATCTTCACCTCAACAGACAAGGGCACCGTGGAGAACAAGACCATCAACCTGAGCCGTGTATATACGGCACCACTGTCTGTGACGTGGGGCACCAACACGCTAACCATCAAGCAGATGTCTGCGGCCAAGAGTTCTGAAGGAAACACGCTGACACAGGATGAGTACTTGTGTCGCCCCGACGAAAACCGTCTGCTACAGGTCAGCGTAATGCGCAACGGCAAGGAACAGTACAACTTCCACATGGAGAAAGTGGAATGACGCCAGGCGACAATACGAGGAAACGGAGAATTGGAGAATTTTGAAAGTAATAAAAAGTAAATTCATAAATAGTAAATATATCTGTCATGTCTAAACAAAACTCAGGCAATGTGTCTATTGCCAACGTAATATCCATGCTCGGACTTGCTGGCGTGGGAGTGATAACATTCTTCGGCATACTGCTCGGCTCTGCCGACGGTGCCATAGGCACGGCTGCGCTGCTGGCTATCGTTCTGGCAGCTGTGCTGGCATGCCTGCTGGTGGTTGCAGTGAAGGCAAAAGCTGCCGATGACAACCGCGACAAGTGGCGCATTGTGGAGATAGCTGCCCTGGTGGTATATGTCATCGTGGCACTGGTCTTTAGCACACCGCTCCACCGCTTCTTCTACGTCAAGAGCCAGCAGCAGGAACTGCAGCAGCAGGCACGCCAGGAGATCAAGGACGTGGAACAGCTCTATGCCGACTATGAGCAACAGCGCAAGGCGGCTCTGGACAACGCTGTGCAGCAGATGACCAACTACCAAAACTCGAAGACAAAGTCGCTATCGATGGACGCATACATACAGAAGATGCATGTTGACGAGAAATGGGCAGGCAAGGCCGACAAGCTGACCAAGCTGCGCAGCGATGCCGAGCTGAAGCAGCTGGCACAGAACGTGGAACAGTTCAGCCTGCTGTCGCTGGCACAGACAGCCGCACAGCTGGCAGAGAAGGATTCGACGGCCTATCTTACAGTCATGCAGAAGATACAGTCGAACCAGGCAGAACACGACCTGATACCACGCTTCGTAAACGACGCTACCGGTGCATATACGCAGGACGGCTTCGCCCAGATAGACATAGAAAGGGCACCTCAGCCCAGACTGCAGCCAGCCCTGCAGCAGGCCAGTGGCAGCACCGCCATCAGCTGGATTGTACTTGTGGTGCTGCATCTGCTCATCCTCTTCAGCTATGTAGCGGCAAGAGGCTCTGACGTGGTAGGCCCCTCGCAGAAGAAAGGACCTAAAGGCGGACTGGATCTGTAAGGCAGTATTATGTCATAATAATTTTCATACACATTAATATTATATATAGCCATGCAACTTGGAACGAAGAAACAGATGCTGCTTGAACAGGTGAGACGCAACCCTGGCATTAACCTGCAGCAACTGGTACAACTGACACAGCAATATGAGGACCTGCAGCCCAGCGACTTTCAGGGCGTGATAGCACCTGAGATTATGGAACAACTGATGGAAGCCGGCCGCGACCCACAGGAGGTACAGTTGTGGAACGACATACAGAACGCACCACGCAACACACCCGAACAGGTACAGCAGGTTCAGCGCTTAGTGGCCGAATATCTGCAGCGATATGCAGGCGCACCCAAGTATGCCGACGTGCAGCAGATGCAGCAGCAACTGCAACAGCAGATGCAACAGGCCATGCAGGAACAACAGCGTCTGATGGAGGAGCAACGCCGAAAGGAGGAAGAGCAGCGCCGCATCCAGGCCGAACAGGCCGAGTGGGCATCAGTCGAAAAGGGCAACTACTCTGCACTGCGCAACTATAAGATGAAGCACCCGCAGACACCCTTCATGGACGAAATAGACGACTACATGTGGACCAACACCACGTTGGCCGTGTCGCTGATAACCTTACAGCGCTACCTGGCCGACTGGCCCATGGGACGCCATGCAGTAGAGGCGCAGAGGGCCATAAACAGCTATGGGCAGTGGGACCAGGTGAGACAGTCGAACAACATCTTCCTGGTAGATGACTTTAAGGACAACAATCCCGACAGTCCGTTCTACAGCGAGGCCCTCAATCTCTATACGAAACTGCGAGACGAGGAACTGAAGAAGATGAAGGAGAACCCGTCGGAATATACACGCGACGACGTGGAGCGCTTCATCAATGCCGGCATATTCACCAAACTCGACCTCGAAAACGAGGAACTCATTACCGATGAGAGCTGGGAGAAGTTGCAGCTCGACAGAGAACTCTTTCCAAACATACAGGACTATCAGGTAGAGAATCCCAACATTCAGGCACCAGCAGACTGTACGGACATATACCTCTTCGGTACTCCAGGCACAGGCAAGACCTGTCTGCTGATGGGCCTGACAGCTGCCAACGGACAGGGCTATTCACTCAACATGCGTGTAGAGGGCGGGCGCTACGCCGCCGCTCTGCAGGAATATGTCAACGCCGGCATAACGCCAGGACGTACCTTCGGCAAGTTTGTCACCGTCATCAACGGCACCATCAACGAACAGACAAAGCGTGACATAATATCACACAGAATCAACCTGGTGGAGATGTCGGGCGAGGAGTTCGCGCTGCGTATCAGCGACAACGCAGAGGTGTCGCTGGCAAACATGGGTACCGGAGCTACCAACCTGCTGAAGAACAACAACCGCAAAGTGTTCTTCATCATTGTTGACTCTACCAAGGACCGCATCAAGGTGGAGTATGTCGAACAGGTGAAAGACGCTCAGGGGAACATAGTGGACGAGCGTATCAAAAGAAAATATATATCTCAGCTCGACATTCTCAACAAATTTGTCGGACTGTTTGAGCTGCCGGAGAACGCCGAGATAATGAAGCGCGTGGATGCCATCCACTTCATCGTGACAAAGGCTGACATGCTCGGACATATCAGCGAGCGCGGTGAGAAAGCACGCGACCTGCTGCTGAAAAAATACCCAGGACCAGTGTCACAGATACGCGACTACTGCCGCCGCACCAAGCGCGTCAACTACAGCACGGAGTACAGGCCACGCGTGTTCACATTCTCGCTCGGAAAGTTCTACCTCGGCGACGTGTTCAGCTTCTCCTCGCAAGAGACACTCGACATCATCGACACCATACGCACCGTGACCAGCGGTAGGAAGGAAGGTGGATTCTGGAGTACACTGATGGGAAGGCTGGGGTAGTTTTTAGTATTAATGTAAACATAAAACCTTATGGTACCTCCACAAATAGCCCTCCGCATAGGTGGCACCAAGCAACGCCAAGGCGGTTTCGTGCCTCTGGTGTCTGCCGGTGTATTGGCTGGCAACGAGGGTAGCAACATGGACCGCGCAACGCTGGTGACTGAGAATCCGTCGTTCATCATCAAGCATGCACCCGACTATGTGCTGTACTTGCTGTGTGACAGCAGCGCCACCAGCTTTGACATCAGTACCAACGGCATGCTAACCATAGCTGTCACCATTCCACGTCAGCTGCAGTTGGCACAAAGGCGAAGCCCATACGACCTGCTTATGCAGGTTTACAGGCTGTTTCAGCAGACTTGCATGAACCAGCAGAGCGACGGACACTATGCCTTCAAACCTGATACGCCCGACAGCGAACCTTTCAGACAACTGCTGCAGCAGTGGCCTGTCGAACCGCGGCAAGGCAGCTATGTGGAGATGTCAGCGCAGGGACTGTCTGCCATTATATGTCTGCCAGAAGAGAAATTGGCCGACTTCTTCGCCGACTCGATGTATCCCGAGCTGGCAGCATACAAAGAGGTGGAGATTGGCAGCAACTGTCAGGCCATGATGACACCTGGGTTGGAACTGCTGCAGGTGCCCAGGCCACACCACTACCGCGTGATACAGAACGGGAACGACACGGGGCGCGTATTATCGCTGCCTACAGACTCGTTCCAAAGCACCTTGGAGAGTACGTCAGACATGGAGTACGAGAGGGTGGAATTCGTTCTTGAGCAGTTGCTCGACTCTGCAGACGGCACATGTTGCAACGGACAGGTCAGGCTGGTACCGGGACGCGACGAGATAACCGTGACAGTCAAAGGCAGACAGAAAACCATAGACCTTCACCTCAGTATCAAGCCGAAGCAGACCTTCGCAGCCGAATATACAGAGGAGGACGAGCAGCACATCATGAACATGATTAACGGCAGCGAACTGGTGCTGAAGATTGGTCAGCGCAACCTGGTTGACTTTCTTGTTAAGCCTGGCCATTTTGCCGTACCTGCCAGCTTGCTGAAAGGGGCTAACGACATCGAGCCCACCCCAGCGCGACTCGGCGACTACACATTCGCCATTGAGCGCCGCCAAGACAGACTGACACTTCTCGTGGACAAGCTGCGCAAACAGAGGCCAATACCACAGCCGACAGAACATGGCAACGGTGATATGCATGCAGGTAGGAACGACACGCGCAATCACAAAAAGCATTTCAACACCTGGGAGCCAACACTCGAACGTGGACAGCAGCAAGACAAATTCTCTAACGGCAGCTCGCTGGACGACGGTAACAGCCAGCAGGACAAGGAAAAGGACAGGGTGAAACGCCGCAACATCATAATGATAGTGGTTGGCGCTGTACTGCTCGTTGCACTAAGCGTAGGTTTGACGCTACTGTTCACCCGCAGCAGTCAGGAGGCAGTGACTACAGAAGATGTGCCACCTATGAGTACACAGCAAGAAGACGCAAACAGACAAGCTCTTACCGACAGTCTGGAACAGGTCAGGCGGGACAGCCTGCGTCTGGCGGACAGCATACAGCAAGCTGGACAGGCCGCCGCAGAGGAAGCGCGCCAAGCAGCCGAGGATGCACAAAAGGAGGCCGAACGACTGAAGGAAGAACAACAGAAGAAAGCCGACAAGCAGGCTCAGGCCAAGCAACAGAGAGAACAGCTCAGGGCCGATATACTACAGCGTATCAACGCCTATAACTTCGCCGACATACAAGGCGATCCGGGCTGGAAAGCGCTATCGCCAGCCGAACAACGCGCCGTAGAGGCCCTATTCTATGGACTTGAAAGCAAAGCTTACTCCAGCGTACAGAAGAACAACGTAAAGCAAATGCAGAAAAGTCATGGGCCGTTCTCGTCGATAGACGAGGTCGTCAGTTTCGCAAACCAGATAAAGACCAAGATAGAACTATAGCATGCGCATGACTCAACCACTATACATTAATTTATAGCTTACACAACCATGAAGATAATAAAGTTGGCCGGCATTTTCCTTGTGATGGCGGCAATCATATTCGGAGCCATATTGTGGATGAACAGCGGCTCGCACAAAAGCGACACCTTTGTAGATGAAGACCTGGTGGACGTGGCCGAGAAATGTGACGAGATACGCTCTGCATGGCGGGAGCTGCCGGGCTGGGACAAGGATGTATATACAGACCTTCGCGAGGACGTGGCCCAGGACAGTGCGCTCAGCCTGTACAGTCTTGACGGCTATCAGGCCGTGCGCAGCACACTGCGTGAGGAGGCCGTTAATAAGTCGTGTGAAGCACTGGCACAGCAGCTGAAGGCCGACAAGTTCAGCCATCAGGCCGTGGAACAGGAATACCAAGGCGTGAGCTACCTGAAGCGTGCCGAGAACATTGCTCAGGACTCGCGCATAAAACGCGCCGAGCAACTCTATCAGCTATATTCCAACATACGGCAGTTCGTAGGCAGCAACCATGCCATCACGCCACGATACGACGCCGCAAAGGCAACATGGGCAGGCTTCGCAGCGTCAGCACAGGCTGTTCTCAATCGCGCCAGACAGTTTAGGGAGAACCCGCTCTTCAGCGAAATGAAGACTGTTCCCGGATTCCAGAATGGTCTTGACGAGGCTCAGCTGAAGCCACAGGTCATGAACCAGCGCAGCAACTTCTACCGTTCGCTGTCGCAGCAGATAGTGAAACATTTTGCACAGGCTGAACCCACACAGGAAAACCTGAACCTCTTCCAGCAGGCTTACGACCGCTACAAAGACGAAGAGCTAAACATAGGCATAAACGAGCTGGCACAGCAGTTCAGGCAGTTTAAGAAGCAATGTGAACAACAACAGTCGGCACCCGACGCCTCAAACAACGAATAAAGCACAGACCATGAAAAACAGGATTATCATTGCAGCAACACTCATCCTTGGCATTTGCTACACTGCCCGACTGCAGGCACAGAACGTAAGCATCGACCTCAATGAGCTGACCAAGATGAGAGAGCAGATAACCGCACTGACCAAGGATAAGGATGCTCTTGCTGACACCATTAAGGCACTGAAGCAACAAATAAAGGCGACAGAAGGCAAGCTCGCCGATGTGGAAAAGAACAATCCGCTACAGCCACAGATAGAGCAGCTGAAGAAGGACACCACGCAGCTGAATGCCGACGTGCGCAAGGCACTGGCCGACAAGGTAACGGCAGAGAACCGTCTGGCACAAGAGAAGCAGAGCAAGGACAAGCAACAGATAAAGGCCCTGAAGGACAGTATCGACAAACTCAACGGAAACATCGACGACATGCTGAGACATCAGGCTGCCCTGCAACAGCAGAAAGAGCAGAGCGACACTCAGTTGGCACAGGCTCAGGCCGAGCAGAAAGAACTGCAGGCCGTGAAAGGTGAGATACTGGACCAGCTTGTGCAGCAGATCAACTCCTGGCAGCAGCTTCCGTTGAGCCAGCTCAGCTACGGCGAACTGCAAAGGGCAAAGGAGCAGTGCATGAAATATGGACAGGATTCGCCACAAGTGGCCGAAGCCGCAAAAAAGCTATCGCCCATTTTCGATGACATGCGCACCCTGCAGGACGCGCAGACCTGCCTTAACCAGCCGTTCGACCGCAACGCGGTGAAGAGGAGCCGCGAATACATGCAGGAGATGTACAAGCGGCGCAGCGGCGAAAGCGACCTAAAGGACATCATCACACAGCTGGGCGACTATCCATCGGCCATAGATATCTTCAAAGGGCTCATAGCCGAAGTGGAAAAGACGGTAGGCACACAGACAAGCCACAAGCGGGCAGAGCCTGACGTAAAAAACCTGCTAAAGGACCAGGAACAGGTGGACAACATGACCAGCATAAGGACAATACCCTGGCTCAGCCAGCAACTTGACGAATACTTGGCAGCACTGGCCAAGGACTGCATCCACCCAGGCAGCGTGCCAGCAACCATAAAAGCACTGTAACCTAAGGGCGTGTGCAGTATTGTTAATTGACTGAACAAAAAGAAAAAAAATAACAGCATGAACCTTTCCATACGCATCTACGGCGGCGACACCGTAACAGGCATCTTCCCCACCCCACTCGTAAGCGTGGGCATTGCTCCCGACGGCTTCCAGCCAGCACCACCCACCATCGTAAACGAGCCACGCAGCTACCTCATCGTACACGCCAAGAAATACACCTACTACGCAATGCACATGAAGGACCGGCTCTCTTCTGCAGCCGGTCAGCCTGGACAGTTGCTGCTTTGCCTCTTCATGCCAGCACGCGAGAAACTGAAAGACGCCTCTCCGCTGTCGCTGCTGTCGTCGCTGGCCGACACCTTCACAGCCTTGGCTACACGACCTGCCACCGACGGCACCAGCCAGCTGCCTGAGCAGGCGGTGGACAGCACCCCATTTGCCAACGTACTGAACCGCTATTCTACCGAAGCACGCGGACGCTTGCTGCCTGAAATGAAAGGTCAGGAGGCCGCCTCGTTCCAAGTCAGCGACCAGTCGCAGCTCGAAGCCCTTATGCGTTTCAGCCTGTACAACGAACTGACCAAAGTTGGACGGTTGGAAATAGGCTACCACTGCAGGTCAACTGTCAACCTGCCTATAGGCGGAAACAAGCCTGCATCAAAGCCAGAACAAAAGCCCATAGTAACGCCTATACCTGAACCTCCCGTCAACAACGGCATTGAGCAAAAGCAGGAAACTCCTGTTACGCCACCACACAAGCCCAACAACGGAATGCCTATCGACGGCAATAAGGGTCAGAAAGACAGGAATAAGCGTGACACCAGACCTGGTGTGGACTTGGGAGGCGACGAGCCACCCATACGCCCCGACAGTCCGATAAAACCGCTGCTGAAGACAATAAAGAAGCTGGTACTAATGCTGCTGGCTGCAGCTGTGGCTGTGTTCGTACTACTATTCATTATAGGCATGTGCAGCGATGGCCAAAAGGAAGCTTCGGAGGAACAGAAACAGTTGCCACCAGACACTATTGTGACTGAAGACACCATGATAGTGGTTGATACGCCTGTCAATGGCGGCACAGACCATAACGGGCAGGATACAAAACAAGACAACAAACAGAAAGATAGCGAGGAAAAGTCCAACACGCCACAGCCGTCAGTTGAGCAAACCACCCCTCCAAAGACAGATCCTGCCAAGGAACTGCGCAAGCAGCAGCGTGCCGAGATGCTGCAGCACATCAACCAAATGGACTGGGCATGGGTGAGGCAGAACGAGGAGGAGTGTCGCAAGTATATGTCGCAAAACGAGCGCGACGCAGTGGAGGCTCTGTATCTGTACAACCCCGCCACTGGTCTGCCATACAATCAAAGCCAGAAAGATTTCATCAAGCGGAAGATTATGAGCCACCAGTTCTCGAGCATAGAGCAGATTGTACAGTTCAAATCTGTCTTGATGCTTGAACTCAGCAACATGTAATTCCTGCTATATGCTATTTTGCCACCATAGCTTCAACCACAAACTATAATAACCATGAACGTCAAGATAAAAGCCGAAGGCGTTTACTGCTTAGTCAGCAACAACTATGAGCAAGTCTATGCTCAGTTGAAACATGCCTTAGGCAAAAACGAGGACTTCCTCTTCACCGAACGCCGCCCGGGTGCAGGCTACCTGCAATGGGACCTGCCCGGCGACGGCTGGACATCGCTGAAGGATGGCGACCCACTGACGGCCGACGAGGCCCGGCGGTTGCTTACGCAGCGACGCCAAGCCGTGGCGCAGATGTTTGGCAACAATCAGGAGTTGGCCCAGCGCATTATGACCGTGCCCGACGATGGGTATGTTTATTACAAGGCAAGTCCGTCTGGCGGAATGCTTATTAAGCTGACAGCTTGGGGCTATCGCTACCCAGAACGCGTGGGCGGTGGCACCTCCAGCGGAACGGCCAAGGTAAAAGACAAGACAGAACCTGTCACCATCACTCTGCTGTACGACGGGCAGCCAGTGCCCAACCGTAGCTTCTCACTGAACGGTTTTGCACGTAAGACAGACGAACACGGACAGTATCCTGCAGGAGACCTGCCCGTTGGATATCAGTTTGACATTGAGGTGGCCGACGTCAACGTACGCCAGCATATTAGCGTGATGCCAGGACAGGGTCAGATACAGGTGGATGTCACCGAGTTTGTCTCGGCTCAGGTCTGTGTGCTGCTTGACAACCAGCCCGCACAGGGAAAGCAGTGCCGTCTGATGTATATGGGACGCGACATGCAGCTGACAACCGACGCCGCCGGACAGGCCACGGCAAAATTGCCACTCGACCCCAAAGGTGGCATGTGTACAGTCAGCGTTGAAGGCGAGCAGCAGCAGCAAAAGCTTGTCCCACCGCTAACAACGTTCACGTTCAAGCTGGAAACACCGGCTCCACCTGCCAACCAGGAAATACCTGAAGAGCCTGAGAGTCCTGACAATCCAGAAAAACCGGACAATCCTGAAAGTCCAGAAAAGCCAGAAATTCCGAAAAAGCCAGATACGCCGACGCCGCCTGCTGCACCAGAGCCACCACTCTCGCCAGAGCGTCCCGACGGCGAACACCTCAACCCCGACAACCGACGCCAGTTCCAGCCTCACATAAAGGTGGTCTTCAGAGACGGCACCCCTGGAAAGCAATACCCCATCGTGGTCACAATCGGTGGTGTCAGCAACCGATACGTGGCCGACGCACAGGGCATGGTACAGCTGCAGCCCGTGTTAGAGGGCGAGCCAATGACCGTGGCCGACGGACTGCTTGAAAACAACGTGCAGCAGTATGACCTCAACGCAGACCAGCTGGAGTACGTGTTCACCCTGCCCTACGATTCAGCCAATGGCCAGCATCTGGTTAACATTACCGTACTTGACGAAAAGGGCCTGCCGCTGAAGGGTGCCACCGCTTTCTTCAAGCAGCAGGGTGTGCCCGACTCGATAGGCTATCTGAACGACAACGGCACCATATCACTCAGCCGCGACATTTATAAGAGCAATCAGCCACTCTCGCTCACGCTCACCGTAGGCAAACAAGAGATGAAACCGATTGTCTTTGAGCTTGTAGATGATGACGACGAGTATCTGCTGCAAGCCTACCGTAAGCCCACTATTGGGCAGATTATTTGCGAGATTCTCGTGGCCCTGCTTTTTGCTCTCATCTTTATCGGTGGCTGGGGGCTGTGGGGCAATTTTCTCTTTGGCGGCACCGCCGTATAGTATTTGTATCTAATGTATTAACGCAACAAACACTAAAGAGATGGCAACCTTCTTCACCTTTTTGTATATAATCAACGTTGTGGCCTTTGTCTTCTATGCTGTTGATAAGCATCGTGCCTATTATAATATGTGGCGCATACGCGAGGCTGTGTTGCTTGGCCTGGCAGTGGCTGGCGGTGCATACGGTGCCGGAGCAGGCATGATGCTGTTCCGCCATAAGACGCAGCACCGCTCCTTCCTCGTCACGGTACCCATAGCACTGCTGGTATGGATAGCAATCGTGGTAGCCGTAGTTCTACTTGAGAGGTAAGCCCACACTTTTCAATTCTAAACTTTCAACATTCAATCAATGAACATAAAACTAAAGGTCAACGATGTCAACCAGCTGCTGCTGGGCGTAAACTATCAACAGATCTATCCCACGCTGTCTTCACAAACCAAGGCAGCCGGACTGTTGGTCGGCGAACCTCAGACAGGTGCGGGCTATCTGCAATGGTCGCTGCCTGGCGGCGACTGGCTGCCCCTGTCAAAAGCAGAAGATGCCCAGCACGATCTGGCCATAGACCAATACAACAGTGCCGTGGAACGTCTCGCTCAGACTGGCGGCATACAGGTCAAGCAACTGCTTAGTGTGCCAGGAGAGGACATGATATTCTTCCGGCAGGAAGCAGGACAGGCCATGCAGGTGGCACTGGCCGCCTGGGGATATAAGTATCCTTCAAACATGGGTGGAGGCGAACTGGTCTATCGCCGCCGTGTAAAGGAGATACAGCAGGTGAGGCTCGGCTTTATCTACGACGAGCAGATGATACCAAAGGCCGAATTCCACCTGAACACTTTCAAGCGGCAGACCGCAGCCGACGGCTTCTTCACCGTAGGCGAACTGCCCGTGGGACAGACCTTTGACATAACCGATCCCGATGGAGGAACCCACCAGCTGAAGGTGGAGAAAGACCGTCAGGACTATGTGTTCGACCTGACACGCTATTTCAATACCATCGTAAGCGTCACTACCGATGGCTTATCTGCCAAGGGACAGATTGTTCAGCTGAACTACGCCCACCACCAGTACACCCTGACAACAGACGAGGGAGGACGGGCCGAACAGCGCATACCGCTGCTGAGACACGGACAGGATGCATGCAACGCCCTATGTGCCGTCCCCGACGGTCTGACTGGCAATGACACCATCAGCAAGACACCGGCCACAACCGAGGAGGTGCTGACCTTTGATTTTACGCTGCAAACCGTAAAGCCGGAACCTGAGCCTGAGCCGGCACCGAAACCTGAACCGCCAGCCCCTGAGCCCGAGCCAGAACCGGAACCCGAGCCGGAACCCGAGCCGGAAATGGT
>FLNV01000817.1_pt1 | contig 13614 bp, 7 predicted proteins | sample 1140351 | NCBI WGS metagenome assembly FLNV01 (sample SAMEA3878207, study PRJEB12797) | bioreactor metagenome | biome: Moose rumen | place: Sweden | collected 2011-10 | reverse complement strand
CCGTACTCTGCTCGTGGGACAAGGGCTCGAACGCCATCACCCAGACCGCCACGCTGCCCACTGGCCGCTACCGCGTGCTGATGGACATGCGCTACGAGTGCCCCAACCAGACTGCCAATACCGGCACCACGGTCACCACGAGTGCTGGCAACACCAACACGTCGCTCACCGGCATCAAGACCGGCAGCCTGACCGACTTCCGCTATCCCACTGAGGCCAACACATGGCAGCAGCTGTGCTTCGACTTCGAGCTGCAGCAGCCACAGGAGCTGACAGTGTCAGTGGGCTTCTCAGTGTCGGCCTCGGTAGGCGCAGCCAACAACACTCTTATATATGTAGATAACGTGCGCCTGTTGCAGTACAACAATACCGTCACAGGCATCCACAGCAAGGAGCAAAGCAGCAGCCCCGCTGCCACACGCTGGTATGACATGCAGGGGCGCCGCCTGGCTGCCGCCCCCCAGCGCAGCGGTCTGTATATCGTCAGCGGACACGACGGCGGCAAGCCACACAAGGTGCTGAGGCCGTAATGAAAAACGGCAGGCCTCAGCATGGAAGACACAGAGACCTTGTAGCTCGTCATTGCAGGACGTATTATAGTGTCAGCGGGAAATTTTCTGGTTGGACAGAAAATTTCCCGCTCGTCGTTTGTGGCCTCTGAATTATCGGCACGGAGATGAACAAGGACATGCGACGGGGAACGCGAAAAATTCGTTCATTTCGCGTAAAAATGTTACATGCAACAAATTTTGACACCAATGAACGAATTGTTACATCTCGTCAGGATACGTCTTCCTACTTTTGCAGGCGAAAACGATATTCACAAACCTAACAAACCAACCTAAATGAGACAAACAAAACGACTGTTCATGAGCTTGCTGCTCATGGTTGCGTGTACGCTGGCGTATGCGCAAACGGCTATCTCTGGCACGGTGTCTGACGACATGGGGCCGGTCATTGGAGCCACTGTTATGGAGAAAGGCACGGCCAATGGCACCGTGACCGACTTCGACGGCAACTTCACGCTGAAGGTGAAGGCCGGTGCCACGCTTGTATTCTCGTACATTGGCTATGAGAAACAGGAGCTGCCCGCCAAGCAGGGCATGCAGGTAATGATGAAGGACAATGCAGCCCAGCTGGCCGAGGTGGTCGTCACCGGCTATCAGGTGCAGCGCAAGGCCGACCTGACTGGTGCCGTGGCCGTGATGGACATGAAAGGGGCCAAGAGCGAGAGCGACCCCAACATGCTGAACTCCATGCAGGGCAAGCTGCCTGGCGTTAACATCGTGACCGATGCCGCCCCCGGTGGCGGCGGTGCCTCTATCCGCGTGCGCGGCATGAGTACGGTCAACGGTGCCTCGCCCCTGTATATCATCGACGGTGTGGCCACTACCGAGAACCTCAACTCGCTGAATGCCGCCGACATTGAGTCTATCCAGGTGCTGAAGGACGCCTCCAGCGCCTCTATCTACGGTAGCCGTGCAGCCAACGGCGTGATCATCATCACTACCAAGAAGGGCAAGGGCGACAAGGTGACGGTCAACGTCAACTACACCGCCTCGCTCAACACCATTGCCAAGCAGTACGACGTGCTGAACGCCGAGCAGTGGGGCCAGGCATACTGGACTGCCAACAAGAACGCTGGCCTGAACCCATCGCACCCCTTCTACGGCAACGGCGACCAGCCGCAGCTGCGCCAGTACCTCGACGCCGACGGCAAGGTACACTCGGCCGACACCGACTGGCAGGACGAGGTGTTCTCGTCGGCATGGACACACAACCTGTCGGCCAGTGTGAGCAACAGCACCGACAAGGGCTCCTACATGCTCTCTGGCAACTACATCAAGCAGAACGGACTGATGAACAACACGTTCTACCGTCGCTATACCGCCCGTATCAACACCACATATAATATTAGCAAGTATGTGAGCGTGGGCGAGAACCTGATGATAGCACAGTGGAACGACCGTGGCTATGGCACCGGCGACGACCGTGGCATACCCTACACCGCCATGCGCCAGCACCCCGCCATTCCCGTCTATGACGCCGATGGCGTGTTCACCAACCCCATGGCTCTCTCGGGCAGCGACATCGCCAACCCCGTGCACGAGTTGTACAACGGCCGCGACAACACCAACGAGAGCTGGCGTATCTTCGGCAATGGATACATCGACATCAAGCCGATAGAGGGCCTGACTCTGAAGTCGAACCTCGGAATAGAGCACACACAGTACTTCAACAAGTCGCTCGGACGACGCATACAGCCTTCTGACCTGAACAGCATGAGCCGTGGCTACGGCCAGGGCGACACCTACACATGGACCAACACGGCCAACTACATCAAGACCTTTGGTGGTGTACACCACCTGGGCGTGCTGATAGGCTCAGAGTTTATCAAGTATCGCTCTGAAGACCTAAGCGGCAGCAACCGCGACTATGCCTTCGAGGACGTGGACTACATGCAGATTGGTGCCGGCGGCGGCGAGCAGTCGGTGGGTGGCGGCAAGGCCGAGTGGGCCCTGTTCTCGCTCTTCGGAAAGCTGGACTACAACTATGCCGACCGCTATCTGTTCAGCGCCACGCTGCGCCGCGACCAGACCTCGCGCCTGCACAAGGACAACAACTCGGGCGTTTTCCCCGCCTTCTCGGTGGCATGGCGCCCCACACAGGAGAAATTCTTCCCGGAGAACAAAGTGCTGAACGACCTGAAGATACGTGCAGCATGGGGACAGAACGGCAACTCGGCCATCAGCGACAACTATGCCTACTACACTCGCTATGCCTACAACCTGCGTCACGGTTCATACGACCTGAACGGGTCTAACAACTCCGTGGTGCCAGGCATCGTGGCTGCCAGTAGCGGTAACCACAACCTGAAATGGGAGACCACCACGCAGACCAACCTTGGTCTGGACGCTTCGCTGTTCGGCGGCGCGCTGACACTCTCGTTCGACTATTTCTGGAAGAACACGAAGGACATGCTTACCATTCCCCCGACGCTCTCGGTGGAAGGCGAAGGAGCCGCCATGTGGATGAACACCGGCGAAATGAAGAACAACGGCTGGGAGCTGACTATGACGTACCGCTCGCCAAAGTATGGCGACTTCTCGTGGAACGGAACGCTGAACGTGTCGCAGTACAAGAACGAGCTGGTCAAGTTCAACGACGTGGTTACATCGCAGGGTGGCGACTACCGCCTGATGGTGGGCCAGCCCATGGGTGTCTATTACGGCTACGTCTGCGACGGTATTTTCCAGAACGAGGACCAAGTGGCCAACCACGCCATACAGCAGGGCAAGGGCGTGGGACGTATGATCTTCCGCGACATAGACGGCAATGGCGTTGTTGACGATGCTGACCGCTGCATAATCGGCGACCCCAATCCCGACCTGGCCCTGGGTCTGAACCTCGACCTGAACTATAAGGACTTCACCCTGTCGGCCTTCTTCTCGGGTGAGTTTGGCTTCGACATCTACAACACCACGCGCCGCCAGCTGGAGTTCATGCACTATGGTGGCGGCTCATCGACCAACCACGGTGTTGACATTCTCGATGCCTGGAGCCCCACCAACACTGGCAGCTCAATTCCGGCCTTGACCATGGTGGACAACAACAACGAGACTCGCATGTCCAACTACTTCATCGAGGACGGCTCGTACCTGAAGCTGAAATACCTGAAGCTGGCCTACCAGCTGCCGAAGAACATCGCCTCTAAGCTGTGCGCCTCTAACATAAGCGTCTTCGGACAGGTGGAAAACATATTTACCATCACCAGCTACAAGGGTCTTGACCCAGAAGTTGTCCTCGGCGGCTACGGTGCCCGCATAGACAGCGGCCTCTATCCACGCGCAAGGACCTTCACCCTGGGCCTGAACCTGACGTTCTAAGGGCCCCATCCCTGACCCTCCCCGAGGGGAGGGAATAGATAGACAAGCAAACAAACAAAGCATATTAACATAAAGCCATTGAAATATGAAAAAGAATATCATTAAATACGTAGCCTACGTGGTAACAGCTCTCCCCCTTGGGGGAGTTGGAGGGGGCTCTTCACTTCTTGCTCCGACCAACTTGAGCTGGCACCGCAGGGTGAGTTCACAGCCGAGCAGCTGACAGACGAGTCGATAGACGGCCTCATGTCGTCAGCCTATCAGAGCCTAGAGGCCCACTTCTTCGAGGACAACAACGCCGCATTCGCCGGCCCCATCACCAACTGGGTGTTCGATGTGCGCTCTGACGATGCCTATAAGGGCGGCGAGGGTGTCTCTATGGAGGCCAACATTCACCAGCTGGAAATCTCGAACATCACGAGCGACAACGCCACTTGTCTGAACAAGTGGGAGAACAACTATCTGGGCATTGCCCGCGTGCACAAGGCCATGCAGGCCATCAACGACGCCGGTGGCGTGAGCGGCAAGGAGTCGCTCATAGGCGAGCTGAAGACGCTGCGCGCCTGGTTCTATTTCGATCTGAACCGCGTGTTCAAGAGCATACCCTACTTCACCGAGAACGACGACCCCAAGACCGTGCCCAACGGCAACAAGAGCCGCGAGGAAATCTACAGCGCCATAAAGGCCGACCTTGAGGAGGCTTACAACGCACTGCCCGAGACACAGGCTCAGGCCGGACGCTTTAGCAAGTACGTGGCCGCCGCTCTGCTGGCCAAGGTGAACGCACAGACCTCTACCTGGAGCGAGGTGGAGAAATGGGCCGATGTGGTTATCAACAGCGGCAAGTACCAGCTGTACCAGAACTTTGCCGACATGTCGAAACTGGAGTTCAACAACCGCATGGAGAGCATCTTGGCCGTGCAGTACGTCACAGGCGTGGAAGAGAACATACATGCCAATTTCTGCAACCTGCTGAATACCACACGCTCAGATGGCAACATCTTCGGCTCGGGCGACGATTTCTTCCTGGCTTCGCAGAACCTGGTCAACGCTTTCCGCACCGACGCCAACGGACTGCCTTATCTCGACGGCTCGTTCAACAGCGTGCGCGTGACCAGCGACTATGACGGCTCGGTCGATCCGCGCCTCGACCTGACCGTGGGACGCATCGGCTTCCCCTTCCGTGGCCACACCTACACCGAGGGCTGGTGCCGCGACTACAACACCTACGGCGAGTACTCGGGCAAGAAGGGACTCATCGACCCCTCCAGCCCCGACATGGTGCAGGGCTTCCCCTGGGGTGCCAGCAGCCTGAACTTCATCCTCATCCGCTATGCCGACATTCTCTTGCTCAAGGCTGAGGCCGACATCGAGCTGGCCACTCACGAGAATGCCAATGCCGAGGAGCAGGCCGGCGGCCACCACCTGCAGGAGGCACTCAACATTGTGAACCAGATACGCCAGAAGGCTGCACGCAGCATCGACGGCAACTATTCGCCCGTGGACCTCGACCCCAGCAAGGCCGACTACTACGTGGGTCTCTATCCCACCGACTGGGACGGCAAGCTGGCTTGGACCAAGAACCGCGCCCGTCTGGCCGTGCGCATGGAGCGCCGTCTGGAGCTGGCCATGGAGGGACAGCGCTGGTTCGACCTGCTGCGCTGGGGCACAGCCGTCGAGACGGTCAACAAGTACATGCAGGAAGAGGCACAGCTGCGCCCCTACTATGCAGGTGCCAGCGTGACCGAAGACGAGCTCTACCTGCCAATACCCATCTCGCAGATTGAGAACTCAAACGGTCTTTATAAGTAAATTATTAACAAATAAAAAGCACCTTGAATATATGAAAAAGCATATTGTTAGATATTTTGCTTACATGGCAATAGCCCTCCCCCTCGGGGGAGTGGGAGGGGGGCTTCTTTCCTCCTGTAGCGATGTTGAGCTGCCGAGTTCAGCCTCCGACAACGTGAATGCCGTCAGCAGTGTGAAATACGACTGCCCAGAAGGCAGCCGCCAGCTGACGCTCAGCTGGACCAATCCCACCGACGGTGATATGACGGGAACCCAGATTATTAAGGACAACGACGACATCATATACGATGGTCCCGTCATCAGCAGCTATCTGATAAAGAAGGCTCCGACGAATGTCGATGTCATCTATACCATCAAGGCACGCTATGCCGACGGCACCATATCGAAAGGTCAGACCGTACATGTCTATATACCCTACGAGGTGAAGAAGGGCGGCAGCCAGATAGCCATGCTCGTGCCTGACGACTACACACAGAGCGACGATGAAAAGGATGCAGTGGCATGGTTCCAGCAGAACTATGCAAACAGCGGCAAGGGTGTACTGCTCACCCCTGCAACTATTGACGACCTTGATGCCGAGAAGCAGACGGCCTGCTGGGTCATGTGCGACCGCATTGGCGTGGCACACGGCTGGCAGAACCTGCCCGGCGGCCTGGCCTCTGGCGAGGTGGTCAACGCTCTGAAGTCGTTCGCCGCCGACGGTGGCAACCTCTTCCTTACCAACCACGCCACACAGCTCACCGTAGCCATAGGCCGCATTGCCGAGGCATACGCCCCTGGCATCTTCGGCAACGGCGAGGGTGGACAGAACAACGACGTGTGGGGCACCCAGCCCGTCATAGGCAACGCCGAGGGTCAGATATACGACCACTCTGGCCACGACATCTACCACGGCATGCAGTTCACCAGTGGCCTCTACGAGCGTAGCATCTACTGCTTCGAAGGAGCCGGCGTGAAGGGCGACCACAACTGCATGTGGGACCTCAATGCCTACGGACTGGCACCCGAGCCCAACGTCGTGAAGGCATGGGAAGACCTCACGTCGTCACATGTGCTGGGCACGTGGAACCACGTGGTCGATTACTGCTGCGCTGGCATCATCGACTTCGACCCCACGACATCCTTCCCCAGTCGCGTTCTGGCCGTGGGTCTGGCTTCCTACGAGTGGAACATCGGCACCGCCAACCAGTATCAGGACCAGCTGGAGAAGTTCACGGCCAACTGCCTGAAGTACGTGGGTGAGCCTGCTGAACAGAAGGTGGTCATGCTTGTGCCCAACGACTATGAGCAGAGTGCAGACGAGAAGGACGCCGCAAGCTGGTTCCTGCAGACATACGTGAATGCAGGCAAGGGCTTGCTCTTGACACCTGCCACCATTGACCAGCTTGACATAGAGCAGAACCCCGTTTGCTGGGTCATGTGCGACCGCATTGGTGTGGCACACGGCTGGCAGAACCTGCCTGGCGGCCTGGCCTCTGGCGAGGTGGTTAACGCGCTGAAGTCGTTCGCCGCCGACGGTGGCAACCTCTTCCTTACCAACCACGCCACACAGCTCACCGTGGCCCTGGGCCGCATTGCCGAGGCATACGCCCCTGGCATCTTCGGCAACGGCGAGGGTGGACAGAACAACGACGTATGGGGCACACAGCCAATCATAGGCAACGCCGAGGGGCAGATCTACGACCATTCGGGCCACGACATCTACTGGGGCATGGACTTCGTCAGTGGCCTCTACGAACGCAGTATCTACTGCTTCGAAGGAGCCGGCGTGAAGGGCGACCACAACTGCATGTGGGATCTCAATGCCTACGGACTGGCACCAGAGCCAAACGTGGTCAAGATGTGGGAAGACACGACCAACAGCCATGTGCTGGGCACGTGGAACCACGTGGTCGATTACTGCTGCGCTGGCATCATCGACTTCGATCCCACGACATCCTTCCCTGGCCGCATTCTGGCCGTGGGTCTCGCTTCGTACGAATGGAACATCGAAACTGCCAATCAGTATCAGGCACAGTTGGAACGTTTCACCCAGAACTGTATCAGCTATCTGAAATAAAAAAGTTAGGTTTCGTAGATTAGTAGTTAGCTGTTGGAGGGGGGCGCTTGCCCCCCTCGATACAAAAAAGATGTATCTTTGCAGCCATAAAGACCAATAAAGTAAAAACATGAAGCTACAGACCCTACTACTTCTGGCCACCCAGACCATTCTGGCTGGTGGTGTAAATGCTCAGCAGGCAGCACACTTTGATATGTCGCTGACTGACACTGGCAAGATTACAGAAACGGTGTCGAACGTCCAGTACGATGTTCAGTCGAAGCTCTCCCCCTTCACTGTCGCGGGCATTGACGGCGAGGCATTGCGTTTCGACGGATACAGCAATTTCGTGAAGGCGGGTCTTCCTGTCAGCACTTTGAGTACGGAGGCACTGACGGTGAGTGTGGTGCTGGCCGCCGAGACATACCCCATGATGCAGGTGGACGTGGCCGAGGACACACCTACATACGGCACCATCTGCGGCAACCTGGAAGACAAGGCTGGCTTTGCCTTGCAGTTGTCGTCGCAGGGCGACCTGCGCTTCCAGTTCGGCTCGGCCTACTCGGGCGGCTTCCTGTTCACCATTAACGGCACAAAGAAGTTGCCTCGCGGCCAATGGTGCGTGGTGGCGGCGGTACTCGACAAGGCTGGCAACACGGCCAAGCTCTATCTTGACGGAGAGGAGATAGGTAGCAGCCGCATGAGCCGCGCGGACATCGTGCACTCCACTGCTGACTTCTATATAGGCAAGGGTCAGGAGAATATTACTGATCCATGGACGGGCAAGATGTTGCTCAACACGTTCTGCGGTCTGATAGATGACATCAAGATTACAAATGAGACCACAGACTACACACTCGCTGACCTTATAGACTATAGTCATTTCTCTCCTGACTTCAGCTATCCCCTGTCGCGCTATCAGTCTTCCCCCCAAGGGGGGAATGAGGGGGGGCTTTGGCGTCCCCAGTTCCACGGTATGCCGTCGGGTGCCTGGACCAACGAGACCCACGGCTTGACCTACAGCGGCGGGCGCTACCACCTGTTCTTCCAGAAGAACGCCAACGGCCCCTACATGTCGCGTCTGCACTGGGGTCACATCAGCAGCGAGAACCTCTACGACTGGCGTGAGGAGCCCATAGCCATAGCCCCCGGCGAGAGCTATGACCTGAAGGGCTGCTGGAGCGGCTGCATATACGAGCAGGATGGTACACATTATATATTATATACAGCCGTTGACAACCAGAAGGCTACAATAGCCCAGGCACATGCCACTGACGAAACGCTTAACCACTGGGTCAAGGATGGTATCGTCATAAACGGGCGGCCCGCCGGACTCTCAGACGATTTCCGCGATCCCTACTACTTTGAGGCTAATGGACAGAAATACATCATCGTCGGAACAGGCAAGAACGGCGTGGGAGCCTGCACCCTGCACAAATATGAGAACGGCTCATGGACCAACGACGGCACCATATTCTTCCAGGGCACAGTGGCCAATCTGCACGGAACGTTCTGGGAGATGCCCAACGTGACCAAGATGGACGATGACAGGTGGCTGTTCACCTGCACACCGCTGAACACGGGCGCTGGCGTGCGCACCCTTTGTTGGGTAGGCACCATCGGCGCAGATGGTAAGTTTACCCCTCTCGGGGGGCAAGGGGGGGCTTTGCAGTATCTTGAGATGGGTGGTATCAGTCGCGAGGGCTATGGCCTGCTGTCGCCAACAATTGGCCACATCAAGGCCTCCCCCTTGGGTGAGGGGCTTCTCCTCCTCGGTATCGTGCCCGACAAGCTGCCCACCCAGACAAACTACGAGATGGGCTGGGCCCACAACTACTCTTTGCCTCGCGAGATAAGCATTGCCGCAGACGGCACGCTCATTCAGAAGCCTTACAGCGGACTTTCGGCCATGCGCACAGAGACCAGCTGTGTATATTCCTCCCAAGATGGGACTGACGGCGGGGGCCTGTTGGGAACAGCGTCGTTGGCTCCCGTCAGTGGGCGTCAGATAGAGATGGTGGGCGAGTTCACCGTCAGCAGTGGCGCCTGTGGCTTCCATTTCCTAAAGTCGGGCAGCAAGCAAGCATCGCTTTCCTACGACATCGACCGCAACACGCTGACGCTGGCCTTGATGCAGCTGGATCGCACTGTCAACGATGCAGGTTCGTACAATGGCGTATACTCTGCCATGCTGCCACGCAAGCTGAACGCTGGCGAGAAGCTGAAGCTCCATGTGTATGTAGATGGTTCCATCATCGATGTCTTTGTCAACTACACCTGGGCATTCTCCGTTCGCGTGTTCCCCACCGGTGCCGAGCAGACAGAAGCCGAGGTCTTCACCACCAATGCCATGCCCGTCAGTGTCCGTGCATGGACGCTTGATGCCAGCCGGTCGGCCGCAGACGGTATTAAACCGCTATCGGGCACAAGCACCGGCCACTCCGATTCGGCCATCTACTCCCTGCAGGGCTGTCGCCTGCAGTGTCCGCCCAAGCAGGGCGTATATATCAAGGACGGCAACAAATACGTCAAGTAACAACCATGCTTGATTCGCTTGTCGTTGCCGGCCTTTCCGTCCTTGCCCTCGGAACCATTCACGAGGCCGACGGAGTAGTGGAACGCTCCTTCTGCCTGCGCAATGTCGGCTCTGTTCCAGTTGCCATCGCGCAGGGCTACACCTCTTGCGGCTGCACTACCATACACTATGACAAAAGCGCAACCATTGCTCCAGGCGACAGCATTGGCGTGGCGCTACGCTTCAATCCTCGCGGCAAGGGCGGCCCGTTCTACGAGAGCGGGACGCTGGTCTATGGCACCGCTCGCAAGCGTATAGAGATAGCGTTGGAGGGTACCTGCATCACATCTGAGGAAACCCTTCTGCGACAGTTCCCCATACGCGTCAACGACAGTCTGCGACTATCCGCCAATCGCTTCGACTTGGGTGTCATGCACGTTGGCGAGCGCAAGGAGCGCGGGTGTGTCGTCCTGCATACAGCTAGCGGGCAGAACCGTCGTGAGCGCATTCCTGTCGTCTTCAGCGTTGACAAGGGTACGCCGAAGGGCCTGCAGCACATATCCTATCCAATAAGGATCAGCGGGCAGGTTGTTAATGTCACACTGGATGTGGTTATAAAATAGAAATAAAGATTGTTTCTCAGATAATATTTTGATGTTTAATATAAAAATTGTATCTTTGCCCTGAAAACCATGAATCGAAGGTAAAGACAATGGCAAAGAAGAAAGAACTGGCGGAAGAGCCGTTGGAGAAACAGCTGTGGAAAGCGGCTGACAAACTGCGCAAGAACATTGATGCGGCCGAGTACAAGCATGTGGTGCTGGGGCTCATCTTCCTGAAATACATTTCCGTATCGTTTGAAAAGCTGTATCAGGAGCTGGTCGGTCTGAAGGAAGAAGGTGCTGACCCTGAGGACAAGGAGGAATACAAGGCCGAGAATATCTTCTTTGTGCCGACCAATGCCCGCTGGAGCTATCTGGTAGCGCAGGCCAAAAATCCGCTCATTGGTAAGTATATCGACGATGCGATGGACGTTATTGAGCGCGAGAATCCGTCGCTGAAGGGTGTGTTGCCTAAGGTGTTTTCCCGTCCCAATCTCGACCCCACGAGTCTCGGTGAGCTGATAGACCTCATTGGCAACAGCACCCTGTCGAATGTCAGTACGGGCAGTGCCGACCTGCTGGGCCATGTCTTCGAGTATTTCCTTGGCGAGTTTGCCTTGGCTGAAGGCAAGAAGGGAGGCCAGTTCTATACGCCCCGTAGCGTCGTAGAGCTATTAGTAAATATGCTGGAGCCGTACAAGGGCCGTGTGCTGGATCCCTGCTGCGGCTCTGGCGGCATGTTCGTGCAGAGCGAGAAGTTTGTCAAGGAGCATCAGGGACGCATCGACAACATCTCCGTCTATGGACAGGAAAGCAACCAGACCACGTGGCGGCTGTGCAAGATGAACCTGGCCATTCGCGGCATCGATGCTTCTAACGTGAAGTGGAACACTGAAGGTTCGTTCCTCAACGATGCCCATCAGGACGTGAAGGTCGATTATGTCATGGCCAATCCGCCTTTCAATGACAGCGACTGGAGCGGCGACCTGTTGCGTGGCGACAAGCGTTGGCTCTACGGTGTACCTCCAACGGGCAATGCTAACTTCGCATGGATACAACACTTCATCTACCATCTGGCCCCGTCGGGTCAGGCGGGCTTTGTATTGGCCAAAGGCTTATTGACCTCAAAGACTGGTGGCGAGGGCGACATCCGCAAGGCGCTCATCGACAAAGGCCTCATAGCCTGCATCGTCAATCTGCCCGCCAAGCTTTTCCTGAACACCCAGATTCCTGCCTGCCTGTGGTTCGTCACCAGGAATCGCACCTACCATCCCGGCGAAATCCTCTTCATCGATGCCCGCAACAAAGGCCGGCTCATCAACCGCCGCACCCGCGAGCTGACAGCCGATGACATTCGTGAGATTGCCGACACCTATCACCACTGGCGCGACGAGTCCACTGACTACCATGACATCCCCGGCTTCTGCGCCTCTGTTCCTATCAGTCGTGTGGCTGAGCTCGACTACGTCCTCACCCCCGGCCGCTACGTCGGTCTGCCCGAAGAGGAAGACGACTTCAACTTCACCGAGCGCTTCACCGCCCTCAAAGCCGAGTTCGAGGAGCAGCTGAAGGAAGAAGAGCGGCTGAACAGACTTATCCGTGAGAATCTTGAGAAGATACATATATAATAAGAACATATTATGGAGAAGACTAATATTATACATACAGATTTAGCTGAACGGATAGAGCAACTAATCACGGAAGCACGTAGACGGACCGTTGCTACAGTGAATACTGCAATGGTTTACACCTATTACGAAATAGGCAGGATGATTGTGGAGGACGAACAAAAAGGAAAGCGGGCAGAGTATGGAACTGCTATGCTTAAAAACGTGTCAGAACGGCTTACACGAAAGTTTGGCAAAGGTTTCTCTGCACAGAATCTCGCCAATATGCGACAATTCTATATTACTTATTCTAAAGGTTCAATTTTCCAGACACTGTCTAGAAAATCTTTAGAAAACGAGATTTCCGCAACGCTGTCTCGGAATTCTTCTTCACTGTTGCTGGATTCTAAAAAAACTCAGACACCATCTGAGGAATTGCACTTTACCCTCAGTTGGTCGCATTACTTAAAACTGATGCGCATTGAGAATCCAGAGGAGAGGCGTTTCTATGAGCTTGAGGCCACAGAGAATAATTGGAGCCTACGCGAGTTGCAGCGACAGTTTGATAGTTCGTTGTATGAGCGTTTGGCGCTTAGTAAAGACAAAGAAGGGGTCAAACTGTTGGCGCAGAAAGGACAAATCGTAGAAAAGCCAGAGGATGTCATCAAAGACCCGTATGTTCTGGAATTCATTGGTCTGCCAGAATTGCCACAATATACAGAAAGCGAGTTAGAGCAAAGATTGATAGACAACCTGCAAACTTTTCTTTTGGAATTAGGAAAAGGGTTTACGTTTGTTGGTCGGCAAGTTCGTTTCACCTTTGACGAACAACACTTCCGCGTTGATTTGGTTTTCTATAATCGTTTGTTACGGTCTTTTGTCCTTATCGACTTGAAACGTGGCACGCTGAAACACCAAGATTTGGGGCAGATGCAGATGTATGTTAACTACTACGACCGTTTTGTAAAATTGGAAGATGAAAACCCGACCATCGGAATTCTGCTTTGCACAGACAAAAGCGATGCAATGGTTGAAATCACCCTGCCAAAAGACAACAATCAGATATTTGCCAGCAAGTACCAGACAATCCTTCCCAGCAAGGAAGAACTGCAACGACTGATAGAAGAGAATGTCAAATGAGAACAAATGAAAT
>FLNV01001676.1_pt1 | contig 13629 bp, 13 predicted proteins | sample 1140351 | NCBI WGS metagenome assembly FLNV01 (sample SAMEA3878207, study PRJEB12797) | bioreactor metagenome | biome: Moose rumen | place: Sweden | collected 2011-10 | reverse complement strand
AAGAAGTCGTATAAGGTGATGAAAATCAGGATTAAGGTAAAGAGTCCGCTGGTCTTGTAGTAGAAGAACAGGCTGACGAAAAACAGGTAGGTGTTGCGCAGCAGGCACTTGTTCTTGAACAGGCAGAAGAAAGCGAACACAAAGGCGAAGAACGCCCAGAAATAGAACTGGGTGAACAGCAAGGGATGGGCCTTGTCGAACGAGAAGACCTGCTTGAGGAAGTCCAATATGATGTCGAAGTCGGGCGTCATGGCCTACGGTCGTTTTGCGTTCTGTTTGACATGCTCCATATATCTTGTAATCAAGGCGTTATACAGCAAGTCGCCAATCAGTCTGTAGCCTTCGTTGGTGAAGTGTACCTTGTCTTTCTTGGCCAAGCCCGCGTTCTCCCATTCCTGCATCGACTTCAGTCCGCCCATGATGTCGAACTGGTCCCACACGGCGGCGTTGTATTCCCGCCCCATCTCCATGAAGGCTTCCTCCACGACTTTGCCGTTGGGGTTGACCTCGTAGACGGTCTTCTTTTTGACCTTCACGCGCTTGTAGCTGTCGTTGTTGGTCACGAAAAGCAGGGCGCAGTCGGGGCTGACGCGTTGGATGATCTGGATGAGTTCGTCGTAGTTGTCCATGAAGCCTTCTTTGGTGAAGTCCTTCTCCGCCGCGTCGTTGATGCCGATGCCGAAGATGATGAGGTCGGGGCGGATGAGTTCGAGGTCGCGCTCGAAGTCGTCGCAACGCAGGTACGATGGCACGCTGGCGCCGTTGACGCCCACGCCGTGAACGCTGATGCCGGCCATGTCGTTTTCCAACAGCACGCCTTGCAGGGTGAACTCGCCCGCCACGCTGTCGAACAGGATGCAGATCGAGTCGGTGAAAGTGGGCAGCGCGAAGGTGTAGGCCGACTTCCACTCGTCGTAAAGGCCGTCTATCGTCGTGCCGTCGTAGCTCACCACGGGCACCACGTTTTCGGTCTCCGAGAAGCCGATGACGGTCACCTTGTTGAAGTCGAAGTCGGGGGTGAGTGCGGTGGGGTTCTTCTCGCGCGTCATGATGCTCACCGTGGCTTCGGGGTCGGTGGTGGTGATGGCGGCACCGGCCAAGCCCATCCGCTTGTCGGTCTCGCGGCGGACGGCGTTGCGGCAGTAGGCCCACTCGCCCGTCGAACGCACGATGTAGTGCGACGGGTTGTTGGTGCCTCCCGCCGTGAAGGGAAAGACAAAGTTCTGTCCGCCAATCAGTTCCGTGCTGATACTCAGCAAGTTGTCACGAAACTGTTGGGTAAACACGCCGGCTTGCACGTGCGAGCCGCCGATGTGCATAATGCTGAGGTTGCCCTCGCCGAGGAAGACGACGGAGTCCATCTTTTGGAAGAAGCGTTCCATGGCCAAGCTGTCGCCCGGATACACGATTTGGTTGCGGTCGAAATGGGCGAAGGCGAGGTCGGGCACGGGCTTCACCAAAGGCAGCGACTGCGCCGTGAGGAGCCTGCCGAGCAACATCAACCCTATGAAAACCAACGACTTCTTCATTTCTTCGAATAAGCTGGTTGATAGAATGGCAGTCGGAGTCGTCCCGCCGTGCGGATGGAGTCTTCCACGCGGTCGAGGTTGATGAACTCGATGACTTTCTCGCTCGGCACGTGTTGGCGCAGCTTGTAGAAGTCGTAGTAGGTGGTGAACGACTTGGCCAAGTTGGAGCCGATTTCCTGTGCGCCACGGAAGGTGAAGTGGATGTAGTCGGGGCCGGCCATGGGCGGGTTGTGTTTCACCCATTGCGCCATCGAGCCTTCGCCGCCCATCACGTTGAACATGTCCCAATAGGCCACGTCGTTGCGCAGCGTCATGGCGCGGAGCGAGTCGTTCAGCTCGGGCAGTCCGGGCCAGGTGGCCATCCTGCCGCCAACGCTCTTGCCCATGTCGGCAGGGCCGATGAAGAGGAAGGTGGCTTCGGGGACGAGGCGTTTCAGGTATTGGATCTGGGTCTCCAATTCGTTCATGTATGGGGCGATGTATTTCGTCGAGGTGATGCCTGGCATACGGTTGCCGCCGAATTGCAGGATGATGAGCTTGGTGCCGAGCAGGTCGAACGACTGGCGCAGCGTGTTCTCGTTGATGCGGGTGAAGATGTTGCCCGAGCAGCCGCGCAGGGCCACGTTGTCGAGGGCCACGCCCGGCTCGCCGTCGAGCAGCACGCCATACACCTCGGCGTTGCCCTTGAAGCTGATGGTGCCGCGCTTCACGTGGGCCGGCAGCGTCCAGCCGACGAGCGTGACGCCCTCGTTGCCCTCCAGCACCTTGGGGGCTACGCTGAGGGTGTCGCATTTCAGGCTGAGCGTGAAGCCGTCGCTGTTGTTGCCTATCAGCACCGACACCTTCGAGATCGCCTTCGCCTTGGCAAAGGCCTGCTTGTGGCTCGACTGCACGAAGGTGATGCTGCCGCTGCCGCTCACCTGGCCGTATTGTGCCATCACGCCATAACGGTTGTGGGAGGCCCGCATGGCATCGCCATACACCATGTAACGCGCAAGACCCGAGGCATGCTGCGACACCGAGATGGTGGCCACGGGCTGTATGGCGGGGATCATGCCGGGACCCGAGCCGCCAAACAGCTCCTGCAACTTCTGGCGCAGCACCGACGAGATGCGGTCCATCTCAATCTGCGAGTCGCCGTAGTGCATGATGCGGCAGGTCGTGCCCGTCGACGAGGCTTGCTCGAATTGGGCAAACAGCGTGTCGAAGAAGGTGTAGTCGTCGTTGGGCAAATAGATGCGGTTGGGGTTCTCCTTCAAGTAGCCGCGATAGTAACGCATGCTGTCCAACAGGTTGTCGGACACGGTCATCTCGAAGCTCTGGTTCACCTTGTGCAACACGGCGTCGACGTCCACTTGTTCCCGCGCCGGTGCCTTGTCGTCGGCGTAGGAGGCGAAGCGCAAGGTCTTGCCGCCGATGGTGATGCCCTCGGCAGGGAAGACATACCAGACGACTCCAAGCAGGAGCATCACGGAAAGGATGAATATGAGTATGTGTCGCGGTTTCATTGTTTTTTGATTGTCAAGGTTTGGCCTATTTGGATGTTGTCGGTCTTCAGGTTGTTCCACTGTTTCAGGTTGGCGACGCTGATGTGGTATCGGGCGGCGATGCCCAAAAGGGTGTCGCCTTTTTTGACTTTGTATTTGACGGACTCAGGACTTGCCGAAGCCTTTGGGACGCTTGAATTTGCCGAAGCCTTTGGCGATGCCGGACTTGTCGAGGGGCCCGTTGTGGCGGGAGTCGGCGTTACGACAGGCTCAACGGCCTTGACGACTGACGGCTCGACGGCGCGTGCGCTGAAGCTGAGGCGGCCTTGGTTGCCCAAGTAGACGCAGGCGATGAAGCGGCGGATGACTTCCGTGTCGGGCAGCAGCCGCAGGGCGTAGTAGTCCCACAGGGCGGGCGTTGCCTCGTGGCGTGCCATGGCGTGGCTGAGTGCGGTGGGGCTGTTGGCGTAGGCCAAGATGCTCAGCCACCAGTCGCCGTATTTCTTGTTCAGGTCGTCGAGATAGTCCAAGGCGGCCAACGTCGATGCCTCCACCGACAGGCGTTCGTCGCGGCGCTCGTCGATTTGGAGTCCGTAGCGAAGGCCGACGAGCGTCGGCAAGGCCCAGTAGCCGCAGCGGTCGCCTTGGCTGTAGTCGGCCCTCATGCCGCTGAGGGCGTAGGGCAGGTAACGCAGCTCCGCCGGCATGGCGCGTTGCGCCAAGGCCGAGTCGACGAAGGCCTCGTGTAGCGTGAAGGTACGGGGCAGGCTCTTGCCGTCCAACTGTTTCACGGTCTGGTCCAAGGCCTCATGGTAAGGCAAGGCGATGCCTTTCTCCATGCTTTTCAGCGCTTTGGCGAGGCCGTCGCTGCCCGACGACACGCAGCAGTTGTTTGCCACGAGGCAGAACATGCACAGCCATAATATATGTAACCACTTGGTTTTCATTACATTGAACGATTTCGCCAACGACCAGTGTCCATTCGCGAAACGAGCGGCAAAAATACGGAAATTATGGCAAATGGCCCACAAAAACAAAAAATCCTTTCCCCGCTCGGAAATTAATCGTAACTTTGCCGCGGAAACCATACAACCCAATACCATGAGCGAAGCAACATTGACAAGCCTTTTGGAATACCTCTACGGGGCGCTCACGCCGAGCAACCAACGCTGGCTGGCGGCGCATTTGGTGGAGCACGCCAATGTGGAAGAAGGTGAGGCATTGAAGCCTTACACGATGAAGGAAGTGAACGCCATGCTCGATGAGGCCGAAGCCGAGATTGCAGCAGGCGTAGGTACGCCTCACGAGGATGTGATGCGCGAATGGGACGAGGAAATCGCCTGCTTGGAGAAGGGAGAACTTATTATGGCCGAAGCGGTATGAAGATTATCTGGCTGACCCAACGCCCAAGCCCGACAAGTGAATGACAGTCTTGAATAAATCATCAATCAATGAATTCCACCGAATTGACCATACAACAAAGGATTTTGGTAGTGCGCGACCAACATGTCATGCTCGATTTTGAGCTGGCCGCCTTGTATGGCGTGGAAACGAAAGCCCTCAACCAAGCTGTCAAGCGCAACATTGAACGCTTCCCTGCCGACTTTATGTTCCAATTGACCCAAGGCGAGTGGAATCTGATCAACCATGACCTTACACTTTTGCAGTCACAAAATGTGACCGCAGATGTTATTGAAAACCAAGATGATACAATTTTGCGGTCACAAATTGTGACCGCAAAATCAGGAAAAAACACCGATATTGTGGTCTTGCAGCCGCAAATTACGACCGCAAAAAAACAAAGCAAAAGCCGTTCGTTGCCTTATGCTTTCACCGAGCTTGGCGTGGCCATGCTTAGTAGCGTGTTGCGGTCGCCAACAGCCATTCAGGTGAACATTGGCATCATGCGGGCTTTTGTCGCCCTCAGGCACATAGCCACGCAGCCCCTCCCCGACAGCAACGCGGAACTGAGGAAAGAAGTGAAAGCCATACGCGACGAACTTGAAGAGATACTTGCCGACCAGAACGATATTAATGAGATGACTCAGGCCCAGCTTGATGCCATCAGCGAGGCCTTGGCCGAGCTTCAGGCACAGCCTCGCCCAAAGCGACAGCGCATTGGTTTTGTGAAAGACAATGGCAACGAACCTTAAATCTTTGAATATCAAATAACTAAAAACCGCAACAAAAGAAAGGACAAACGCAAATGTGTACAGTAAGCATTGATATAGACGAGGCTGTCATTCGTGACCTGCGCCCCGAATTGGACACTACAGCGGCCATTCGCCTTTGGGTCCAGGAATTGATAAACTCGCGTTTACAGCAATTGCAGATGGAGGACGAGGAGACGATGGATGTTGAGGAGGTTAGAGCCATGGTGCACGAAACCGTAAGAAAAGAATATGCCAGACCATGAATTATGCCATTAAGGCCACATGGCCAACACCGACAAATGGTATTTCGCCTACACCATCGAAAACGACACCATAACCATAGTTGATGCCTGCCACGCCCAAAACATGCACGAAAAGAACAATCCTTGAATTTTAAATCTTAAATCTTGAATATCAAATAATTAAACAATCACCAATGCAAACGACACCAACCATAGAAAACGTGACCCTGTCGCTGCCCCATGACGACATGGCGGTCTTGCGCCTGCTCTCGAACAGGATGGGCTGGAAAGTGAAAACCGGTTGCACCACACCGCCACCGTGCCAATACACGGAGGAAGAGGTAGTGCAACGCGTCCTGCAAGCCACTGCGGAAGCCGAAAGCGGTTTGGGCTGCCTCACTCTCGATGAATTTGAATCTTTGGTAGAGACATGGTAAAAGTGATAGTTACACCATCGGCAATAAGGGACGCGAAAGTGATTTTCGGTTATTATGAGTCATGCTCGTCTCACAGTTTTGCCAAAAAGCTGTTGAAGGAGTTTATAGCTTATGCAAGACGGATAGAACAAATGCCGGAGATCGGGCCCAAGGAACCTTTGCTTGAACAATATGACAAAAACTACCGTTATGTACTCGTGCAACACAGATACAAACTCATCTACCTCTATGAAAACGAAACCTGCTCGATACTGATGGTTTGGGACTGCCGACAAAACCCCAATACATTGAAAGACAGTGACAGGTTTAAATCTTGAATCTTAAATCTTTGAATCTTAAATCTTGAATCCCCTCTCCCCAAATACTTTACGTTTTTTCCCGAAAATCCTTTCTTGGATTGGAAAATAATCGTATCTTTGCCGCCATGAAGAAGACGAAAACAAACAACAAACCCATGTGCAGTTACAACATAACACTTAGCGACACCTTGATGGAGAAAGTGAGGCCCTCCTTTGCCGACGACAAGGCACTGGAACGCTGGCTTCAGCAGCAGTTGGAAAGCATAGTGCTTGATCTGTATATGAAGCAAGAAAGGCAACAGCCTGCCGACTTGCAGGCTGCTCCCGACATTGTGCTTAGTCTGCTTGGTGCCGGTATGCCTGTTGCTGATGACGACCTGAACGGACGCAACGCTTATTATCAACATCTTGAAGAGAAACACAAATGAAGAAACTCTTTCTCGATACCAACATTGTGATTGACTTGCTCGAAAGACGCGAGCCTTTTTGCTATGATGCTGTACGGCTGTTTACATTGGCCTATAACCGTCAAGCGCAGCTTCTCGTTTCACCGATGACTTATGCCACGGCTTCGTATCTTTTACGCAAACATGGAGCAGAAGGTGTGCGCAACCTCCTCGCTAATTTTCGCCAATTGACATCGGTGTCTCCCGCCGACAGACAAACGGTTGACGACTCACTTGCCTCGCAGTTTGAAGACTTTGAGGACGCATTGCAGTATCATTCAGCACTTCAAGGTGGTGCAGAAACGATCATTACCCGTAATGGCAAAGACTTTACCAACTCGAAACTCCCAGTTATGACCGCTGCGGATTATCTTGCCATGATAAATCCAACAATCTCATAATCAATACCACTTAACCCCGAAATCCTTGAATCTTAAGGGGATTTCTAATTATCAAGAATTTCAGAATTTGAGAATCTTTCATTTCGCTGATTCTTTGAATTTTATGGAATTAGAGACAAAAATTGCAGGCAATTTTTAGAAACGCCCTTAAATCTTGAATCTTAAATTTTAAATCTTAAATCTTACTTCCTACCTCCCAACTGCCAACTGAAAACTGCTAACTGCTAACTGAAAACTGAAAACTGCTGATCTGGATGGCTTCGTTCCTCGCCATGACGCAAAGCGGCAACTGAAAACTGCCAACTGAAAACTGCCAACTGCTAACTGAAAACTGCTGATCTGGATGGCTTCGTGCCTCGCCATGACGCAAAGCGACAACTGAAAACTGCCAACTGAAAACTGCTAACTGCCAACTGAAAACTGCTGATCTGGATGGCTTCGTCCCTCGCCATGACGCAAAGCGGCAACTGACAACTGCCAACTGAAAACTGCTAACTGAAAACTGCCAACTGAAAACTGCCAAAAAATTTTCCCCTTTTTAATTTTTTCTGACACACCTATCTTATTATTTCGTACTTTTGCGGCCTCAAATGCGAAAGCATCCTCTTTGAATAAATAAATGTCTAATAATCAATTAAATAAATAACAAAACGAAATGAAAAGGAAATTTACAAAACTATTCGCAGCCCTCGCGCTGCTGGCCTGCATGACACCAAGCTTGGTGGGATGGGGGCAAACGAGAGATGAAGTGACATGGACTGCCTCTGAACAAGGGTATGAAAATGCAGCTGACGTTACGGAAATAACAATTGATGACCACATTAGTGGTGTATTTGCCGCAGGAACCAATACTAATAATAGTCCCAAGTATTATACAACTGGTACTGGCGTTAGAATGTACAATGGAAACACTTTGACAATTACTCCTGGTGAAGGCTACACGATAACACAAATTGTGTTTACCTATGCAGAAACTTCATATTATGCCAAATTTGAAGTTAATACTGGTAATTATTCTGAAGCAGATTCGAAAGGTACTTGGACAGGAACTTCTTCGAATGGAATTGTGTTCACGGCAAAAGCGACTTGCAGAATGCAATCAATTGCTGTAACATATACCTCCGGCGCAGTGACACCCACCTATACCGTCACCTACAACGCCAACGGTGGCTCAGGTGAGATGGTTGACGAAAACAGCCCCTATGAAGAAGGCGACGTGGTAACACTGCTTGAAAACGACTTTACTGCTCCCGAAGGCATGATGTGGAGCGCATGGGAAGTGAAAGACGCAGCAGAAAACGTCATCACTGTCACCGATGGCACTTTCACCATGCCTGCCAGCAACGTTACCGTGACGGCCCAATGGGTTGCCGACCCCAACGCCACGCAATACGAATGGGTGCTCACCAACCTCGCCGACCTCACTTCTGAAGACATCTTCGTGATTGTGGGAACGGCTTCAAATGCAAGCTATTCCATGTCGAATAACAATGGCACCTCCTCTGCACCTACTGCTACGGCTGTCACCATTGAAAGCGAGAGAATTACCTCGACGGTTACCGACAACATCAAATGGAACATTAGCGGCAATGCCACCGATGGCTACACGTTCTATCCGAATGGCTCAACAACGACTTGGTTGTATTGCACTAACACCAACAATGGTGTCCGTGTGGGAACGAATGATAACAAAACATTTGAAATAAAGGATAACTATTTGTATCATACTAGTACCTCCCGTTATGTCGGTATATATTCGGAAAATAATACAGCAAAAGATTGGAGATGCTATACCTCAATTAATTCAAACATTACAGGTCAATCCTTCTCTTTCTACAAGCGCCAAGTGGTCAGCACCGACCCTTACATTGTGGCTGGAAATGTTGAATTGGCCTACGATGCCACCGAAGGCACTATTACCTATGAACTTCACAACGCTACGGGCGACATCACTGCCACTACTGATGCCGATTGGATTACAAGCCTGACTCCCGATGCAACCACCTCGACCGTGGCCATTGTTTGCGAAACCAACCCCTCGAATGAACCACGTGAAGCCACAATCGAACTCGCCTATGGCAATGCCACCAAGGAAGTGACCGTCACGCAGGCCTTCAACCCCAACGCACCTCTCACCACGATGGATCAAATCTTTGCCAGAGCCACCGAAGTGGGCAGCACGGCCACCGATGTAACTATCACCTTCGGCAACTGGGTGGTTAGTGGAAAAACCAACAGCAACGCCTATGTTACTGATGGCACCAAGGGATTCATCATCTATGCTTCGAGCCATGGCTTTGAGGTCGGTAATGTTTTGAGTGGCACGGCCTCTTGTAAAGTGCAACTTTTTAGAGGTTCGGCTGAATTAACGACACTCACTTCTGCAAACGAAGACCTTACGGTGGAAGAAGGCGGAACGGTCAGCGTGGCTGACATTGCCATCACGGATCTTTCGGGCGTGAATACCGGCGCACTTCTCAGCTACGAGAATCTCACCTACAACGGCACAGCCCTCGTTGATGGAAATGGTAATACCATCACTCCTTATACCACTCTTTATTCCTATTCATTTGTAAGCAACCACATTTATAATGTGACAGGTATCTATGTCCAATACAACAGCACAAAGGAAATCCTGCCCCGCAGCGCAGAAGATATTGAGGAAGTGGTTGAATCCTACACCCTCACCATCGACGGCTACACGGAAGAAAGCGACGGCGGCTACTACTTGATTGCTTCGCCCGTCACCGTGAATCCCGCCAACGTTGAAGGCATGACCGCTGGCGACTACGACCTCTACAGCTTCGACCAAAGCGAGGATGACGAATGGCGCAACTACAAAGCCTCCGCCTTCAACCTCGAACCCGGCAAGGGCTACCTCTATGCCAAGAAAGCCACTACCGAAACTCCGAGCTACGAATTCACTCTCACTGGCACGCCTTACAGCGGCAATGGCCAAGTGGCCCTGTCGTATGACGCAGACGCCAGCTTCGCCGGCTGGAACCTCGTCGGCAACCCGTTAGGCAGCAACGCCGAGCTGAGCCAACCCTACTACAGGCTGAATACCGACGGCAACGCCTTGAACGCCAGCACCGAAAGCTCGGCGGTCGGCGTCATGGAAGGCGTGTTCGTGCAAGCAGGCCAAACGGCCACCTTCACCGCGCAAACCCGTGGCACGGCAGCCCACATCGCCCAAGCCAACATCGTGGTGAATCAAAACGGCACCGTGGTCGACAACGCCATCGTCCGCTTCGACGGCGGCAGCACCCTCGGCAAGCTCCAACTCTTTGAAGGCAACGCCAAGGTCTACTTCACCGAGGAAGGCCGCGACTACGCCATCGTCAGCAGCGAAGCCCAAGGCGAAATGCCCGTCAACTTCAAGGCTATCGAAAACGGCACCTACACCCTCAGCGTCGACGTGGAGAACGTCGAGATGACCTACCTCCACCTCATCGACAACATGACCGGCGCCGACATCGACCTGCTGGCCAATTCAGCCTACACCTTCGAGGCTCGCACCACCGACTACGCCTCGCGCTTCCGCTTGGTGTTCAACGCCAATACCATCTGCGAGGACGCAGATGGCGACAATGCCTTCGCCTACTTCAACGGCAACGCTTGGACCATCGCCAACACGGGCGAGGCCACCCTGCAAGTGATGGACATGACGGGTCGCATCGTCAGCAGCCAGGCCATCAGCGGCAACGCCACCGTCAGCCTCAACCAACCCGCTGGCATCTACATGCTGCGCCTCATCAACGGCAACGACGTGAAAGTTCAGAAGATAATAATCAAATAAAAACCCATACAACAATGAAGAAGATAGCATTGACAACAGCAATCATCCTCGGACTGAGCATGACCACCTTCGCCGACGGCGGCGGCTTGTTCCAACGCGGCACCGAGCCTGAAAACGCCACCTATGGCAACCGCGACGGTAGCGTCACCAGCCCGATGCTCCCCGGTCACGGCCAGGAAGGCAACCAAGACGCCAACGGCCCGCTCGGCAGTGGCATCGCCGTGCTCTTGGGCCTCGGCGGAGCCTACCTCGTGGCCAAGAAACGCAAGGAAGACTAAGACCTTTTTTGCGGCCTACAACCCCAAAAACACCGCCCTCAGGCGGTGTTTTTTTTGAAACTTTGCATAAAGCATCCTGACAAGAAAATTTTTTCTTACCTTTGGAGCCGCAAAATCAAAACTTTATCTGTATGAAGAAAGTATTATTCTCTTTGGTTCTTATGGCTATGCTTCCCGCGATGGCCTTCGCCGAACATGTGGAAACGGCCCGTGCCCAAAAGGCGGCCACGACCTTCTTGAGCAACAACGGCAAGAGCGTCGCCGCGCTCAACGACGTCAGCCGTCAGGCGGGCTTCGCCAACCTCTACATCTTCAGCACCGACAGCAGCTTCGTTGTCATGGCCGCCGACGACTGCGCACAGCCCGTGTTGGGCTACTCGCTGACGGGAGGGTTTGTTGCCGAAGACATGCCCGACAACCTGCGTGGCTGGCTGCAAGGCTACGACGAGGAGATACAGTTCGGCATCGACAGCCGCGCCGTTGCAACAGCCGAAGTCACCCAGCAGTGGCAAGAACTCATGAGCGGAGTTCGAGGCACTCGTGCTACGGTGGTGGTCGATGCCTTAATTCAGACCACGTGGGACCAAGATCCTGGTTACAACGAATTGTGTCCATACGACTCTGATGCTGGTGAACTGACCGTCACAGGATGCGTAGCCACTGCCATGGCACAGATTATGCGCTACTGGGAGTATCCAAGTCACGGCCAAGGCTCGCATTCCTATACGCCTAGCAATCGACCAGAACTCGGCACCCAGACGGTCGATTATGCCAATGCCACCTATAACTGGGCAGACATGCCATTAAATGCCCCTACCTCCGAAATCGCTAAACTGATGTACCACTGTGGCGTTGCGGTCGATATGATGTATGACATTTCCTCTAATGGAGGTAGTGGTGCCTATTCCAGCACCATCCCCTCCGCTTTGACTACCTATTTCAGATATAAGTCAGGGGTGAGTTACAAATTAAAGTCTTCCTATAATAGCAACAATTGGCTGACCCTGATCAAGACGGAGCTGAATGCCGGTCGACCAGTTGAATACAATGGCAGTGGCACGAGCGGAGGTCATGCTTTCGTGTGCGACGGTTACGACGACAGCGACTATTTCCATTTCAATTGGGGATGGAGCGGGAGCAACGACGGCTTCTATTCGCTCTCAAACCTTGTCCCTGGAAGTGGAGGCTCAGGCGGTGGCAGCTATAGTTTTACAAACGACCAGTCTGCAGTTATCGGCATCCAACCCCAAGACTGCACTGCTTCTAGTCCATCCAATCTCAATGTCACCGTTGAAGGTAGGACGGCCACGCTGACCTGGAGTGCCGCCAACAACGCCGTGGCCTATTATATTTACAGAGATGGCCTCCTCGTTGCCAACGCCACTGGCACGACTTATTCCGATGCCGATCTTTCCTATGGCACCTACGCCTATTACATTAAGAGCGTCGACTCCAACGGAGCCAAGTCTTCATCCACATCCAATGTCACCGCCACCATTCAGCCTTTCGCCACCAACCTGACCGCCACTCAAAATGGCGATGGCGTTGTCCTCAACTGGACCGAGCCTGAATGGTGCATGCCCAAGTCCGACGACGAGGTGCTGACGTATGGGGATGGAAGTCTCGATTATACTTTTGGCTATGGTGGCGGAACCAATTTTTACATTGGCCATAAGTATCCAACCTCAATGTTGAGCGCCAACAAGGTGTTGTATAAAGTCTCATTTTATGCTGCCCTGTCAGGCAATTTCACCGTATTCGTCTACACAAGTACATCAGAGAGCAGCAGGCCTCAAACCACATTGTTGGAACAGCCTGTCAATGTGCCTTATGGAGGGTGGACTGAGGTGGAGATAAGTAATCCGATAGCCATAGACGAGAACTTGGATTTGTGGGTCTTCATATACGATCCCGAGGCGAAGAATTATCCTTTTGCAATAGGAGCTTATGAGGGTGATGACAATTACGGCAATTATATTTCATACGATCCTTACAATCCTACAACGGCCATAGGAACGCAATCTGGATATGTCATGCTCATCCGCACTTATGTCACCGACGGCTCCTACACCTACAACCTTTACCGCAATGACGAGGTTCTTGCCAGCCCAATCGCCAACACCCAATACACCGACAGCGACTTGCCAGATGGCACCTACACCTACTATGTGACGACCAACTACTACGGCGGCGAGACGGAGGCCTCCAACGCCGTCAGCGTGACGGTCCCCGGCCTCGTTGCCGGCTCCAACTGGTGGACGCCCACGGTCAACCTCACCCTCGACCAGCTCGAAGCCACCCTCGGCACCAACGGCATCCTCATCAACTCGCAAGACGGTGGCTTCGCCGAACGCAACGGCGACACGTGGAGCGGCACACTTACCAGCATCCAGACGGGACAGATGTATAAGATCCAGAGCGACGCTGCCATTCCCTTGGTCGTCAGCGGCACCCGCATCAGCGGCACGGAAGTCACCATCGCCCCTGGCCACAATTGGATAGGCTACGCAGGCACGACAGCCATGACGATAGGGGAGGCCTTCAGCGACTTCGGACCC
>FLNV01000816.1_pt1 | contig 13645 bp, 8 predicted proteins | sample 1140351 | NCBI WGS metagenome assembly FLNV01 (sample SAMEA3878207, study PRJEB12797) | bioreactor metagenome | biome: Moose rumen | place: Sweden | collected 2011-10 | reverse complement strand
CACCTCCAGCGTCGCTACCTCGGGCAAGACGGACGAGCAGATAGCAACGGACAGGGCTGCCGAGCTGGGTAGCCTGAAGGCGGCACACCATATCCCAAACACCGACTTTGACTATGACAGCGACAGAGGCTACTACATGCTGAAGCACACCAAGGGTGGCAACGTCTTTGCCGGCAGCATGGGCCGCTTCTTTGGCCTTGACGGCTCGACGGTGCTGCCCCACTGGGTAGAGCTGGGCAAGGTGAAGAGCACTAAGCTCACCATCACTGGCGGCACCATCAAGAGCTGCGTCTATGGCGGCGGCGAGCTGGGTTGGACCAGCGGCACACACAAGACCGCTGACGACAAGGACGTGAGTACCGAGATAAGCATCGAGGGCGGCACCATCGGTAGCGTGATAGAAGAGGCTGTCACAAGCGGTGGGAGTACGGTCAACGCGGCCCGCTACACCTTCGGCAGTGTCTTCGGCGGCGGCTATGGCAGTGCCATTGAACAGATGACAGATGCCGACGACAACAAGACCTACCCGAAGTTCCAGGCCGGTCGCGTGACGCACAGCACGGTAGTCGGCATGAGCAGCGGCACGGTGCTGGCCAGCGTCTATGGCGGCGGCGAGCTGGCCAGCGTGGGCTATGGCTTCTACAGCTACAAGAATTCCGACAACATAGACGAGACACCCCTCTCGACAGCCAGCGAGGCCGCCAACACCTACGTCACCGTCAGCGGCGGAACCGTGGGAAAAGCCCCCGCAGGCGGCGTTTACTTCGGCGGCGCCACCATGGGCAATATCTATGGCGGCGGCAGCGGCAGCCTCACCATCGTGCGTTGCGGCCTGATACTGGGCAACACCAATGTCAGTATCAGCGGCAACGACACCCACATTTATCATAATGTGTATGGCGGCGGCGCCTACGGTTCGGTGGGCAACTACAAATACCATACTCTGGAGCAAGAATACACCGACCCTGCCACAGGTGAGACCGTGACGACGCATAAGGTAGAAGGCGTTGAAGAACTCGCTACCGCTGGCACTGGCACGGCCACAGTCACCATCACTGGCGGCACCATAGGCTACGACGGCAAAGACAACGGCATGGTGTTCGGCTCGTCGCGAGGCGACGTGCAGGGCGAAGACACACGCGAAGACTTTATGGCGTGGGTTAACGATGCCTGCGTCACCATAGGCACCGCCGGCTCCTCTTCCGGCCCGCAGGTTTGCGGCTCGGTCTATGGCAGCGGCGAGAACGGTCACACCCTGCATAACACCGCTGTCAACATCTGCGGCGGCACCGTCGGCATAGACGACAGCAACGCCACGGGCTATACCGTTGTGAGCAACGGTACAACCTACCACGGTGCTGAATATCCCTCACGCGGCAACGTCTATGGCGGCGGCTGCGGCACGGACACATACACCAAGGCAGGCAAACAGTACTACAACCCGATGGCCGGCATAGTCAGGGGCAACGCCACGGTCACGATGAGCGGAGGCCATGTGGTGCGCTCGCTCTATGGCGGCGGATCTATGGGCTCGGTGGGTACGTTCACCAACGACGCGACAGGAAAGCCGGCAAGTTGCATCGAGGCGACAGAGGCCACTGGGGACACACCTGCCACCGAGGGTACAGGCCTCTGCACCGTCACCGTCAGCGGCGGCAAGGTTGGCCCCTCAGCTATGGCCATGCCCTACAGCTACGGCCATGTGTTCGGCGGAGGAAGGGGCGAGACGCACGACCCGTCACAATATCCCAACCTGGAGACCTCGGCCTACTTTAACAGAACCCTGGTCACCGTCAGTGGCACGGCATTCGTCAAGGGCAGCGTCTATGGCGGCAGCGAGAGCGGCCACGTGCTGGCCGACACCCACGTGGTGATAGACGGCAACTGCCAGATAGGCTGCGGAAAGAACACGACAGCGCCATACGGCAGCGACGTGTGGGCCGACAGCTATGTGCCTTCGGACGACACAGACTTGGAGTGTGTCAGCTGGCCATTTACAGCCCCCTATACGCCCTACGACAAGTTTGCCGATGCCGAGGGTAAGTATCCCGACGGCACTTCTGCCGACAATGCCCATCCTGAGGGCACCGACGGCCACACGTTCTACGGCAACGTCTTCGGCGGCGGCTCGGGCTTCGAGCCATACGCCCCCGGCAAGTGGCTGCCCACGGCAGGATGGGTGGAGGGCAACACCTTGGTGGAGATTAAGGGCGGCCACATCCTCACCTCCGTCTATGGCGGCAACGAGATGTCGGACGTGGGCAAAGGCGGCGTGCGGAAGATGACCGACCTGGAGAATGAAACCGCCGACATGTTCTACGACATAACGCAGCCGGGCGGCAAGTGTACGGTGAAGATGTCGGGCGGAACGCTCGGAGTGCCCCGCACGCTGGCGCAGATAGCAGCTCACCCCGTCACCTGCTATCTCTTCGGAGCGGGCAAGGGCGACCAGCGCATCTTCTTCAACAAGACCACCAACGTGAAGGAGGTGGAGGTGGAGGTTTCCGGCACGGCCTGCATCTACGGCTCCGTCTTCGGCGGAGGTGAGGACGGCCACGTGATGCGCGACGTCAGTATGACCATCAAGGACAATGCCCGCATCGGCACCTGGGGTACCTCCTACGTCGAGGGTAACATCTTCGGCGGCGGCCGCGGCTTCAGCGGCGAGGCCCTCACGGCGGGCAATGTGGGCGGTAGCGTCACCATCAACATCGAGGGCGGACGGATGCTTGGCAGTATCTACGGCGGCGGACGACTCGGCTCCGTGGGCCACGGCCTGTACTTAGTGGACGAAATGGTTGGCGGCGTGAAGCCCTACGGTGTCTTGCGCGAGGACGGCGTGGACGACCGTGGCAACGCCGTCAGTGGGTTCAAGCGCGGCTACATCACCATCAACATCAGCGGCGGCATCATCGGCAACGACATAGAGTACAAGTACAATCCCACGGCAGACGACAAGCTGAAGATGCCCACCACGCAGTTCGACTATCAGAACCGTCTCACCTACACCCGTGGCGGCAACGTGTTCGCCGGGTGCATGGGCCGTCTCTATTCATTGGACAACAAGTTGTTGCCCTTGTGGCCTGAGCTGGGCCGCTGCAAACAGACGGCACTCAATATTACCGGTGGCACCATTAAGAGCAATGTCTATGGTGGTGCCGAGCTGGGCGTGGTGCAGCAGAACACCACGGTGAGCATCACTGGCGGCATCATCGGAACAAAGATAGGCACCGGCGACGATGCCTACTACTACGGCAGCGTGTTCGGAGGCGGCAAGGGCAGCACCGATGCCATCACCTATCCGGAGGGTACGGCTGAAGAAAACATAGTCCCCATCAGTGAGGCAGGCACAGTACACGGCAACGTGCTTGTGGAGCTGAACAAAGGCGTGGAAACGACTGCCAAGGGCGGCATCGTACACCAAGTATTCGGGTGCAACGACATGAACGGTTCGCCAAAGGGCGATGTCACCGTTCATGTCTATGCCACACAGAATGCAGACAAAGACGATGTCGGCACCAAATATGACAAGGACACCAACCACTATGACGTGGCTGCCGTCTATGGCGGCGGCAACATGGCTGCCTACTTACCTACAAAGGCCCTTTCGGGCACCGATGCTGAGAAGGCCGAGACCCACACCCGTGTCATCATCGACGGCTGCTCGCTGACCAGCATAGAGACGGTCTATGGCGGCGGCAATGCTGCCTCCACGCCGGCCACCTGCGTCGATGTCTATGGCACCTACGAGATAGACGAGGTGTTTGGCGGCGGCAATGGCAAGGACGCCATGGCCGACGGCAAGCCCAACCCCGGTGCCAACGTGGGCTACAAGAACTATACCGTCTATGAGGAACAGACTGACGGCAGCTTCGTGGCAAAGGATGCCGATGACGCCGACACAAAGGAGAAGCGACTGGCCTCTACCTACGTCTATGGCTCGGGTGCTGCCAACGTCAATATCCATGGCGGTACGGTACACCGCGTGTATGGCGGCTCCAACACCAAGGGCAACGTGCGCATCTCGGCTGTGACCATGCTTGAGGACGCCACGGGCTGCGAATTCAACGTAGAGGAGGCATACGGCGGCGGCAAGTCGGCACCCATGGACGCCACGTCGCGCCTTGAGATGGCCTGCATACCGGGACTTAAAACGGCCTACGGCGGTGCAGAGAACGCCGAGATAGAGGGTGATGTGGAGATGACCATAACCAACGGCACCTTCGACCGTGTGTTCGGCGGCAACAACGTGAGCGGCTACATCAAGGGAAAGATCACCGTCAACATCGAGGAGACTGGCTGTAAGCCACTCATCATCGGACAGCTCTACGGCGGTGGCAATCTGGCTCCCTACACGCCTGCCACTACTGAAGGTATTCGTGACGGCATCACGCTGAACGTGCGCTCGTTCTCCAGCATCGGCGACATCTATGGCGGCGGCTATGGTGAGTCGGCCGTGGTGAAGGGCAACACCCACGTCAACATCAACGTGGCCGAGGGCGACTGGGCCAATCGCACCTATAACTATGGTACTGGCGTGACAGACCGCAACCACTACACAGGCAACAGGAGTATTACCTTCATGGAAAATGGTGTGGAGCGCACCATTCAGGTCTATCTGCCCCCGTTCCAGACGGGCAAGATAGGTGCCATCAACAACGTCTTCGGTGGCGGCAACGCTGCCATGGTGGATGGCAACACCAACGTCCTGATAGGCCAGAACCAGCAGGAGGTGTTCAAGACGCCCGCCACCAAAACCGTAACCAACGACGAGACAGGCAAAGAAGAAGAGGTGGACACCACTCCGGCCGAGCGCACCCACCTCGTGAAAGGAGCCGACATTCGCGGCAACGTCTATGGCGGCGGCAACAATGCAGCCGTGACGGGCAACACCAATGTCGTTATAGGAAAAAGGAAAGAGTTACAGGTCGAGCCGTAGGCCGACATTCAGGTCGAGGAAGCCGTTGCTGCCCGTATGGACATCCATGCCAGTGGCACCGGCTGCACCCTCGCTGGTGGTGAACTGATAGTCCAGGTCGGCATATATGCTCCAGCGCTGGTTCAGCCTGTAGGTGTTCTCAACACCAAGGCCCACGATGGGCGAACCAGAGCTGGTGGCCAGATTGCTGATAATGCCAGCACGCGGATAGACACTGATCTCCCAGCGGCGGTCATCATCTATACCGGCAAAGAGGTTGTTCAGGTTGACCATGACGTCGCCGCTCAGCACCATGAAGCCACCACCCTTGTAGTTCTCGTTGCCTGGCCCGAGTGGCGGCACCCACTCTACGCCCGTGTTCTTCACCAGTCCATTGTCCCAGTTGGCCTTCAGGCGCAGGGCCAGCTCAGGCGTGAACCACTTGCCTCCAGCCACATCTATGCCAAAGGTGGTACCCTTGGGGAAGGTGTGCATGAAATTGCTGCCATACGGGTTCTGCATGGTCATGTCCACACCAAACTGTAGGAACCAGCCCGTCTTCAGTCTCTCGCGACTCTGCTCATCGGCAGAGAATCCACGCCGCACTAGGTCAAGCTGCGCACCGACATTGAAGTCAAAGTAGCCGTTGCTGTGGTAGTTGGTGCCTGTATTGGCCCCGCTCTCGCGTCCCACGTGACCACTGGCCACCATATTGTAAGCCGCATCCACATAGAGACTCCAGCGCTGACTAATGCGGAATGTGTTGGTCAGGCCCAGGCCCAGCAGCGGACTGCCCTTTCGCGGGCCGAAGTTCCACTCTGCACCGGCACGTGGATAGACCGACAGGTTCCATATACGGTCCTGTTTGTAGCCCCACAGCAGACTGTGCAGGTTGAACATGATGTCGCCATAGAAAGCCACGTAGCCACCGCGGTCCATGTTGACTCCAGGTTCGTAGAACGGTGCCAGCCAGTTGGCATGGTCGTTCTCAAAGAGCTTTATGCCGTTTTCCCAGTTCAGGCGTCCGCGTATGCCCAGCACCGGTGTGAACCACTTGCCCACGGCCACGTCTATACCAAAAGTCTTGCCATTGGGGAAGACGTCTGAGAAATCATAGCCGTATGGTTTCTGCAGACTCATGTCCAGTCCAAACTGCACGAACCAGTTCTCCTGCCAGAAGCGTTGCCACTCTGTCTGCTGCACGGCACTTGTCGGCGCGTCTTGTCCATATACAGTGGCAGCAGAAGTGAGCGCAGCTGCCAGCAGCATGTGTCTTATCTTTATCATATACTGATTAAAAACTAAATCAGCGGAGCGCCTGTCCTGTGTGGCAGATGCTCCGCTACTGTTGTAATTATAAACTTGCGGTTATAGACTTGTGTACTATTTGCCGTGCCCCTTACTTCACCTTGGCAACGATGGCCTTGAAGGCCTCGGGATTGTTCAGGGCGAGGTCGGCCAGAACCTTGCGGTTAATCTCAATACCGGCCTTGGTCAGAGCGCCCATCAGCTGCGAATAGCTGATACCCTCCATGCGTGCAGCAGCGTTGATGCGCTGTATCCACAAGGCACGGAAGCTGCGCTTCTTGTTACGACGGTCACGATAGGCGTATGTGAGTCCCTTCTCCCAGGTGTTCTTTGCTACGGTCCAGACATTCTTGCGGGCTCCAAAATAGCCGCGGGTGAGCTTTAATATGCGCTTGCGCTTTGCACGCGAAGCGACGTGGTTTACTGATCTTGGCATACCTTATTCTAAAATATTACGGATTTTCTGGTTTTCTGTTAACTGTTTCTCTTAGCGCAGGCAGAGCAGCTCGCGCACCTGCTTCCTGTTGGTCACGTCCACCAGGGTCTGGTGAACCAGGTTGCGCTTTTGCTTCTTTGTCTTCTTTGTCAAGATGTGGCTGTGGTAAGCGTGATGACGCTTGATCTTACCTGTTCCGGTGAAGGTGAAACGCTTCTTCGCTCCGGAGTTTGTTTTTACTTTAGGCATTTTGTTTTAATGGTTTAAATTTGTAATTATATTAACTACGGTGTAGAGCATTTAAACTCGGCTCTTGCACCTGATTGCTCAATCTTCAATCTTTAATTTTCAATCTTCAATCTTCAATTTTCAATTTTCAATCTTCAATCTTCAATTTAGACAGAGCCTCGGCCGAGATCTTGGCGTTGGCCAGCAGTCCGCCACCGGCGGGCATCTCTATATCTATCTCCTTCTCGCTCTCGCGCGGAGCCTGTCCATCCTCAGCCTCACGACGCTCGCGATCCATAGCCTGCTGGCTCTTCTTCACGGCACCACTCTTCTTCGGAGCTATGTACAGGAACATCTTCTTTCCCTCCAGGCTGGGCATTTTCTCAACCTTGCCCCACTCCTCCAGGTCGTTGGCAAAGCGCAGCAACAGAACCTCGCCCTGTTCCTTGAACAAGATGCTGCGTCCACGGAAGAAGACGTATGCGCGAACCTTGTTGCCATCGGCCAGAAACTCTTGGGCGTGCTTCAGCTTGAACTGATAGTCGTGTTCGTCTGTCTGAGGTCCGAAGCGTATCTCCTTCACCTCCTGCTTCACCTGCTTTGCCTTCAGTTCCTTGGCACGCTTCTTCTGCTGGTAGAGGAACTTGCTGTAGTCGATGAGCCGACACACCGGCGGCTGGGCGTTAGGCGAAATCTCAACGAGGTCAACCCCCTGGGCACGTGCCATGTCAAGCGCCTGCCGTGTTGGCACTACGGTGCTTCCGTTTTCTCCAACAATGCGCACGTCGCGCACACGTATCTGCTCGTTTATGCGATACTGCTGCTGCTGGTTTTTTTTCTGGTCGTTCTTCATCGACTGTTATTAGTAGTTCTGTATATATTCCTCTATTGAATACTCAATGGTCAATGGTCAATGGTCAATGTTCAATGATCAACGCTCAATGTTTTTTCAAAATCGGCTGCAAAGGTAGTGTAAATACCTGAAACTGCAAAACTTTTCACCGATTATTTTTGCCGAAAACAGTAATAGTTAACAAGTTTAGTGGAGCCTATTCTGAATTTGACTGCAAGCTGTCGGCTGGCAGGGCCACGGGTGCAGTTGGCGCCACGGAGTCAGTCACCGACGTAGCAGATGTAGAGGAGGCTGGCGTTGCGGTAGGCACGGGCACTGACAGCGAGGTGCTGTCCTGTACGGCGGGACGCTGTAGCGAGTCGGGACGCTGCCACACACGACCGTCAGGCTGGCTCAGCAGCCGCACACAGCGGCGCGCCACATTGCTGCTCGACACATTGAATATGTTGAACGCAAAGAGAAGGTCGGTTATGGCGTGCTGACGCACGTACTCGGTCAGGTTGCGGTGACAGTAGCGGAAGTCGGCCACGTGAACCTCGCTGAACGAATGGAACAGATAGCCCGGTACAGCATTGCCATAGCTGTCCTTGATGATAAGCAGACGGCGATGGCCTGGCGTGGAGGTGTGCACCTCGGTCAGCTTCATGTCGCCGCCCATGAAGGTGCAGTATGCCATGGAGCTGCCGTCCTTATAGCTGACGAAGAAAGGCCCCTTGGCCGTACGCCCCACGCTGGTGATGTGCATGTCGCGGTCAACGTGGTATGGCGTGAACCATGCGGTGTAGCTGACACCGGTAGGTGTGTAATAGACGAAATCCTCGGGTGCGTTCTTCACGGATATGTCCTTGGAATAACCGTACATGGTGCCTACATAGCGGTGTATGGTGTGCTGCTCGTAGGTGTCAATGGTCTGGAACGGCACCCGGGCCACACGCGCAAACTCCTGTGCAGCATAGTAGGCCCCAAGCGGAGCCCAGTGGTGGTCGGTGCGCAGGTATATTGGTTCGGCTGTGTGCTGCTGCAGGGCACGATAGGCATCGACGGGTCGCACGGTGTCGCCCAGTGCGGCAAAAATGCCGTCGATGGCCGGTCGTTGCGGTCGGGTGAAGCGTTGAGCCTTTTCCGGCGTGTAGAACTCGCTGGCCAGCGGCACCGGCATGGCATAGACCTGCACTCCCATAGGCCCAAGCTGCTGCTGGAAGACGCGGCATGCACGGGCAAAGGCCAGTCCGCTGCGCGACGACCCGCCGTATGCCATCAGCGCCCGCACGTTAGGGCTCGAGCCTACCACTATGACACCTGCGTCGGCCAGCTTAGCGTTCTCGTCTATGGTGGGCATCTCGTCCATGCTGTTGTCGACCAGGTCGGCAACCGACTCGTCGGCTTCTGCCTCGGTCTCAGCCTCGTCGGCTACCAGAGGCAGTGCCTGGCTGACACGAACGTCGTCGTCCATGCTGATGCCCCACCAGCTGCGCAGCGTCATGCTGGCTGCCATCAGCTGGTCGCGCTGGGGCTCGGTGTCGCTGTACCAGTGGCTGATGTCCTCGGCCAACTGACCGCTCCACAGTCGCTGCCACGAGAACTGCGGCGGCTGTGCCAGCTCACGGCGTTCCACGGCCGAATAGACAGGGCGCGTACCGAAATTGAAGACCACGACGAAAGCAGCCATGCTCAGCGTCACTGACGCGATATATATGTATGTTAAAAATTTCTTCACAGATCAGAACCTTGTATATAGGAAAGGATTGCTCGTCGCTCCCACAAGCAGGGCCACACTGGCCCAGAGCAACAGCAACGACACGACGGAGCGGACACCAACATGCACTATACTATATATTAATGTGTGTGAGCCAAGCCAACGCTGGGCCACCACCCCACCCCATCGGCGCACGGGGCAGCACAGCAACAGCGCCGCCACCCAGAGCCAGGCGCGACTGGTCAGGGCCGTCTCTGCCAGCAGGTCGGGCTGCAAGCCCGTGTTAAGTCCGAAGAAGCCACGGAAGAAAAGATACATCTGGCCGATGTCGTCGAAATAGAATATGCCCCATCCAGCCACCACGAGCAGCAGACTGTAGGCATGGAGCAGCAGCAACGGTATGTGCGACCGCCAGCGCAGCACGGTGTACTTCTCGGCCATGACAATCAGGCCGAAATAGAGGCCCCATAGGATAAAGTTCCACGAGGCACCGTGCCACATGCCCGTCAGGAACCACACCACCAGTATGTTGAGCGCCTGATGACGGCGGTTGCCACCCAGAGGTATATAGACATAGTCGCGGAAGAAAGAGCCGAGTGATATATGCCACCGCCGCCAGAAGTCGGTGATGGTGTCGCAGCAATAGGGGTGGTTGAAGTTCTCGCGGAAATGGAAGCCCAGGCAGCGCCCTATGCCTATGGCCATGTCGCTGTAGCCTGAGAAGTCGAAATAAATCTGCAACGTGAAAGCCACCATGCCCACCCAGGCAGAGGCTGTGCTGAGCTGAGGCAGCGAGCCTGCGGCAAGCAGCTGCGTGGCCACCTCGGCCAGCTGGTTGGCCACGATGACCTTCTTGCCTAAGCCGATGAGGAAGCGATACGCTCCGTCGGCAAAGTCGGAGGCCGACACATGGCGGCGGCCTATCTCATGGGCCACGGTGTCGTAGCGCACGATGGGACCGGCTATAAGCTGCGGGAACATCGAGATATACAGCAGCAGGTCGCGGAAGCGACGCTGCACCGGCGCTTCGATGCGAAATACATCTACCAGATAGCTTATGCTCTGGAAGGTGTAGAACGAGATGCCTATCGGCAGCGCTATGTCTGGCTGAGGCACACGCAGACCCAGACCTATCAGCTGTGCAGCGAAGAAGCCGAGGTACTTGAACACGGCCAGCACAGCCAGGTTGAAGGCCACGCCCGCCGTCAGCGCCCATCGCCGCGCCCTGCTGCCACACTGGCAGCGGTCGATGGCGAGCCCTGCAGCATAGTTGGCCGCCACGCTGAGCAGCATGAGGAAGACATAGACAGGCTCTCCCCACGCATAGAAGAACAGCGAGAACAACACCAGCACAGCATTGCGCAAGCCCATGCCTGCGCCCTGCTTCGGGGTGCCGTGCCCCTCGCGGGCATAACGCCAGCGGTCAAGACCGGCTGCTGCTACATAGCACAGGGCAAACAGCGGCAGGAAGACAAACAGGAAGAAGAGGTCGGAGAAAACCAATTATAATTGAGCTAAGAGTTATGAGTTTACGAATTATTACAAAAGCGGCTGCAAAAGTACTCCAAATTCACGAAACGACAAACTTTTGCAGGAAAAAATATGCATATTTCCTCCAATTCCTTGGCGCAAACAAAAAAACATAATAACTTTGCTGCCGTTTCAACAATTCACAATTCGTAATTCATAATTCGTAATTTGTAACTCGTAATTCATAATTCGTAATTCATAACATGGTTCCTTTTCTTTCCCTGAAAGACGTGACAGCCCTGCACGGAGCTGAAATCAGCGAGGCCGTAAACCGTGTAGTCGGTAGCGGATGGTACCTGCAGGGCGAAGAGAACAGACTCTTTGAGGAAGAGTATGCACGCTATATCGGCACGCAGCACGCCGTAGGGTGTGCCAACGGCTTAGACGCTCTGATATGGATATTCCGGGCATACATTGAGCTGGGCGTGATGCATCCGGGCGACGAGGTGATAGTGCCTGCCAACACCTATATAGCCACTCTGCTGGCCATAACAGAAAACGGGCTGAAGCCGGTGCTGGTGGAGCCGAGGCTGAACACACTGGAGATAGACGACAGCCTGATAGAACCGCTCATTACACCCCGCACCAAGGCCATCTGCATAGTACACCTGTACGGCCGCAACGCCTGTACGCCCAAGGTGCTTGACATCTGCAAGCAATACGGCCTGAAGCTCATCGAAGACAACGCACAGGCACACGGCTGCATGTACAGCAGCACCACTCAGGGCTCACCCTTGCAGCAGCGGACGGGCAGCCTTGGCGACGCGGCAGGCCACTCGTTCTACCCGGGCAAGAACCTTGGGGCACTGGGCGACGGAGGGGCCGTAACCACAAACGACGCAGAACTTGCAACAGCCATACGCACTCTGGCAAACTATGGCAGCCAGAAGAAATATGTGTTCCGCTATACCGGCCGCAACAGCCGGTTAGACGAGCTGCAGGCTGCCGTGCTGAGGGTGAAGTTGCGGTATCTGGACCAGGACAACCGGCACCGCAAGGAGATAGGCCACTACTATGCACAACATATCAGCAACCCCTGCGTAGCCCTGCCCGACATGCTGCCCGACGAGCAAAACGTGTTCCACCTCTTCCCCATACTGTGCACGCGGCGCGACGAGCTGCAAGACTATCTCAAGCAGAAGGGCATAGGCACCGTTATCCACTACCCTATCCCACCCCACCGGCAGGAGTGCTACAAGGACTGGAACAGCATGTCGCTGCCCCTGACCGAGCAGATAGCCAAGCAGGAACTCAGTCTGCCCATAGGCCCCACCATAAGCATGGACGAGGCAGCCCAGGTGGTGGAGGCTGTCAACAGCTTTGGCTGCTAACATGTCACCTCCGTGTTGCCGATGTAGGTACGCGCCGTGGCGCGTCCCTACATCGGCAACTGGGAAAAGCTGCGCCTTCCCCTGACGTAGTACTGCCACAGCAGGGCGATGGCAGTGCGGCCAGCATCCTCATTGCCGTGCCGGTACGATTGTAAGCGGCTGCGGTCTTCGTCAAACAGATGGCGCCACTGGTAGAAAGCGCTGCGGCCGCGCAGCACGGCACGGCATTCCTGCAGACTGTGCTTCAGCAGCAGCATCTCGGCGGCAGCCAACCAGTCGAGCCAGCGGCGCACACGCAGCACATGCTGCATCTCGCCGTCAGGCAGGTTCTTGTACAGCATTGTCAGGTTGTTGCGGAAATTGAGGAAGGTCTTGCGCGGATTGCCCTTCGGCAGCGTACCCCCACCGACATGATATACCACCGACTCAGGCAGGCACCACACCTGACGCCCCATGATGCCGAGTCGCCAGCAAAGGTCTATCTCCTCGCAGTGGGCAAAGAAGCGTCCGTCAAGCCCGCCCACAGCCCAGTAGTCGCTTGAACGGATCATCAGCGCGGCCCCCGTGGCCCACATCACGCGGCAGGCATAGTCATACTGGCCGTTATCCCGCTCGGTAGTGTCAAACAGGCGTCCCCGGCAGTAGGGATAGCCATAGCGGTCTATATACCCGCCCGACGCACCAGCATACTCGAACGAGTCATGGTCGGCACAGGCCAGCAGCTTAGGCTGACAGACGGCAACCTCGGGGTGGCTGTCCATAAACTCGGTCAGCGGTGTCAGCCAGTGGTGGGTCACCTCTACGTCGCTGTTCAGCAATACTAAGTATTCTGCCTCGACCTGCTCCAGAGCCTTGTTGTACCCCTCGGCAAAGCCCCAGTTCTTTTCCAAGCGTATCACCCTGACCTCGGGAAACTCACTGGCCAGCACGGCCAGGGAGTCGTCGGTAGAGGCATTGTCGGCCACATACACCGCAGCCTCCTCGGCCGAATAGTGGACAACCGATGGCAGGAAGCGCCGCAGCATGTCGGCGCCGTTCCAGTTCAAGATTACTACAGCAGTCTTTTCCACGTTACTCCCACTCGATGGTTGCGGGCGGCTTTGAGGAGATGTCGTAGCACACACGGTTCACACCGCGCACCTTGTTGATGATGTCGTTAGACACCTTGGCCATGAAGTCGTAAGGCAGACGCGCCCAGTCGGCCGTCATGGCATCCATGGAGGTGACGGCACGCAGCGCCACGGGGTGTTCGTAGGTGCGCTCGTCGCCCATCACGCCCACCGAGCGCACGGTGGAGAGCAGCACGGCTCCGGCCTGCCACACCTTGTCGTAGAGCGGCTCCCCC
>FLNV01001675.1_pt1 | contig 13794 bp, 11 predicted proteins | sample 1140351 | NCBI WGS metagenome assembly FLNV01 (sample SAMEA3878207, study PRJEB12797) | bioreactor metagenome | biome: Moose rumen | place: Sweden | collected 2011-10 | reverse complement strand
GTTGCCAGTTGGCGCACATCGGATGTCCCATCCGTGGCGACCTGAAATACGGCTATCCGCGCAGCAACCCCGATGGTTCCATCAGCCTGCATGCATGGCGCATCGCCTTTGAGCATCCTGTTTTAAAGACGCAAATCGAGGTGACGGCTCCTCTTCCGAAGGTGATGCCGTGGACGGCGTTCGAATCCGTCGACAGTTAATATTTTGCACTCATCACAGCGTCGAATTACAACTGATAACTGACAACTGACAACTTCAAACTAAATTAACTATTCCTCTGAAAACAATGAAATAAGCCCCGCAGCCCACCAGTAGGATGCCCGCCACCTTATTCATGATTGTGGTCCTTTTGGCATTGAAAAACACCTTCAGCTTGGCCGCGCCCCAGGCTTTCAGCAACTCGCAAGTGAGCGTGGTGGCGAGGATGATGGCGAAAAACACGATTGTCATCACCTTGTTGCCGCCCATGCTGCCTGCCACGACCGCCACCGACGAGAACCAGAAAATCCATACGAAGGGATTCAAGATGTTGAGTGCGAAGCCTTTGCCGAGAAATACTATCCATGCGGGCTTGTCGTCTTTGACCTTCATCATGTCCTTGGTCCGTTCCTTGATGGATTCTTCGGTCGGCACTTTGCGGCGAAATGTGAACACCCCGAACAAAACCAGAATGATGCCGGCACCGAGGCTGAACAGGGCCGGGTCGAGGCGCGAGCCAGGACTGAAGGCCACCTGTATCGAGGTGAGGATGCACAGCGCGATGACCATGGCGTCGTTGAGGATGACACCCGTCACAAACCACGCCGCCGACTTGAAGCCACGGTCGATGCTGGTCTGCACAAGGGTGATAAACGCCGGACCCATGTTGACGACCACCGACAGGAACAAGCCTATCAGGATGGGCCACAATACGAAACCCACCGTGATGGTTTGTCCAAACTCAGGCAGCTTGCCGAAAATATCCGTGTTTTCCATGTGCCAAACAGCTAAGATTCAATGGTTTTCACATACTCTTCCCACATTTCGAGGCGTTTGCCCTTCAGCACGCGCGGAAACTTGGTGGCGCCGCCCCACTTGCCGATTTTCTGTTCCATGAAGTCGTAGAAACACTTCGTGGGCAGCACATCGACAAGCAACTCCTTGATGGCTTGGGTGCGCTCCACGGCATAGTCGTCGTTGAACTTGCAGAGGTTTTCGTCTATCTTCTTGATGGCCAACGTCTTGTCGATAGGCTCGTCGCAACCGAGATACCAATGGTGGGCATACATCGTGTCGTGGCGGATGCCAGCCACGGTGAACTCAGTGATTTCGACCCCCAATTCCTCGGCCATCCTGTCGACGGCTTGGGTCATGTTATCCTGCGAGAGGTGTTCGCCCGTGATGCTCAAGAACTGCTTGGTGCGTCCCGTGATGACGATTTCGCATTCCTTCTTGTTGAGGAACCTGATGGTGTCGCCAATGAGATAACGCCATGTGCCGGCGCAAGTGGAAAGCAGGATGGCATAGTCGACGCCCTCCTCCACCTCGTTGAGCAGCAAGGTCTTGGGGCTCGCCACGATATTGCCCTCGTCGGTGAAGTTCTCCTCGTTGAACGGCACAAACTCGAAATAAACGCCGTTGTCGACCAACAGTTGCATGACACGCTTCTTCAAGTCGACCTGATAGGCGATGTAACCCTCTGAAGCCAAATAACTTTCGACGAAAATCACCTCCTTGCCGAAGATGCGCTCAAAGCTCTTCTCGTAGGGCGCAAAGGCCACGCCGCTGTGGACGTAGACCATCAGGTTGGGCCAGAGGTCGTGGATGGTCTTGAGGTTGTATTCCTTGATGATGCGTTCGAGCAGGATCTGCACCCATGCCGGCACGCCCACGATGACGCCGATGTCCCACTTGGGGGCTTCCTTCACCATGAGGTCCATCTTCTTGGCCCAGTCTTTTTCCTTCGAGATCTTCTGTCCGGGCTTGTAGAAACTCCCGAACCAAGCCGGAATCTTGCCTGCCGAGATGCCCGAGAGGTCGCCGGCGTAGTAGCCGAACTCCTCGTTGTATTGCAGGTCGGTGCTGCCGCCGATCATCAGCACGCCACGGTTGTAGAAGTCGACGGGGAAGTCGTAGCGCGTGGCCGACACCAACTGCCGTATGCCCGCACGGGTGATGGTGTTGTTCAAGGCGCGGGTGATGGGGATGTATTTCGAGGCCGCTTCGGAAGTGCCCGAGCTGAGGGCGAAATACTTGATCTTGCCCGGCCATGCGATGTTGCGCTTGCCTTCGAGGTTGAGGTGCCACCATTCGTCGTGCATCTTGTTGTAGTCGAACACGGGCACGCGCCTGCGAAACTCCTGCATGATGTCCTTCGACAGCAGGATTTCGTCGAAATGGTAGAACTTGCCGAACTCGGTGAATTGGGCCTTGACGAGCAGCTTGCGCAACTCGCGCCGCTGCGCACGAATCGGGTCGGTGTGGTTCTGACGGATCTCGACGGGGATGTTCTTGATTTCGGCGGCCGCCTTGACGATGGCCCCAACAACGGGTATACGCATATTCTTTTCGGTTTAATTTGGGCGCAAAGGTACGGATTTTCGGCGACATGGCTCCAATATCGAAAAAACATCTATTTTTGCGGTTCAAACATCACCAATTTTTTTCATCATGAAAACAAGGGTTTTGCTCTTTTCGTTGTTGCTCGTCGGCCTGATGGCCCAAGCACAAACCATCAACGTTTCAGGCTTGCAGTCGGGCGTTTGGAAAGCCGACACCGTTCTTGTGTCCGACAACGTCACCATTGAGGATTCGTTGGTCATCCGGCCCGGGACGACCGTCATCTTCAAGGACTTTTTCAGCATCGAGGCCAAGAAAGACGCGGTTTTTTGGGCCGTTGGCACCGAAACCGACTCCATCCTTTTCACCGTGGCCGACACCACCGGCTTCCACCTCTTCAACGTGGGACGCGGCGGCTGGAACGGCATCCGGCTGATCCAAGTCGGCAGTGCGCGATTCGACTACTGCCGCTTCCAATACGGCAAGGCCGCCTTGGACGACGACCAAGACGGCGGCGCGTTGCGCATCTTCGGCTGCGACGACGTGGAAATCAGCCACAGCACCTTGCGCCGCAACTTCTCGCGCGAGCACGGCGGCGCCCTCAACGCCGAGCACTCGACCGTGACCATGCACGACTGCGACGTGAGCCACAACCAAACCTATACCGAATTGGACACCGTCTACTTCATGTATGGCGGCGGACTGCGTTTCATCAACTGCACCGTCGACCTCACCGACATGGACTTCCACCACAACGACGGCCACAATGCCATCGGCGGCGCCTTGAGCCTCGACAGCTGCTCGGTCAGCATCGACCGTTGCCGCTTCGAGCACAACCACGGCGTCAACGGCGGCGGGCTTTACCTCATCCGCAGCTACGACAACCCATGCCGTATCGCCAACTCACTCTTTGCCAACAACATATCGTCGCACTTCGGTGGCGGACTCGCCATCTGCGACGCCTCGCCCGAAGTGAGCAACCTCACCGTGACAGGCAACCTCTCCGTCGGCGTCAACTGCGGCGGCATCTTCTTCTACCAAAACAGCTCGCCCGCGCTGCGCAACTGCATCGTCTACGGCAACACCTGTGAATCGCAAGTGAGCGGCGACGTGCAGATGTGGATCTGGACCTACGACGACCATGTCCCGAGCTTCCGTAACTGCCTGATCGAATACGGCTTGGAAGGCATCGCCGGCCACGACATCGTCAAGGTCTATGAGGACTGCCTCGACGAAGACCCTGTGTTTGCCCAGCCCGACTACGAGAACTACCGCCTCGGCGAAGGCAGTCCCTGCATCAACACGGGCCTGACGTGGGAAGCCGACCTCACCGCCCACGACTTGGACCGAAGCTGGCGCGTGTGCAACAACGTCATCGACATGGGCGCCTACGAATACTCGGCCACCGGCATCACCGAAACCGCCTTCGACATGCCTTCCGTGCGCATCGTCGGCAACCCGATCACGGCAGAGAGTTATGCCGAAATCGAGATGTCCGATGCCTGCCATGGGGTTGTATTGGTCTATTCGATGGATGGCAAACTATTGGTTAGCAATGATTTAGGAAAACTGTCTTCAGGCATCCACCAAATCGGCATTGGCGAAATGTTTGCCGCGTTGCCTTCGGGTACCTATCTGCTGCTGTTCAAGGTGGGAAACAAGACCTTCACGACTAAAGCGATCCGATAAGATGAAAGACCAAAGACCCTATATCATCCTCGTCCTGTTGCTTCTTGCCGTGCCTTCATTCGCCCAGCGCATCGGTGGCGGCCTGATGCTCGGCCCGGCCTTCTCGACGATGCAAGTCAGCGGCAACGACAGCACACGCTTCCGCCCCGACTTCACCGGCGGCGTACGCATCGCGCTCCTTCCCAAGAAGTCCGTCATCGGCGGCGAGATCGACGTGCTTTATTCGCGCCAAGGCACAAGCTCGAAGCGCGGCTTTGACGAAAGCGGCAATGCCATACGCTACAAAGAGAAGTCGCATTACATCACCATGCCTCTGCTGCTCAACGTCTATCTGAGGAAATGGACCGAGGACGACGAGGACGAATCGATGATTCCGCGCCTGCGCGTTGGGCCTTACGTCGGCTTTTGCGTCGGCGGCAGCGAGGTCTATGAGGTGAAAGGCAAGAAGAAGCAGCAATACATCACGCCGTGGGAGCGCGGCACCTTCAACCGCATCGACTACGGCCTGACGGCGGCCATCAGCTATTGGTACGTCGAAGTGCGCTACAGCTACGGCCTTGCCAACGTCTTCAAGGAAGGCGAACGCTCCACCAACCACGTGATTTCGGTCACTTGGTCGGATGTTTGGTAAGAGGTCAGTTTCTTGAAAGCAGCAATTTGGAACAACGGTAATTTCTAAGTTCAGCTTAGAAAGTTATAAATGAGGGAACAAAAATCCCGCCGATGACGACGGGATTAATGGAAAAAATGTATTTTTGCGTTTCGAAAAACGGCAAAATATGCAAAGAGTGATTGTTCCTAACGTTTGTGCGGACGAATTTAAGGGCGAGAATTTCAATTGCCTTGTTCAGATAATCGAGCAAACAAGGCAGGCCAGCGGTGGCGACACCGTGGTCTGGGATTTCCGTGATGTCACCACCCTCCATCCTTTTTTCCTCGCGCCGCTCGCTATCTTCCGACAGCAGTCAGGGCAAGACATTCGCTGTGAGAACATTTCCTTGCAAATGCAATCGTTTCTTAACGGCATCCACTTTGACCGCTTGCTCCATTTTGAGAACGCGACTCGTGAGGCTGCAGAGCAGGTTATGGCCCAATATGCCGACCGCAACTACATACCTTTGTGCAGCTTTTCGATGACCGATGGCAACAAGGATGCCTTTTGCTCCATTGCACGAAATATCATCGTCCGCCAAACCCATGTCGGATCGGCAATCAACACTCCTATCAGCTATTTCCTTAGCGAACTTATAGATAACATCTATGAACATTCGGGAAGTCCGAATGGATACCTTTTCTCGCAGTACCTCGAACACGACCAGAGCATTAACCTTTGCATTGCCGACAATGGTGTCACCATTCCAGGAAACTACCAACGCACAGGCCTTTATCAGCAGGAAATTGATGGTGATCCAGCCGAAGCACTTCGACTGGCCAATGAAGGAAGGTCGACAAAAAACCGGCCTGAGACCGAAAACCGAGGCTATGGTATTTCCACATCCAAACGCATGCTTGTCGAAGGATTGAATGGCTCTTTCTTTATGCTCTCTGGCAGTGCCTTCCATCGGTACGAAAACCACAGTCTGAATTATTATGCCGACATTAGCCGTTTCTTTCACTGGGATGGCACACTCATATTGCTTCGCATACCTGTCAATGCCCCTGATGGATTCAACTATATCAATTACCTCGAATAAAAATACAAAAGATATGACACAGACCATAAAACTATACGACATCTACCACGCCGACCTTTTTTCGCGTGCAAAAGCCTCTTTGCTGGTTGAGAATATCAACCCCAAGGCTGACAGAGTGATTCTCGATTTCGACGGCATCACCTTCATGTCGCGTTCTTTTACCGACGAACTTTATAATATCGTCATCGATTCTCCTGAGAAAGACTTTCTCTACCTCCATCGCAACGATGATATCCGCATCATGATGGAAAAAGTGGCCGATGGTCGCAACCGCGATCGTCAACTTGGGATTCCCCCTGCGCAAATGCTTTCCTTCAATAGCCAAAGCGAACTTGCCGATTTCCTTGTCATGCAATGAACTTTTAATAAAATACAAATGAACATCGTAATAGCCGGAGACGGAGAAGTAGGAATGCACTTGGCGGAGGCCCTTGTGCGCAGCAACCACAACATCACCATCGTGGATCCGCACGAGGAACTGCTGAAGATGATGGAATCGCACAGCGACCTGATGACCATCACGGGCGACTCCACCTCGACCTCGGTGCTGCAACGCGCCAACGTCAAAAAGGCCGACCTCGTCATCTCGGTGCTCCACGACGAGCACATCAACCTGCTGACGGGCATCATCGCCAAGAAACTCGGCGCCAAGAAAGTCATCGCACGCGTCAACACGATGGAAAACCTCAGCCCCGAGGTGTGGCGCATGTACCAAGACCTCGGCATCGACGGGCTGCTGTCGCCCGAAGACATTGCGGCACAGGAGATTATCTCGCTGCTGAAGAAAAACGCCTCGTCGGAGACCTACGACTTCTCGGGCGGCAAGCTGCAACTCTTCATGGTGAAACTCGAACCCGAAGCCGAAATCCTCGGCAAGACCGTCGACGAGGTCATCGACCAATACGAGCACATCGAGTTTCGCGTGGCGGCCATCCACCGACGCCAGAACACCTTCATCCCGCAAGGCGACGAAGTGTTCCAAGTGGCCGACATGGTATATGTGGTCACCAAGCCGCACGCCATCAAGGACATCATCAAGCTGAGCGGCAAGAAGCAAATCAACGTCCACAACGTGATGATCGTGGGCGGAGGCCGCGTGGGGCGCATCACCGCCAAACGCCTCGAACACGACCTGAACATCAAGATTTTGGAAATCGACAAGGAGCGTTGCATGGACCTCACCAACTACCTCTCGGAGGCCTTGGTCGTCAACGCCGATGCCCGCAACCTCGACCTGCTCGAAGACGAAGGCATCAAGGACATGGACGCCTTCATCGCCGTGAGCGACAACACCGAGACCAACATCCTCACCTGCCTGCAAGCCAAGTCGTTTGGCGTGAAGAAGACCATCGCCCTCGTCGAAAACATCGACTACATCGACATCTCGCAAAACATCGGCATCGACTCCATCATCAACAAGAAACTCATCGCAGCCAGCTACATGGTGAAATACACCCTTGGCGCGAAGGTCAGCACACTGAAGAGCTTGAGCGGCATCGACGCCGACATTGTGGAGTTCCAAGTGAGGGCCGGCTCGGCGGTCACGCGCAAGCCCGTCGGACAGCTGCCCATGCCCCTCGACGCCGTCATCTGCGGCATCACCCGCGACGGCGAGAGCTTCATCGCCACCGACGACTTCCAGATCGAGCCTGACGACTTGGTGGTGGTGCTCGCCTTGCCCGACGGCATTCCTGCGGTAGAAAGGTTATTCCATTAAGAAAAAATGGCATTCAAAAGCAAAATAAACCTCCCGTTGGTGTTCAGGATTGAGGGCTTTCTGCTACTCATCGAAGGCCTTTTCATGCTGACCGTGCTGCCCGTGACCTACCTTTACGCCGGTTTGTACGCCTTCAGCATGCCCTTCTCGGCCCTCATCACCCTGCTGACGGGTTTCGTCCTCGTCATCGCCACGCGCCGCCACAAGGCCGACACCGTCAAGTCGCACGAAGGGGTATTCATCGTCTGCGTCTCGTGGCTCGTGCTGTCGCTTTTCGGTGCCATGCCCTACTTGCTCAGCAAGAGCGTGCCCAACTTCACCGACGGCTTCTTCGAGGCCCTGTCGGGCTTCACCACCACCGGTGCCACCATCCTCACCCAAGTCGAGGCCGTGCCCAAGGACATCCTCTTCTGGCGCAGCATGACGCAATGGATGGGCGGCTTGGCCATCATCGTGTTCACGCTCGCCATCCTGCCCTATCTCGGCATGAGCGGCATGAACCTCTTCGCCGCCGAAATCAACGGGCTTACCTACCACAAGCTGCATCCACGCATCATGCACACCGTCAAGCGGATATGGGGCATCTACCTGTTTTTCACGCTTTTGGAGACCTTGCTGCTTTATTTGGGCGACATGGACCTCTACGATGCCCTGTGCCATTCGATGAGCACCCTCAGCACGGGCGGCTTCTCGACGCGCTCGGCCAACATCGGGGCGTTTTCCAACTATTCGCAAATCGTCGTGAGCGTCTTCATGGTGCTGGCGGGCTGCAATTTCCTCCTGCTCCTGCTCTCGCTCAGCTGGAAGTCGTTCACCATCCTGAGGAACCAAGAGTTCAGGACGTTCCTCGCCTACATTCTGTTTCTCGGCACGGGCATCGGCGTCGTGCTTTGGGTGGGCGGCAAAGGCTTCGGGGCGGCCTTCCGCGAGTCGTTTTTCAGCGTCATCTCCATCTTCACCACCACGGGGTTCTTCGTCGGCGACTACATGCTGTGGCCCACCTTCGCCCAGGTCATCCTCTTCCTGCTGATGTTCGTCGGGGCCTGCTCAGGCTCCACCTCGGGCGGCATCAAGATTTTCCGCCATTTGATCTTCATCAAGAACTCGGTGCTTGAGCTGCGGCGCATCATCCATCCCAACGCCGTGCTGCCCGTCAAAGTGAACGGCAAATCCATCTCGACCGGCGGCGTCTACAAGCACACCACCTTCATCTTCATCTACTTCCTCACCTTCATCGTCGGGGCGGTCGTGCTGTTGGCCATCGGCACCGACTTCGAGACCGCCATGGGCGCGTCGGTGGCCTGCCTGAGCAATATCGGCACGGGCATCGGGCAAGTGGGTCCGGGCGGTTCCTACGTCGGCTTCCCGCAATTCACCAAATGGATGCTCATGCTGCTGATGCTGCTCGGCAGGGTCGAGCTGTTCTCGCTCATCACGCTGTTCTCGCGGAGTTTCTGGAAAAATTGAGTAAAAGTTTCCTGTTTTTGCAAAGATGAAAACCTCTATCAAAATCATAGCGCTGATGTGTCTTCTTTCCGTTTTCGCTTGCGGAAGGAAAGCTTTCGTGGTCTCTTCAGATGCAAAGCAAGATGCTCAAAACCATTACGATAGCGGGTTCCTTTGCCTTCAGCAGGACAGCCTCTTGCAGGCGTTCCCGCATTTCATCCAAGTGGCCGAAAAATTGGAGGTCTTGCCCGACGACATGACTGACGAGGAAAAACTGCTCGTCTCGCGGGCCTACTACCAGATGGCGCATGTTTTCAGAAGGAAAATCGAGACCAACGCGGAGATTGACGCATTGCGTTGGGCGTTAAACTATCAAAGGTTGATCAACGACACCGTTTGGATGGCTCGGACAGGCCGGCAGCTGGCGGATGCTTTCGAAAGCGTCAAGGAAAACGATTCCGCAAGGTTTTATTTAAACAAGGTGATGCCCTGTTTAGACACGCTTTCCGACGACGTTTGGGATTACATTGGCGCCCGACATTTGTTGGCTGATTTGTATTTCGACGACCAGCAACTCGACTCCTGTTTGCAGGTGAAGCGCGAAATCATCGCCTTCAAGACACGGCGCGGCATGGACACCAAAAACGATTCGGTCAGCATGGGGATGAACCTGTTCTTTTCGGGAAGCCACGCCGAGGCGAAGCCCTATCTGCGGAAGGCTTTGGAAGCAGAGATGGGCGAGGTGGAGCGAGGCGCCATCATGTCGTTGCTTGAGCAAATCTATGAAGAGGAAGGCCAGGCCGACAGCGTCGCTTTTTGTCATGGTTTCAACAAATCATACGTCCAGGCCGAATCGGAGCGCGTGAGCGACGGGATGTTGGCCGTGAAGCAGTACGAGCGATACAAAAAGGAACGCGATGCACGGCTGCAAGGCTTGCGCGAGCAGAAACAAGCCCAAGTCGCGCAACGGAAGCGTCTCGTTTTTGGCGGGATAGCCGTATTGGTGGCGTTGCTTGTCGCGGCCTATCTGCTCGCTTTGCGCAAGCGGCATCGCAATGTTTTGAAGGACAAGGACTTTGAGGCGTTGGAGCTGAAGGTCATGGCCATTTACGGCGACCGGCTCAACAACAAGAAGGAGCGCATCGTGAAGGTGTTCGACGAGGCCTATCCCGATGCCATTGCAAAACTGAAGGCCGTCCATCCCGACCTGAATGCGACAGAGCTTGACATCAGTGTGCTTTCCATGTTTTCCTTCCGCACGAAGGAAGTCGCCGACCTCCTCGGCTTGCGCGAAAACACCGTCTCGAAATACCGCTCCAACATCAAGAAAAAGACGCAATCCGATTCGTTTGAGGCACTTTGGAAACCGTTTCTCGGCCAAACATAATTCGCTAAATTCGCATAATTCGCCGTTTCCTTTGTCGGCGAATGAAACGAATTTGACGAATTTTCAGGGATTTCCCTCAACTTTTTAGTGGAAAAATTTTTCGTAACCCGTTGAAATTCAATGCCAAGTTCAAGGAAAATAGTGGATTGGCAGGTGGAAATGGGTTTTCTTGTGGATTTTTGCTATAATTTTGTGCCCGAAACTCAAATCAAAGCACTATGAACACAAAACTTAAACTTACAGTCGCCATCGCCCTCGCGATGTTTTTCGGGGTTAAGGCTTTCGGGCAGGAGTGGGAGCAATCTTATGAATGGCTTTTTTCAGGTGACGAGGAATTTGATATGGTCAAGCCTTATGAAACTTCCTCGGGCAACATCCTTGTTTCGACAAACCATTATTATAAATGCGGTTGGGGCGATTTCTACGCGCCGCATCCCGCTTTGCGGATGTTTGCTCCCGATGGAACGGAATTGACCCAAAACCTGTTGTTTAAGCCTGCCTACTATGGGACGAGACCGTATGTCATTGAAAATGAGGTCGGGGAGATGTATGTGATGACTTCCTATACACCCGACCACGACTATACCTCGTTTAATTACTTCTTGAACTATGACAATCCGCCTGACGACGGCATCCTTGGCTTGTACAAACTCGACGATCAACTGAATATCGTGGAGGCTTACGAACACCACATCAAGATTGACACCTCAGAATATCGCGACCAGCAATGGGAAGACGTTCCGCTCGAACAATGCGGCGCATTGGTGCTGGTTCCTCCCATCGTCGAGGACAACAAGATTGTTGGAGCCTATATGAAGACTTACAGCAGGTATCCGACCAATCCGCATGGGCCCGATTCCCTGTTCGCTTTCCGCATGGATTTTGAAGGGCACATCCTTGACCTACAGGGATTTGAGCTTTCCTACATGGGCAGCGGCGGCAGTTGTCGGCATCTGTTGGGAAGGGAATTGTTTTTCAAATCTGGAGACGGATACATTTTTTATTGTCCGTTCCGTTTCACCGATGACGGAAACTATTACCATGTGGTTTATCTTGACCACGACCTCAACCTGCTGAAAGTGAGGCCGTATAGGAAAACCGACCCGCTTTCACAATACGACAACATGATTCAAGGGATTAAGGTGAAGAGGAGTCGGCACAACACCACTTATTTTACAGTGGAATTGGCATCCAACAATCCCGCGAAAGCCACGGATTACGATGTCAGGCTTTATGAGTTGGACGATGATATAGACGGAACTGAGCCATACGTTCCATCGTTGCAATACATTACCCGCACTTCTGACGATATGGATTGGCCTTGCGGCATCGAGTTGCTGGACGACAACAGCCTTTATTTCGCCTACACCTTGAATATAGGCTTTTGGGACAATCTTGATTCTTGGATGATGATAGAACACTTAAGCCTTAATTTCGACACGATTTCAACGCTTTATTACGACCACGAAGGGGAACGCATCCATAGCACCGCAACGAGCATTTTGGCCACTCGTGACGGCGGCTTGTTGCTTGTGTATCAATCCAAAAACCTTGACGATACCAACGAACGCTGGACGACAATTACCAAATTCTCCGCCGAATCGTTTGTCGGCATCGACGAAGCCCACGACAGTGGCTTGAAGGTGGCCATCGCTTATCCCAATCCGGGGAAGGATGTGCTGAATATCAGGACGGGATTGAAGAATGCGCGGGTGGAGGTGTATGATATGAGTGGGAGGATGGTACATAGCCAAGCCCTTACGGATAATGTGACTGCGATTGAGGCTGGGGATTGGGTAAAAGGGACGTATGTTTGGAAGGTGTTTGTCGGCACTTCGACAGGCTCAGTGACAGAAGCGGAATGTGGGAAGTGGATTAAGGAGTGACAATCGTTATCTGCTGTGGATCAACCATATCTACAACGAGGGAGCGGCGGTGTGGTAAACACACACCCGTTCTTTCGGATTTGCCCGACACTGTCGGATTGCAAATCCGCTGGAACGGGGGGAAACTTTCATTGAAAAGGCCTACATTTGCTTCCATTGTCAGTTCATATTTGGTTTGATTCTAACGATTTGCAAAGGTAGTTATTTTTGGGACATCAAAATAAAACGCTGCGACGAAATCCCTTTAGTTTTCTTGCCGTTTCCTGAACTCCTTTGGCGACATGCGCGTGTGTCTTCTGAAGTACTTTCCGAAGGTGGAGGTGTCGGGAAAATGGAGATGGTCGCTGATCTGGCTGACGGTCATGTTGGTGTTGCTCAGCATGGCCTTGGCTTCGAGCATCACATGATCTTCAATCCAATCGCCTGCAGTCTTGCCTGTCACGGACTTCACCGTGGCTGCGAGGTATTTTGCAGAGAGGCAAAGCTCTTGGGCATAGTAGTCGATTTGGCGTTTGTGTCTGCAATGCACCTGCACCAGTTTCAGAAAACGCTCCACCAGTTGTTCGCTGCGGCTTTGCGTCGGGGTTTCCGTCCGCTGATGGATGAAGTAGCCTGCCCCGAAAAAGAAGGCACGGGTTAGGTTGACCGCTGTTTCCATCAGATAAGGATGGTCGGGAAATTGGGAAAGGCGTTTCACCATCTCGCAAAACTGCAGCATGGTCGTCATGGCCTCGTCGTTGAGCGGGATGACACGCTGCGACTGGAAGGTCTGCATCAGCTCGAAATCCACCTTAATGTTAAGGCGTTCGGTGAAACGGGCCGACATCAGCACCACCATGCCTTCGAGGTCGTCGCTCGATTCGGTGAACTCCAGGATTTGGTCAGGCAGGATAATGCTCATACAAGGAGCCAAGGCATCGATGTCCATTAGGTTGCACCGGCCTCGTAGATAGCCTTTCTTCAGGAAGATACACACGGGCATGGCAATGCGAAAATAAGGCGGGAAGACGCGCTTCACATCGAAATGGTCGGCAATGATGAGGTCGTCACCTAAGCGGTTGACGGTCTCCAAGTTCATGTCAGCCAGCCCCAACATCTCGGTTTTCTTGGTCGGATTCTTTGTCGGCATTGTTTCAGAATTTGATGCAAAAATAGTCAAAAAAGAGTAGAAAATACGTATTTCAAGTTATTTTGACTATTATTTAGGGTAAATATCCCTTTTTTACATCAATTTCTCCCAGTAATTTTGCAGCGTCAAAACAAACCCAATAATAGAACTATGAGCAACAACATGCAAAAAGTGGCCGACACAGTGAAGAGCGGCTATCAAAAGATTGAAGATGGCGTAGTCAGTGGCTACAAGGCCATTGAGGACGGCGTGGTGAATGGTTTCACCCGCATCAGCGATGCTTTCGTGAAGAAGTTCCTCATGCACGA
>FLNV01001674.1_pt1 | contig 13819 bp, 10 predicted proteins | sample 1140351 | NCBI WGS metagenome assembly FLNV01 (sample SAMEA3878207, study PRJEB12797) | bioreactor metagenome | biome: Moose rumen | place: Sweden | collected 2011-10 | reverse complement strand
GCAACATCGAGGTCTACATGTCGAACCATCAGCACGACGCGAGCGCGGCGCCGCTGTGGCAGTTCTTCCAGGCCGTCGTCACTTGGGTTGACACCTCGTTCCGTCCCACCAAGGAACGCAAGAAGATCATGAAAGGCGTGGATTGGGGCGCACTCTACAAGCAATATAAGGACAAGGTGTTTGATTTTCAGGAAATTGACAACGAGGTGAAACGCCTCGTCCTTGACGACGACGTGACTAAGAAGACAGGCATCTATCCCTACATCCTCACGCGCAAGGAGAAACACCTCTCCATTCGGGCCTTCACCGACGCGCAGAAGCTGTCGGCCTATGAAAGGCAGATGGGCTTCTGCGCCGACTGCGGCCAACACTTCGACCTTTCGCAGATGGAGGCCGACCACATCACGCCGTGGCACGCGGGCGGGCGCACGGTGGCCGAAAATTGCCAGATGCTCTGCAAAGAGTGCAATAGAAGAAAGAGTGGGAAATAGAGTCAAACCATAAATTCCTCAAGCGACGAATGTAATATCTCCTGCAACTCGGCCTTGCGCTCGGGCGCGGTCTGCATGAAGAGGAAGCCCCAGACGCTCATGGCGGGGTTCATGATGTCGCGGGTCTCCAAAACGCCGTGGAAATGCCGGCGGATGCGCTCGAAGTCGAGCTTGCGATTGGTGTCGTAGGGCTTGTCCAAGACGATGAAACTGAACACGTCGTCCTCGATGCCGTCCCACATCGTGGCGTAGTTGGGGCGCGAGCCTTCGAAGAAGGCCTGCACGGGTAGCAGGTGGCAGGTGTGGCGCGTCAGGTCGTTGAGGCACATTCCCGCGAAGCGTAGCGGGTTGACCTCAATCGGGATGGCCATGCCAGAGTGCTTGTCGACGCGGAATTCGACATGCATCGGGAAGTTGCGGAGTTGCAAGACCGCGTTCAAGTCGATGCAGAACTGATTGAAAGCCGGATAGTTGGCCTCAAAAATCTGCTTGCTCATGCAATAGAGGCGGTCGCTGACGTCGGTCTCGTCCTTGAAGATGTGGTGGAAGATGTTGATGATGTTGGGCTTGCCCTCGGCATCGTAGTAGGCATCCACGGCGTATTCCTCGCCTTCGATAAACTGCTCAAGCACAAACATCTCGCTGCGCACCACCGTGTCGGGGAACACGGCGCACTGGCGGGCAAAGTTGCGGTCGATGTCGTCTAATGCGGCCTGCCATTCGGCCTTGCTGCGGACGATATACACGCCCACGCTGAGGAAGCCCACCGAGGGTTTCAGCACGAGCGGCAAAGGCAACTCGTCGGGGTTGAGGTCGCGCAAGGCTTTCATTTCCACCTCTTTATAATAGAAGTCGGGATAGATTTGTTGGCAAATTCTCCTAAACTCGGCCTTGTCCTTCAGGATTTTCACCTTTTTCACCAATTCGGATTCGGGTAGTTGGGCATAAAGCCACACCAAGGCGTTTTCCGAGACGGCATAAAGCTGTTTTGTATGCAGGTATCGTTCCACAAACTGCTTGTCGTCCAAGAGGTTAAGGTTGCGGCCTTGCTGTTGCAGTGTTTCGGCCATGTCGTTGTGCAATACGGGAACTTGTTTCTCTTCCAAATAAGCCACCAAAGGGGCTGATACGTATGGTTTTTCTAATATAATCATCTCCAAACATTTTGCGTCCTGTCGGGTCCGTAGGAAACGAACTTAATCGGCACGCCCACATAGTTTTCAATGAATTTGATGTAGTATTCCAATCTTTGCGGAATCTTGCCGTCGATTTTCTGTTGCCAGCCCGCGATTTCGGTGTAGACCGGTTCCATCGTTTCGGTGCAGGCGGCAAAAGGCAAGTGCTTGGTTTCCTGACCGTTGTAGCGGTAGGCAGTGGCGACTTTCACGGTCTCGAAGTCGTCCATCACGTCGCTTTTCATCATCATCAGGTCGGTGACGCCACTGAGCATGACGGCATATTTCAGCGCAGGCAGGTCGAGCCAGCCGCAACGACGCGGGCGACCCGTGGTGGCACCAAACTCGTGTCCGTTCTGGCGGAGCTTTTCGCCCGTCGCGTCAAACAGTTCGGTAGGGAAGGGACCGGTGCCCACGCGGGTGCAGTAGGCCTTGAAGATGCCGTACACCTTACCCACACGACTCGGCGCGATGCCCAAGCCTGAGCAAACGCCGGCGGCGATGACGTTCGACGAGGTGACGAAAGGATAGCTGCCAAAGTCGACGTCGAGCATCGAGCCTTGGGCGCCTTCGGCGAGCACTTTCTTGCCGTCGTCCAAAGCCATGTTGATGAAGTATTCGCCGTCGACGAACTGGTATTGTTTGAGGTATTCGATGCCCTCGAACCACAGCTTCTCGTATGCGTCGAAGTCGAGGCCGTCCAATAGGAAGCCTTGCATCTCGAAGCCGAGGGCGGCAATCTGTTGCAGGTGTGCTTTCTTCAGGTTCTCGTATTTCTCGCGGAAGTCGTCCATTTGGATGTCGCCGACGCGCAAGCCTTTGCGGGCGGTCTTGTCGGTATAGGTCGGGCCGATGCCTTTCAGCGTGGTGCCTACTTTCATCTTGCCCAAGGTCATTTCGTTGGCGGCGTCTAAGGCGCGGTGCGTGGGCAGGATGAGGTGGGCGCGGTTGGCGATCATCAAGGTCTGGCGCAGGTCGAAACCAGCCTCGCGCAGCCCTTCGATTTCACCTTTTAATATATGCGGGTCGATGATGACGCCGTTGCCGATGAGGTTGACGCAGCCCGGGGTGAGCACGCCCGATGGGATGTTGTGCAAGACAAATTTCTTGCCTTCGAATTCGATGGTGTGTCCTGCGTTGGGACCGCCTTGGAAGCGGCAAACGATATCGTAGTCCGGGGTGAGGGCATCGACGACCTTGCCTTTGCCTTCGTCGCCCCATTGCAAACCTAAGAGAATATCTAATTTGTTCATATTTTGAAATTCAAGATTTAAAATTCAAAGATTCAAAGATTTAAAATTTAAAATTCAAAATTTAAAATTCAAGATTTAAAGATTCATCATTCTGCATTCCGCATTCATAATTCATCATTCCGCATTCCGCATTCATCATTCCGCATTCCGCATTCATAATTCTGCATTCATAATTCCTACCTCTCAACTCTCAACTTTTCTTATGTCCATAAAAAATCAACGAATGATGCGTAATCTCTACGCCGAGCTGTTCCTCAATCGACTTCTGGATTTCGAGCAGGCGCGGGTCGCAAAACTCCATCACGCTCTCCGTCTCCACGTCGATGAAGTGGTCGTGTTGGCGGAACTTGTAGGAGCGCTCGTATTGCGCACAGTTGTGCCCAAACTGGTGCTTGATGACCAAGCCGCAGTCGAGCAGCAGCTCAATGGTGTTGTATAAGGTGGCCCTGCTGACGCGGTACTTGTTGTCTTTCATCTGGTTGTAGAGCGAGTCGATGTCGAAGTGCCCGTTGGTGGAGTAGATTTCCTTGAGGATGGCAAAACGCTCGGGGGTCTTGCGCAGCTTCCGCCGTTGCAGGTAGTCGATGAATATCTTCTTGACGGCCAAATAGGTATTGTCAAACGAATCTTTCATTTTTCAAGTCGTGATGTCGGCGCAAAGGTAAGAATATTTTTCAGACCAATTCTAAATAATGTGCATTATTTTGCCTCAGTTGCTGTTTTTGCGCACCACTTTCTGGACTTCCTTCAGGTGGTTCAGTTTGCTGATGAGGTCGTCAAGTTCCTGGGTGTTGTGAACATAGATGGAGATGGCGGCTTCGACGAGGTCGTTTTTGGCTTCCATGTGGAGCGAATGCAGGTTGAGTTTCATCTCGTTGGAGAAGAGGTCGGTCATGCGGTTGAGCAGTCCGGCGGTGTCCAACGCGGTGATTTTCAGTTCGGCCAAGAACGCGATATTGCTCTTGGGCTGCCATTTGGCCTTGACGATGTTGTTGCCGTGGCGGGCCGAGAGTTGGATGGCTTTCGGGCAGTTGCTGCGGTGGATTTGCAGCGGCTCGCCCGGGAAGCTGAACGCGATGACGTCGTCGCCCGGTATGGGGTTGCAGCACGTCGACACGTTGAAGTCGAACTCGCCCGACGAGGTGATGGCGGGTGTTTCGTCCTTGTCCTTGTTGTTGCCCAACAGCCCGAAGGTGAGGTAACGCACGAAGCTGCCGCCGCTCGATTGGGGTTTCAACACGTCGCGAAGGGTGCGCTCGTCGATTTTTCCGGTGGCCATCAGGTAGTAGAAGTCGATGGAGCTGGTGAGGTTTTCGGAGGCCATCACCGTGTTGCGGTTGGCTTTCGAGGGCTCGAGGCCGATTTTGCGCATGGCTTCCTCGTATTTCTTCTCGCCTTCCTCGCGGAAGCTGCGGCGAAACTCCTTGATGCCGCTCTTGAGGCGCGACTTGGCCGTGGCCGTGGCCAAGAAACCGAACCATTTCTCCTGCGGGTGCTGGGCTTCGGAGGTGATGATTTCCACTTGGTCGCCGTTGCGGAGCTTCTGGTCGAGTTGGGTGAGCTGGTTGTTGACGTTGGCCGCGATGCTGTGGTCGCCGATTTTGCTGTGGATGTTGTAGGCGAAGTCGAGCACGGTGGAGCCTTTGGGCAGCAGGATCATCTTGCCTTGCGGCGTGAACACGTGGATTTCGTCGGAGAAGAGGTCGAGCTTGAAGTTGTCGACGAACTCGATGGCGTTTTCGGCTTGGTTGCTGATGAGGTCTTGGGCTTTCTTCAGCCATTCGTCGAAGCCGCTTTCCACTTGGTCGTCGGTCTTGTATTTCCAATAGGCGGCAAAGCCTTTTTCCGCAATCTCTTCCATGCGTCGGCTGCGGATTTGCACCTCCACCCAACTGCCCATCTGGCCCATCACCACGGCGTGAAGGCTCTCGTAGCCGTTGGTCTTGGGGAACGAGATCCAGTCTTTCAGCTTCGAGGTGTAGGGACGGTAGAAGTTGGTCAGCACGGCATAGATCTTCCAGCATTCGATGCGTTCTTGGTCTTTGGCGCAGTCGGTGATGAAGCGGGCCACAAAGGAGCCGTAGAGGTCTTCAAACGACAACTCCTTGTCCATCATGCGCTTCCAGATGGCGTTGACCGAGCGTTCCTTGATGACGGAGGTCACGTTGAGTCCGGCTTTGGCGAAGGCCGTTTCGAGGGGCGTGATGAACTCGCGCAGCTCGCTGATGCGTTGTTCGCGCACTTCGTCCAAGCGTTTCTTGATGTTGGCGTAGATGGTCGGGTTGGTGAATTTCAGGGCGAGGTCTTCAAGCTCGATCTTGATGGCGTGAAGTCCGAGGCGGTAGGCCAAGGGCGCGTAAAGGTACGACGTCTCAGAGGCGATTTTCAGCTGTTTGTGCTTGGGCATCGAGTCCAAGGTGCGCATGTTGTGGAGCCGGTCGCTGAGCTTGATGAGCACCACGCGGATGTCGTACGACATGGAGGTGATGATTTTCTTGAAGTTCTCGGCCTGCATGCTCTCCACGTTGTCCATCTGCTCGAACTTGGTGAGGCCGTCCACCACGCGCGACACCTTTTCGCCAAACATTTCCTTGATGTCGTCGAGGGTGTATCGGGTGTCTTCCACCACGTCGTGCAGCAGTGCGCAGATGATGGAGGTGCGGCCCAATCCGATGTCGTGGGCGGCAATGGTGGCCACGGCGATGGGGTGGTAGATATAGGGTTCCCCTGAACGGCGGCGTTGGTCTTTGTGCGCCTCAGCGGCGAAATAGAAGGCCTTGTCGACCTCGGCGAGGTCTTGGGCTTCCTTGCGGGTCTGCCATGCGTCGATGAGGCGCTGGTGTCGTCGCTCGATTTCTTCTTTCTCTTCTTTGGAATAGGTGTCGGGTAAAACAGGTGTCATACGCAATCGGCTTTTTCAAGCCGCAAAATTAGGGATAATCCTTTTTATTGGCGGCGATTGGAACGGATTTTTTTTGCGATTGGGGAAAATTCCCTATTTTTGCAACCCAAATGAAGAACATCAGGAATTTTTGCATCATAGCCCACATCGACCACGGCAAATCGACCTTGGCCGACAGGCTTTTGGAACTGACGCATACGCTCAATTCCAAGGAATTGGTTGACCAAGTGCTCGACGACATGGACCTCGAGCGCGAGCGCGGCATCACCATCAAGAGCCACGCCATCCAAATGAAATATGACTACAAGGGCGAGGAATATACCCTCAACCTCATCGATACCCCCGGCCACGTCGACTTCTCCTACGAGGTGTCGCGCTCGATAGCGGCTTGCGAAGGCGCCTTGCTTGTGGTGGATGCCACGCAAGGCATTCAGGCCCAGACGATTGCCAACCTTTATTCGGCTCTTGAACACGACCTTGAAATCATCCCCGTGATGAACAAGATCGACATGGATAGCGCGATGGTCGACATCGTGGAGGACCAGATGGTGGACCTCTTGGGCTGCGACCCTTCGGAAATCCTGAAGGTGAGCGCCCGCACGGGCGAAGGCGTGCCTGCCGTGTTGGATGCCATCGTCGAGCGCATCCCATGTCCGAAAGGCGACCCCGAAGCCCCGCTCCAAGCCTTGATTTTCGACTCGGTGTTCAACTCGTTCCGAGGCATCATCGCCTATTTCCGCATCATGAACGGCACGATGCACACCAACGACCTCGTGAAGTTCTTCGCCACGGGCAAGGAATACCATGCCGACGAAATCGGGGTGCTGCAACTGAAGCAAGTGCCTAAGGACGAGCTTTCTGCGGGCGACGTGGGTTACATCATCTCCGGCATCAAGACCTCGAAGGAAGTCAAGGTGGGCGACACCATCACGCACGTCGAGCGGCCTTGCGACGAGCCTGTGGCGGGCTTCGAGAACGTGAAACCGATGCTGTTTGCGGGCATTTATCCCGTCGATGCCGATGACTACGAGGAACTACGGGCTTCGTTGGAGAAGCTGCAACTCAACGACGCCTCGTTGGTTTGGGAGCCTGAGTCGTCGGCGGCCTTGGGCTTCGGCTTCCGCTGCGGCTTCCTCGGCCTGCTCCACATGGAGATCGTGCAGGAACGCCTCGACCGCGAGTTCGACATGGATGTCATCACTACTGTGCCTAACGTGTCGTTCAAGTGCTTCAAGACCGACGGCGAGATGGTTGAGGTACACAACCCCAGCGGCTTGCCCGAAGTGACCAAGATCGACCACATCGAGGAGCCTTACATCATCGCGCAAATCATCTCGAAGAACGACTTCACGGGTCCGATTATGACCTTGTGCATCGACCGGCGCGGCGTGCTGAAAAACCAAGTCTACCTCTCCACCGACCGCGTGGAGCTGACCTTCCAGATGCCGCTTTCGGAAATCGTCTTCGACTTCTACGACAAGCTGAAATCCATCTCGAAGGGCTACGCCTCTTTCGACTACCATATCGCTGGCTATCAAGATGCCGACTTGGTGAAGCTCGACATCATGCTCAACGGCGAGTCGGTCGATGCCCTCTCGACTTTGATCCACCGTGGCCATGCCTACGACTTCGGTCGGCGCATGTGCGAGAAACTGAAGGAACTGATTCCCCGTCACCAGTTCGACATCGCCATCCAGGCGGCTATCGGCGCGAAGATCATCGCCCGCGAGACGGTGCGGCAGGTGCGCAAGGACGTGACGGCGAAGTGCTACGGCGGCGACGTGTCGCGTAAGCGCAAACTGCTTGAGAAACAAAAGGCTGGCAAGAAACGAATGCGTCAGATCGGCAACGTCGAAGTGCCGCAGTCGGCGTTCCTCGCCGTGCTGAAATTAGATTAAAGATGAACGCCCTTCAATATCAAATCGCCCTAACCCTGCTGCCCGGCATCGGCGACATCAGCGGGAAGAAATTCGTACACTACTGCGGCAGCGCCGAGGCCGTCTTCAAGGAGACGCGCAAGTCGCTTGAGAAGATTTCGGGGATGCGCGAGGCTTCCATCGAGGCCATCTGCAAGCCCAAGGAATACCTCAAACGCGCCGAAGAGGAAATCGCCTTCATCGAGAACAACGACATCCGTCCACTGTTCTTCCTCGACTCCGACTATCCGCGTCGCCTCTTGCAATGCGACGACGGCCCGATGATGCTTTATTATAAAGGTAAGGCCAACCTCAACGCCAACCGCGTGGTGGCCATCGTCGGCACACGCAACATCACTGAGTATGGCAAGGAAAACTGCAACCAGTTGGTGGAAGACCTGAAAGATGACAATGTGTTGGTCGTCAGCGGATTGGCTTATGGCGTCGACACTTGTGCCCATAAGGCTTCCGTGAAAAACGGCATCCCTACCGTCGGCGTGATGGGCTGCGGGATGCAACAGGTCTATCCCGCGCCCAACAAGAAATTGGCCTCGGAAATGATTGAGCAGGGCGGCGGTATCCTCACCGAGTGCATGAGCGGCACCCAGCCCGACCGCGAGAACTTCCCGCGTCGCAACCGCATCATCGCGGGCATGGCCGACGCCGTGGTCGTCATTGAGTCGGCGATGAAAGGAGGCTCGCTGATAACGGCTGACTTGGCCAACAACTACAGCCGCGATGTGTTCGCCTATCCCGGTCGCGTGATGGACATCTACAGCCAAGGCTGCAACTACCTCATCCGCACCAACCGCGCCCACCTGATGGAGAGCGTGTTGAATCTGCGTTATGTAATGCGTTGGGACTCAGAGACCAAAGCGGAGAAACAGACGGCGATGTTCCGCGAGTTTACCGATGAGGAACAACTGATTATGGATTGTTTCGGGACGAGTACGACGGTCAGTTTGGACGACATCATCGTGAAAACGGAACTGCCGACGACGAAAATCGCGGCCTTGCTCTTGAACCTCGAATTCGACGGCGTGCTGATGGCATTGCCCGGAAAACGTTACCAGAAATGTTAGGCAAGGTCATCAAGTCGACGGGAAGCTGGTACATCGTCATGGACGGTGAAGGCCGCCAATGGCAATGCCGCCTGCGCGGTAAGATTCGCTTGGACGGCTTGCGCAGCACCAACCCCGTGGCTGTGGGCGACAACGTGGAGTTTGAGCAGGAACCCGGCAAGGAAACCGCTGTCATCAAGAAGATTGAGCCTCGCGACAACGTGATTGTGCGCCAGTCGGTCAACCTGAGCAAGGCCTCGCACATCATCGCCGCCAACGTCGACTTGGCCATTGTGGTGGCCACCATCGCCCAGCCACGCACCTCGACGGGCTTCATCGACCGCTTTTTGGTGACCGCCGAGGCCTATCACATCCCGGCGGCACTCATCTTCAACAAATGCGACCTCTACACCGACGAGCAGATAGGGGAGATGTGCGTCTTGATGGAGTATTACCAAAGCCTCGGCTACACCTCGTTTGGCGTGTCGGCCATGACAGGTTTCCAAATCGAGGAACTCAAGTCGCTGATGCAAGGGAAGATATGCCTGTTTTCGGGACATTCCGGCGTGGGCAAGTCGGCTTTGGTGAACGCCCTCGACCCGTCGTTGAACGTCCGCATCGGCGAGATTTCGGACTACCATGAGAAAGGCAAGCACACCACGACCTTCGCCGAGATGCACCATCTCAACTTCGGCGCATGGATCGTCGACACGCCTGGCATCAAGGAGTTTGTGCTCTACGACCTTGAGAAAGAGACCCTTGCGCAGCGTTTCCCTGAGATGCGCGAGCGGATGTACGACTGCCGTTTCGCCAACTGTACCCACACCCACGAACCCGGTTGCGCGGTGAAGGAAGCCGTCGAAAACGGCGACATCGCCGACTGGAGATATGTGAATTACATCCGAATGATGACCGACGAGAGCCATGAATCCATAAAAGAAGAATGAAATGAACATCGCCCTATTTGGAAAAAACTTCGCACCCGAAAACGGAGAATACATGCGGCAATTGTTTGTGAAATTGTCTGAGAATCAGGTGGAAATAACCGTTTATCGACCTTTTGCCGACATGGTCGCTGCCTACGTCCCCGAAGGCGTGTCCTACACAACCTTCCATTCCCATGAAGACCTAAAGGCCGACCTGCTGTTTTCCATCGGCGGCGACGGCACCATCTTAGACACGGTGCCTTTCGTCCGCGACTCGGGAATGCCGGTTTTGGGCATCAACATGGGACGGCTCGGCTTCCTTTCCAGCATCTCGAAGGACGAAATCGCGGCGGCGGTGCAAAGCGTGTTGTCGCACGACTTCGGCGTGGAGCAGCGCACCCTGCTGGAGTTGGTCGCGCCCCAAAACGTCTTCGGCGACGTGCGTTATGCCCTCAACGAACTGAACGTCATCCGTAACCCAGAGCATAGCTTGTTGGCTATCAAGGTGTTTGTCGACGACGTGTATCTCAACACCTATTGGGGCGACGGCATCCTGTTGGCCACCCCGACAGGCTCGACGGCCTACTCGTTGAGCGCAGGCGGACCCATCATCGCGCCCAATGCGAAGAATTTCGTCATCACGCCCATCGCCACCCACAACCTGACGGTGCGTCCCGTGGTCATCCCCGACGACAGCGTGATTCGCATCCAAGTGGAAGGCCGCGAGAAGAGATTCGTCTTTAGCATGGACTCAAGAAGCTGTACGTTAGACACTTCCGTGCAACTTGAGGTGCGTAAGGCGGGCTTCTGCCTCAACTTGGTCAGAATGCGCGGCGAGGACTTTTTCGGCACCATCCGCAACAAATTGATGTGGGGAAAAGACAATAGAAATTGATTTCTGTCGTTTTCATTGGAAAAATTCTTAAATTTGCAGCCTTGAATTATGTATAGAAGACTTCGTTATTTATTGATTGTGAGCTGCTTGGCTATTTTTGCCACGGCCAATGCCCAATTCGACGACCCCAAAACATTGGAAATCGGGCCGCATGTGGGCGCGAGTTATTACATGGGCGACCTCAACCCAACCCTGCCTTTTGCCCAAGCGCAATTGCAGTATGGCGGCCTTGTGCGTTACAACTACAACAACCGCTGGACCTTCCGCTTCGACTATTCACGGGTGAAAGTGACCGCCGACGACACTAAACTGAACTGGCGTCCCGAGCGCGGCTTGAACTTCACCTCGAAAATCAACGACTTCAGCCTTGTGGCGGAGTTCAACTTCCTCGAATACTACACCGGCAACCCGAAAAAGAACGTGTCGCCCTACATCTTCGGCGGCATCTCGGTGTTCCAATATACGGCTTTCGCCAACGTGGACGGCATTTTGGTCGATTTGAGCGACTATGCCACCGAAGGCCCCGAAGACCCTGAGGCGAAGTGGTACGACAAGATGTTTGGCAAGACCAGTTCCATCGGCGTTTCCATCCCGTTTGGCATGGGCGTGAAGTTCTCGCTTTCGCGCCACATGGCCGCCACCGTGGAATGGCGTATGCAGAAAACCTTCACCGACTATCTCGACGACGTGGCCACGGTGTATCCCGAACAACACGCCGTCTATACCGCCGACGACGGCACCACCTACGACCTGACCGACCCGACGGGCAACTATCTGGCCGGACAACAGCGTGGCAACTCGGCCTTCAACGACTGGTTTGGCATGGCCCGCGCCTCGCTGACGTGGAAATTCAACCTGCCCGACGGACGGGGATGTAACCTTAGCAAATTCTGACCTATGGAGCTGAAAGACCAACTGATGCAACAAATCGACCGCGAGCGCCTGCCGAAGCACATCGCCATCATCATGGACGGCAACGGGCGCTGGGCCAAGGAACGCGGCAAACCGCGTCTGTTTGGTCACCAAAGCGCCATCCAGTCGGTGCGCGAGGTGAGCGAAGCCTCCGCTGAGATTGGCGTGGACTATCTGACACTCTATGCCTTCTCGACCGAAAATTGGAACCGCCCGATGGCCGAAGTCAGCGGACTGATGTCGTTGTTGGCCACCACCATCACGAAAGAGGTGAGCACGATGAACAAGAACAGCATCAAACTCAACGCCATCGGCGACCTGAAGAGCCTGCCGCAGGCCAACTACGACCAGCTGATGCAAGCCCTCGACGACACGAGCCACAACACACGCATGACGCTTACCTTGGCGTTGAGCTATTCGGGCCGCTGGGACTTGACGCAAGCCTCGCGCCGCATGGCCGACGACGTGAAGGCTGGCCGGCTGTCGCCCGAGGCCGTCAGCGACAAAACCGTGGCCTCTTACCTCTCGACGGCGGGAATGCCCGACCCCGAACTGCTCATCCGCACCAGCGGCGAGGAACGCATCAGCAACTTCCTGCTGTGGCAGTTGGCTTATTCCGAGCTTTATTTCACCCCAAAATACTGGCCCGACTTCCGCAAGGCCGACCTCTACGAGGCGATACTGAACTATCAGCACCGTGAGCGCCGCTTCGGGAAGACCAGCGAACAACTAACCAACAAATGATTGAAAGATAGAACTATGCGCTTGAGATATTTACCATTGATGCTGCTCCTTGCGATGCTTTTGGGCTTCGGGAACGGCGTTTTTGCCCAGATTCAAATCGGCGACGACCTGTCGGAAATCGACTATGCCCGTCCGCAGAAGTATGAGATTGGCGGTATCACCGTGGAGGGCGCCAAGTATGTCGACGCCTCCATGCTGAGCCTCATCGCCGGCCTGAGGGTGGGCGACGAAATCTCCGTCCCGGGCGACGAAATCTCTTCCGGCATCAAGAAGATCTGGGAACAAGGCCTGTTTGAGGATGTGGCCGTCAACGCCGTCGACTTCGTGGGCAACAAGGTATTCCTCCAAATCGTCATCAAGGAGAAACCGCGTGTGTCGAAGTTCTCGTTCAAAGGCGTCAAGAAAAGCGAGGCCGACGACATCCGCAACAAGATCAACCTGTCGCGCGGCGACATCGCCACCGAACACCTGATTACCAAGACCACCCGCATCATCGAGAACTATTTTTACGAAAAGGGTTATCTCAACGTTGACATAGACATCGAGCAGGTTGCCGACACCGCCCGCGAGAACTACATCGACATGCTTATCAGCATCGACAAGGGACAAAAGGTGAGAATCGGCGAAATCAACGTCATGGGTAACGAGAACCTCACCGACGGGCAAGTGCTTGCGGCCATGAAGGAAACCAAGCAACGCGGCCATTTCGACCCGCTCAATCCTTTGGGTCCGTTGGTGGTGAACACCGTGGCCGATGTGCTGACACTGCATCCGCTTCGCGCCATCACCGGCATCGAGGAGTATTTCTACGACAACTACCGCCCGCGCATCTTCAAGTCCTCGCGCTTTTTGGAGAAGAACTTCGAGGACGACAAGGAACTCGTCATCGCGAAATACAACGCCAAAGGCTTCCGCGATGCGCGTATCGTGAGCGACTCGGTGTATAAGATCGACGACCGCAACTTGGGCATCGACTTGGTTATCGACGAAGGCAACAGATACCACTACCGCAGCATCGCTTGGACGGGCAACACGAAATACACCGCCGAAACGCTCAATGCCATCTTGGGCATCAAGCCGGGCGACGTATATAATAAGGAGTTGCTCGACAAGAACCTGAACTATAGCGAGACCAACCTCGACGTCAGCTCGTTGTATATGGACGACGGCTATTTGGCCTTCCGCATCGACCCCGTGGAGGTGTCGGTCGAAAACGACTCCATCGACCTCGAACTCCGCATCAGCGAAGGCAAGCAGTTCCGCATCAGCAACGTGACGCTGACAGGCAACACCAAGACCTTCGACCATGTGGTGCTCCGCGAGCTGTATTCGCGTCCTGGACAGCTCTTCAGTCGCAGCGACGTGGTGCGCTCGGTGCGCGAGTTGGCCACCTTGGGCTTCTTCAACCAAGAGAACATCACGCCCGACGTGCAGCCCGACTTCACCGACGACAAGGTCGACATCAACTACTCGGTGGAAGAAGCCGCCGCCGACCAGATCCGCTTCTCGGCAGGTTTCGCCGCCGGCTATCTGATGCTGGAAGC
>FLNV01000815.1_pt1 | contig 13907 bp, 4 predicted proteins | sample 1140351 | NCBI WGS metagenome assembly FLNV01 (sample SAMEA3878207, study PRJEB12797) | bioreactor metagenome | biome: Moose rumen | place: Sweden | collected 2011-10 | reverse complement strand
GCACGCCTTCGCCCACGATGGTCAGCGAGTCGGGCTGGTAGGGCGAGGGGCGGGTGGCTACGCGCGCCGTGGCCACCGAGTCAAGGCCGAGGAATGCCTGACGGCTGTACTCCTCGGGCGAGTAGTCGATGACGACACCCTGATAGAGTCCGACCGGCAGATATAACTCCTGATGTCGCACGTTGGCCGTGGTGGTGCGGTATGGTGAGTGGCTGTAGTTGTCGAGCGGATAGAACCACACTGTCATGCCGTCTGGGTCGCGCAGGGCGTTGTACTGTCGCCAGTCAACGTCAAGTACAACGCTGTGGAACTCGTCGCCATAGACGAAGAGTTCGCGGCGCTCACAGGCTGCAAGCAGCAGGCAGACGAATATGACTATTTTACTATTTGACAATTTGACAATTTGACTATTTTACTATTTGACTATTTTACAATTCCCTTAATTCTTCCCTTTCATGTTGAACATGTACGCCAGGGTGACGTTGACATGGGTGGCACCGAAGAAGAGGCGGTGGTCAGAGTACTGCCACATCAGGTGGTGGTCCTGAGCCTCTTCTCTGCCAGCGGGAAATGTTGACGACCCCAGGTAGTAGCGGTAGCGTGTAGGCAGTACGCCCAGTCCGATGCCAGCATCGATGGCCCAGTGGCGTCCCCAGCGGTGCTGGTAGCCTATGTTGACGTATGCGTTGACGTATTCCCCCTGCCAGCCTTCGTGTTGCTTCCACTCTATGTCGTATCGGCCCACGGCTGCGGCCAGTCCGACGTGCCACCCGTGCAGCCAGCGGTGCCAGTGGCGGTTGCCGAGATAGTAGCGCAGTTCAAGTCCTATGTTCTGGCATTGCGAGGCGTTGGCGTTGCTGTTCCATACGAACCAAGGCTGGAAATACTCTGCCTCAAGGCTCCACCTGTTGTGGCGGCCTATGGGCAGCTCCACCTGTATGTTGGGTGCCACTACGCCCCATAGCAGCAGGTTGGTCTTGACGGCCCATGCCGGTTGCCGCAGCCGTTCGAGCAGCAGGCTGTCGTGGGCTGTCATGGCGTCGGTGCCTGTGGCCACGGCCCTGGCACCTGTCGTTGGTGCCTGCTGAAGGCTGGCGCCGGGCATATAAACGGTGTCGCGCACCACTACGGTGTCTCGCCGCCAGGATAGTACCGATGCCGTGGCGGCCCCCGTACCATAGCCTCCGCTGCGCAGCGGCGCCAGGTAGCGTTGCAGCAGCACTGGCCACACAGTACCTTTTCGCAGGGCTCTTAGCTTTATCTCGCGGTGGTCGCGGCGTGTCTCGTCCTCGGAGGCTGGTAGGCTGATGATGTGCAGCACCTCGTCGCGCCACGGCTCCTGGCTGTTTGCTATCGCCTCGTAGAGTGCGTCCCATCGTGCCGCCTCGTTGTGTATGACGATGGAGCCTATCCTGCCCGGCAGTTCGCGCTGCACCAGCGAGCGTATGGCTCGTCCGCGGTTCTCGCCCAACCAGCGGTTGTGTGCTGCGGAGCCTTCGGGCGAGGCGCCTGAGTAGATGTCAAGGCGCAGCTGGGCCGGCGGCACGTCGGCGTAGCGGCTGCGGAAGTTTTGGCAGAAGGTATCCCAGTTTCGCCGGTTGTCAGCATAGGCCATGTTGATGGTCACACTGTCCAGACGGAATCTGATGGAGAGTGTGTCCATCCAGAAGCTCACTCCCTCGCTCATAGCCTCCGCTGACGGGGTGGTCAGCACCGACAATATGACAATAGCTAATGCCAGGACTCTGTTCTTCAATGTCTCTCAGAAGTTTATGCTGATGGTCTGCCATGCGTCAGCCATGCAGACTTTGTTTGCAAAGGTGAAGACACGGTTGGAGGCGGCGTGGTAGTATCTCAGGCTGACGGTCTCGTCAGGGTCTTTTCCATATACGTGCATGGTGAGCGGCTCTGTTATCGGCGTGTCATAGATGGTGCATACGCCACGGCACTCGTCGCCCGCGAAGGCGGCCAGCAGGTCGCCTGCGGCGGGCTGCACATCGGTCCCTGCGGTCACGGTCAGCTGTAGTGTTGTGGCCTGCGGGTATTTCTGGGCGCCGAGAATGAACGACGGCGCCAGTTCTGTAATGTCGTCGTATCGGCTGAAGCTGATGTCAGCATAGGCGGTGAACACCTGTTGCAGGCTGGCTGAGTAGTACTTGAGTGTTACCGCCTGGTATGTCTCCGCCGACTGGTTGCTATACACCTTCATCAGGTAGGTGTAGGTGTCGGCCTCCGACTGGTCTCCGCCGAGGGTTATGGCGGGATTGGCCAGTCCGCATACCTCGTCGCCGATGAGTACGGCCAGCATGTCGAGGCTGTCTGATGTGGCTTTCAGCTCGTCGTCGATTGTGACGGTGATGACCGTCCAGTTCTCGTAGGCAGAGGCTTGGGGTTCCTGCCAGTCGGGACGTGTCTGGTTGTACTGCCAATTGACGTGCCAGGCGGGCTCTTCTTCCACCACCTCTGCTGTGTAGGCTTTGCTGCCGTTCTCGTCAGGACTTCCGTTTCCGCTGTCGTCGCTGCAGGAAATGAAGCATGACGGCAGGAGAATGAGGAATGTCGTATACATTAAACATTGAACATTATACATTAAACATTGAACATTAAACATTGAACATTATACATTGAAGATTGAAGATTGAAAATTGAAGATTGAAGGATGTGACCTCTCCCCTCCCTCCAGGGGGGGGAGGGGGTGAGGCTTTACTTAACCACTATTTTCTTACCATTATATATATACACACCCTTGGCGTTGGGCTTCTTCGGCAGTCGGAGGCCGCTGATGTCGTACCACGTATCCTCGCCTGCATGTGTGCGGCTGAAGTGTATGGCGGTCGGAGCATCGGGACTGCCCACCACGTCGTTGGCCTTGAAAGTCATAAGCTCGGGGGTGTGGGCTATGATCTTGCCGTTGCGTTCGAGACAGAACCAGATGGCGGCTCCCCCTACGACCCCCGAGGGGGCTTCGTTACTACTGATGCTCAGATAGAAGACGGGGGCTATGGTGTCCTCCTCGGGTGGCGACAGGAGGCTTTCTCCCACGACCTCGCCGTCGGCGTAGGCTATGAGCCTGTCGCCAGTCTCGACGTCAACGTCTGTCACCTCGGCTGTGAGGCTCATCGTGCTGAAATGTCTGACCGGTGCGCCGTAGTAGCTGGCGCCGGTAGTGGCCCACTGGTCTATGAAGGTGCTGCCCGGTTCATAGTAGGGATAGCGGAAGGTGGTCTCGGTGGCGTCCTTGCGCATCATCATGTATCCCTCGCCTGGGCGCAGGTATTGCAGGTTGCCGCGCCAGCGCCCCACGCCGCCCGACTTGGTGAAATATGCGAACTCGTCGTGGCTCTTGATGATGTCGCCCGGCTGCGCCTTGTCGTAGTAGTCGCTCAAGGCTGTCTCTACCGACAGGTTCAGCATGGGCGTGTAGCCTATGCCGTTCCAGCCCTGCTTCAGCGTGATGGTGCGCATGTCCTCGTCTTGTATGATGGTGCCTGCTATGGGGAACTTGATGGGGTTCTTCACCTTGATGGCGTATGCCTTCGTCGGCGAGAGGGCCAGGTTCTTCACAGTGGCCGATGCCCGCCATGTCGATCCTGTGTAGCCCATCGTCAGGTTGCTGTTCAGGTCGGTCAGCAGATCGCCAACCTGCCAGGGCAGTCCGGCCAGCAGGTTGTTCATGTCGAGCAGCTTCTCGCTGGCCACGTTGAACGACACCCAGTTCCAGCCTTCCTGCAGGTCGAAGGTCTGGACGAAGCTGCTTCCTCCGTCGAAGCGCACCTGTTCGTCGGTGCCTATGACGGACGACTGTTTGAACATGATGGACGACTGTCCGTTCACGGTCAGCATCAGCTGGTGTCCGGTGGAGTACTGCCACATCTTGAAATACAGCTCGCGCCCCTCGATGCTGTTGTCATAGATGGTCAGGAAGAGGTCGCTCTCGCCCGTCAGGGCCGAGTAGCTGACGTTGGCGTAGCCGTGGCACACATTGTCGCGGTCGAACACACCCACGATGTCTCGCGAGTCGATGTCCATCTCGCCGTTGATATACACCTTTCCGGTTATGTTCATCGAGTACTCCAGTATGCTGCCCGAGAGGTTGCCTGCCCATTCTGGCTTTGGCCCTGTCACGACCACGTTCAGGTAGAGGGGCTCTGCGATGCCGTCCTCATCCACGAGATAGATGACCTCGTCGTAGGTACCCACGTTCAGTCCGGGATTTATCTGTGCGCTTATGCTGACCGTTGACTGCGGGCTGATGACATCCGAGTAGATCTCCAGTGTCAGCCACTTGGGGCAGTTCTCTATGGTGTAGGTGTGCGTGGCTGCCGTGTTGTTGACCACGCTGAACCAGATGTAGTCGCCATAGCCATAGCTGGCGGGGTAGCGCATGCGGTTGTTCAGCCACTGCAGCGAGCTGCCCGTCATGTAGAAGCTGGCTGTCTGTGGCGAGGCCATGGCGTTGCCGTTGCGGTCCTCCACGTCGCGCACGGTGACATAGACGTTTCTGCGGTTCAGTCGGGCCGTCTGCTCGTTCAGTGTGACGAGTAGCTGGTTGTCCTTGCCCACGAAGTCGAAGCTTAGGTTCTTCAGCTCTTGGTAGGGTACGACAGGCGCGGCCATCTCGTCGGTGATGTGGCTCAGGATTTCGTCGGGTGAACCGACGAACACGTAGTCGCGCATGGGTGTGTCGGTGGCTTTCTGCGTTTCGGGATCCAGCTGGTATCGCACGTTGCCGTCGGCGTCTAAGTAGATCTTCTTGCTGTATGGATATGCCACAAGCTCTATCTCGTTGTCCTTCTGCCGCTCCTGCCGGTCGAAGCTCAGGTAGGTGAGCAGCCCAGCCTCGTCGCCGTTGGGGCTTTTCTTCGAGTAGGTGTTGATGAGTGTCGGCGGCAGGGCTTGCGAGAAGAAGCACAGCTCGTCAACATGCCCGGTGAGCGGGTCGCTGCTGCCGCTGCCCTCCTGTGTGGTGTAGTGTGTGATGCCTATGGCGGGCTGTCCGCCGCTGATGCCTCCGAGGCTGTCTGGCGAGAATGAGGCCAGCAGTATCTGGTCCAGATAGATGTTGGCTACGGCTCGCGAGCGGTTGACGGTCATGGTGTAGTGGTGCCACTCTCCGTCGCAGTAGCCGCTGCCCAGGTCGAATGAGTGGCCGTTGGAGCGGTATAGCAGTTTGCCTTGGTCGAAGCCGATGTAGAACTGGTTCTCGGCCCCCAGGTCGTCGGCCAGTCCGCGTCCGTTGGCCAGCAGCGTGCCGTATTCGCCCTCTGTCCTGAACCAGAACATGAGCGTGTAGTCCTGTTCAGCCGTGCGGTTCATGGCATCCTGGGTCAGGTTGGCCCCTTCGCCGTTCAGTCGCAGCGACAGTCCGCGTGGCCTGGCCCATGTGGCTCCCTGCAGTGTGGCGTTGGCTCCCTGCGTCTTGTCGAGGGCATAGTCGCCGGTGCCTTCGTTCATGGGGTAGTAATCAACCAGCCCCATCTCGTAGCCCGACAGTCGGCGGCCCGCGTATGTGGTACCCAGTAGTCCGCCGTCGAGTGCGCGGTACCACAGCCGTGCCTCCATCATGCGTCCCTGGTAGTAGTAGCTGCGTGTGCGGTCGGTCTCGTTGGTGCGTCCGAAGATGAGGGCTCCAGTGCCGTTGTATGCCCGCTTCATCTTGAACGAGCCTATCTCCACGCCACCGTTGAACAGCTTGAGCGTGCCCGACGTACCCGTTTCGTCGTCGAGGGTGGTGGAAGGGGCCTGTATGACCATAGCCACCTGGGTGAACATGCCCTTGGCGATGGTGTCTGTCGAGACGAAGGTCTGGTCATCTACCACGGCCTTGAGTTTGAAGTCGGACGTGAGCCACAGCTGCAGCTTCTTGCCGTTGTTGCCGTGCGAGAAGAGCGGCATGTCGTAGCCCGTCTCGGTGGGCTTCACCATGAGGTCTATGGTCAGGTCCTTGCCGCTGAAGTTGCGCTCGGCCTCGCTCTCCACGCTGGCATGTCCCAGGAACTGCAGCGACACCATGTCCGTCACGTTGTCGTTGTTCACCTCGCCCTTCACCTCAAAGTTGGTTATCTTGCTCAGGTAGTTGTGTTCGATGTCCTCAGAGAAGTTGAACACGATGTTCTCGCCTGCCGAGACGATGCCGTTGATGGGCTCGGGCGTTCCGAAGAGCTGTGGACGCCGCGTGTCCTTCACGCCGCTGATGATGGGCGACGATGTGGTGAGGAACGAGTTGCCGTTGCGGCAGTAGAGCACAGCTCTGAGGTCGTAGGCCATCTCGATGACGGTGCCTTCGCCGTAGAAGTCGTAGTGTATGTTGCCGTTTTCGGGTATCATGGCGCGCTCGCCTGTGGCTTGCTCCATGAGGTTCTTGTCGGCGTAGAAGGAGCAGAGGTTGGTCCAGCTGTTGTCGCCTCGCCGCGACTCCTTGTACTGGAACTCGATGTGGTCGAAGTTGTGCTGGTGCTTGTTGAAGCCGTCGATAGTGACGGGTATGAACCAGCCGCGCTTGTCGTCATACTCGGCATCGGTGTTCATCACCCACTTGTCGCCCGGCACGGAGATGTTCACGGGTCCGGCCTCGTGCAGGAAGTGTACGTCGAAGAGCACCTCGTCATAGACGTGCACCCAGTCGTCGGTCTGAGTGAGTACGATCTTCAGGCTGTCGTAGTCGAACTCGTCGCCTGCATATACCTCTATTGTCTTCTGCACCAGGTCGCCCGGCTGTATCAACACGTCGATGCCGCTGGAGTTGAGCGGTGTGCCGTCAACATACACCTTGGCGCCATGCTGATTGCTGGCCTCGTCGAGATAGAGGTTGAGCATGCACAGTGAACCGCTGATGGCCTCTGGATATTCGCTCTCGTTGCTCAGATAGACCTTGAAGCGTGCGGGCTGTCCCACGGGCACGCCGCTGACGCTCTGCGTCTCCATCTTGATCTTCGGGTTCACAATCTTCTTCGTGCGCTCGTCAATGAGCGTGCCGGGACGGTAAACCATGGTGCGGCGCTCGTCCTCCCACGGGTTGGCTGTGGCTCCGCCCTTGGTGCGATAGACGAAGCTGCGCGCGTAGGTGGTGTTGCCGGTCTCGATGCCGCTGCCCAAGTGTCCGTTGACAGTGCTCACCATACCGTTGAAGTTGTTGTTGGTATAGACATCGAAGTAGCCATCGGCCTTGGTGTCCGTCGAAGGTTGCGTCTTGACGCGCATCACATCCACGTCAAGCAGGCTTCTCGAGGCCGGGGCTATGGTGAAGCTCTCCTTGCGGCTGTAGGCTTTTTCTGAGCCGTAGGTGCCGGTGCTGGTGTATTCTGCCACGGGGTTCAGGCTGAACTGGAACTCGTATCCGCCAAATTTCACCTGCGTTGACCTGTTGCCCAGATTGCCGCCTTTCGTTTCACTGGTGCTGACGCTCTTCCCTGTTTTGTCACCAAGGAACTTGGCAATATACTTTAGCGCGGCAGCCACGGCGGGCTGCGAGGCGATGGTGGCTGCTGCCGTCCAGCCCATGTCGGCCGAATTGGCCCCGTCGTCGCCAAAATAGTCGGCGGTGGTGAAGGGGTAGCTGATGTACTCCGAGTGGGTTAGGTCTGTTTCGAACGTCTCGGCGTGGCTGACCTTCGACCCTCCGTCTATGGCATAGTTGGCCACGAGGTCGTAGGCCGACAGCTTCTCATACTCGTTGGTGCCGATAATCTCTACCCAGTCCATGAGGATGGCGTACTTGTTCTTCAGTTCGTCTATGTAGTTGGTCACGCCCCTCGGAGGGATGGGCTCCCACTTTGTGCCGAAGTCGGGGTCATCTACAGGCACCGTTGACAGGTAAACCACCTTACCCGTCTTGTCGGCCTGTGCATGTGCTTCGGCCTCGGTGCCAGTGAAGATGAGGCTGAGTATTTCCTTCGACAGTGCAGGCAGCACCTCGGTGAGGATGTGGTGTTGCGAGTAGATGAAGTGCGACTCCATCTGTGGTCCGTATGCCAGCGACTCGTCGCGCACCAAGTGGTAGATGCTGTCGTTCTGGTCGCGGCCCTCAGCTATGTGTACCAGCGTGCCGTACTTGTTCCTAGCGGGGCTCCACGAGCTGCTTGTGGCCAAGCTGTCCGCGTTGCGGCCCAGCATGAGTTGGTACATGCTGTCTGGAATGGCGCGTATGGTGGACATGGGCGTCACCACCATGTTCTGCACCAGACCGATATAGACGTCGGCATCGGCACCCACCATGTTCGCGGCGCTGCTCGTCGTGATGTCTTCGTTCACGCTCATGGTGTAGCTGTATGCCTTCTTGCCCGCTCCGCTGAAGATGATGTCCAGATCGACATAGTTGGTTGAGTTGCCCGAGTTGATCAGACCGTACTCTGCCGTCAACCCAGAGATCATGCCTGAGTAGTTGTCAAACTCTGTGCCGATGCCGATGCCAAGGCTGAGCCCGCCCTGGAACTTCATATCGACGGTGTAGTTGAGCTTCAGCTTCGAGCCTTTCGACAGCGTGGCCGAGCTGCCTCCGCCTGGCGGGTCGCGCAGGATGTCGATGAGTACGGGCTTTCCGGCGGCTATGATGTCCTTTGCTCCGTTCATCGAGAACATGTTCAGTATGTAGCCCTGCAGCGGCTTGGCCTCGTAGGTTACGCCGTCCTGCTCCAGTGTCATCGACACCGTGCGCAGCGCGTCCTTGCCCGTCAGCAGGCGCACGGTCTGTGCGGCTTTCAGCGAGAAGCGGCCCTTGCCTTCCTCGTCCAGCTCAACGGTCTGGCGCGTCAGGCCATCTATCAGGCCGTTCTGCACCGTCACCTTGCCGCCGCCTATGTTCACCTGATTCACGCGTGCGGCACGTTCGTCATTATTATATATGTAGCGTTCGCACACCTGTAGCTCTATGGGATACTTGCGCTCGATGCTGAACACAGGGTAGCCGAAGGTATAATGCGTCACGCTGTCCTTGTCCATGTATGCCAGCGGCACCTCCACGGGGTCAGTGGTCAGGCTCTGGGCCATGTAGCTCTTGTCGCCAAAGTAGTCGAACGAGTCGTAGCCCACCTGCCTGTAGGTTATCTCCACCGGCGTGTGGTAGATGCGGCGGTAGCAGTAGTTGTAGGTCTCGGTGGGGTTCTCGACCAGCAGGGTGTCAACATCGGTGAAGCTGCCCTCGTGGCTCACGGTCTTGGGCGCGAGGCAGTCGGTCAGGTCGATGATCTCGCTCACCTGTCCGTCCTGGAACAGCGTTGGATAGCCGTCGCAGTATATCTGCTGCACTTTCCAGCGCACGGGCGGCAGCATCAGCACAAACTCGCCCGTAGCCGGGTCGGGGCTCACCTCCATGCGCTTGCGCTGCAGTTTGACGTGCGTCTTGTGTCCGTGTCCGCCAGGGTGGTCTATGCTGTCGTTGCGCACTGACAGGCCTGGGTTCAGGTTGTCGTAGAGCAGCCACGACGTGTTGTCGCCCTCTAAGGTGAGTACCATCTTAAGGTTGTCGCCCAGGTTGTTGCGCGACAGGTTGTGGTCCAGTGGCAGCAGACCCTGGTCGTTTCCTCCCACCACGCGGCCGGTAAGCTTCACCTTGGTCTCGTCGTAGAAGTAGATCTGGTCCAGGTTGTCGTTGAAGACGTAGCCCTCGGCACTCTTCAGGTAGCCGCCGTCGGTAAACGTGTGCCCGTCCATCACGGTCTGGATAACGTTCTTTCCGTCCATCACGCGGAAGGAGAAGCTACCGTCGAAGCCCGTCTCCACGGGCTGGCCTGTGGCGTTGTGTACCTCTCTGCCATTGACGGTGAAATGGGCGCCTTTGACGGGTATGCTCGTGCCGTCGTACATGACGAAGCCCGAGAAGCGGTGGCTGTTGGTGACGGTAAAATCGGGTAAAACGCGGTCATTGACCCTTGTGTCGAAGGTGGCGGCGCGCTGGTCCACCCCATTCTCCAGCTGTATGGGGTTGCTGCCGCTGCTCAGGGGCTGCACGGTGTAGGTGATGTTCTGCTGCCCCTGGTATGACAGCCCGTCGGCCATGTAGTAGCCCTTCGCGTCGGTGGTGACGGTTGTGCTGACGCTGCCCGACGACACCCTGATGTCGATGCCAGCCACGCCGGTGCCGTCCTGCATGTGGACATAGCCCGCCACACGTCCCGTGTTCTTGCAGGCGCCCTGCTCCACGTCGGTCTCGGAGTAGTGTAGGCCCTCGCAGTCGGTCACGGCGCGCACCTTGTACTCGTAGGTCTCTAGGGGCGACACGGTGGTGTCTTCGTAGCCTGGCTCCTCCACATGGTCGGCTATCGTGTCGAAGCTGCCCGAGCCTTTTGGCCTGCGCAACACCTGATAGTAGTCAACCACGCCGCCTTCTACGTCCCAGGCCAGCACCACGCTGCTCTGCATCGTCCGCGTCAGCAGTCGCTTGCTCACGGTGCCGTTGCCCTCGTGGTAGAAGTGGTGGGCAGGCACCGAACCGCTGCCAGTACTTCCAGCCTGCAGTGGCGATTCGCCGGGGTCGATGACCATCTCTATCTGGTAGTTGACGCAGGTCTGCGAGAAGTCGAGTATCTTGTAGCCTGCGGCCAAGTCGCTGTTGGTCAGCACATAGTCGGCAGTAGAGACTTGCTCGCCTGCGGCGTTGGTGCGTGTGACGCGCACGGCTGTCTGGGCGCGGTTGTCCTGCACGGCACCGGCCGACTGCTCATGGCTCCACATGACGCGTACCGTGAACGACTGCTCGCTCTCCCACTGGGTCGAGTAGCTGGCAATGCCCATCAGGTGCAGGTTGCTTAGTGGGCGTGTCACTTTCTGCGCACAGCAGTTGTCGTCCCATCCCCAGTCTTGCGTAATCATGCGTCGCACGCGGTAGGTCAGGTTGGGCAGGCTGTTGCCACCCGTCAGCATACCCTGCTGGAGCGAGCCGACGATGGTGCTGTCAGTGAAGGTGAAGGTGTTGTCGTCGGGGTCGAGCATGAAGGGCACGGTGCCGATGTTCTCGTAGTCCTCCTCCTTGCCCGTCAGCGAGCGCTGCACCTCGAAGAAGTCGCTGCTGGTGAGGTCCTCGACGTCGGTGTAGTCAATCTTCCAGTCCAGCCGCACCTTCGCCTTGCTGCCGCCCAGGCTGGTGGCTGTGAGGCCCACGGGCGCGTGTATCATGGCCAGGTCGATGGTGTCTGACGTGATGTCCTCCATCTCGTAGCCGTTGACGTCGATGTAGCTCACCTTCAGATGGAAGTCCTTGTGCGGCACGTTGGCTCTCAGCGGTATGCTGCCGCTGCTTTGCTTGGTGCTCATCGCCGTGGATACGTGGCTGCCGCTGGCGTTCGTATATTCGTAGCTCAGCTTCGTCAGGTCGTTGCTGGCCATAAACCAGGGCACCTCTAACGAGTCCTTCCTGTCAAACGACATGGTGGCCATCGTGATTTGCGGCGACACCTTCTCTGGAGCCGGCGGAATGGATACCTCCGGGGTGTCAAAGCCCGTAATGGTTTCCGTCCATGACCAAGCCGTGCGTTCCATCTCGGCGCTCCATGAAAACTTGAGGTTGCGGCTCTTGCTCTTGTGCCCCAACAACTCGTAGGGCAGCTTCCACTCGCCCTCAGCCTTCACCCAGTGTTCGGTGAAGGGCCACAACAGAACGGTTGTACCCGAGCCAGATATGGTAACGTCACTGACTTTTACGGTGCCTGGGACATCGCTCGAGAAATTCATATTGACACCTGTGGAAATATCGTCGCAGACGGTGCTACGCCCCCAGTGAATCACGGTCTTGGTATGCGAGTTGCCGTCGTCGTCGGTCCACGTCACATTCAGATAGCCGCTGTTGATCCAGCTGTCTTCACCATTGTCATTATAACACGGCACACTGAAAGCGATGGTTGACGTGCCGCTCAGGTTGACTTTGTAGAACCCTTTATCGGCATCGAGCAGGTCGTCGGCCGCGGCCCGCTCTGCGGGCAACAGGCAAATGAGCAAGAGCAGCAGTAGATACCGCCCCCATTCTCTAACTGATGAAATGCGCATTGTTCTTTTCGGTTAATTACTTATTCGGCAATTTTGCCGCAAAAGTACGAAAAAAACCAAGTTGCTGCAATTTCAAAGACAAATTTGGAAGCGCTTTCCGACAGATTTGGAAGCGTAGCGGGTGTTTTCTCTTCCTGGCTGGTAGGCTACACGTCGGTCTTTGCCATGCGGTAGTCTGTGGGCGAGAGGCCGAAGTACTGCTTGAAGCAGGTGCTGAAATAGCGGTGTGTGCTGAAGCCGCTGGAGGCTGCTATCGCCTGTATGTCCATGTCTGGCCGCGAGGTCAGCAGGTGCGAGGCGTAGTCAAGTCGCAGCCCGTTGATATAGGCGGCGATGTTCTTGGCTTGGCTGTACTGGGCGAAGAGGGCACCGAGACGCTCCTTCGAGAGTTGGAAACGGTCGGTCAGCATTTGCCGGTCGCAGGCTGGATCGAGATAGAGTCGCTCGCGGACGATGGTGCCGTGTATCTGGGCGAAGAGCTGGGCATCGGTAAGCTCGGCCTGTGGTTGCGATGCGGTAGGCTCTGCAGACTCTTCCTTCACCATAGACTGGTACATGTCTTTGTACCTCATAGCCTCGTCTATCTGCCGAACCAGTGCGCGGTTCTTGCGCCTGGTCTTGCGGTTCATGTAGAGGGCATAGAGGGCAAAGGCGACGGCCAGCAAGGCGATGAGGAATATGCCGACGGCCTGCTGGCGGATATGGTTGGCGCGCTCCCACTGCTGCTCGGCCTCCACCTGCTGCTGCAAGGCGCGGTAGCGGGCTATGTGTTCGCGTGCTGTGGCCGAGGCCACTATCTTCTCTATCTTCTCGTATGCCTCGGCCATGTCGCCCTTGCCGCCAAGGGCGGAATAGGCAGCGGCGACGAAGCTCTGCGCCTGCTCGCGGTAGAAGCGTATGTAGTCGGCGCGGGCGGTGTCGTTCTTCGGCTCGCGATATGAGCCGTCGTGGTAGCGGTCGGGGTGCTGTTCGTAGTCGTCCAGAAGCTCTGTCATGCGGCGGGTCAGGGGCAGCGTCTCTTCCTTGCGGCCAAAATACGCGAGAACGCTGATCTTACGCTTGAGGGCTATGATGAGGGCGTCAAGCTGGTAGAAAGAGACATCCTTACCCCCGGTGAGGCTGTTTATTGCGCTGTCCAGCATGGCCATGCCCTGCTCCGGCTGTCCGGAGAAACAGAGCGACGCACCTATTTCGGCCTCTGTACGCAGGGCCTTTGTCTCTTTCCCGTGCCGGCGGCACTCGCTGGCGAGCTGGCGCGAGCGCAGTAGCCACCTGACGGAGTCTTGCTGCATGCGTGCTGTGTGGATGAGTATCTCCAGCACGTCCTGGCACGGTCCCTGGCCGTCCTTCAGGCTGTCGTGCAGCAACAGCCTCTCGCCGATGGCCCGCGCCGTGTCGTAGCGCACGCCCTCCGGTCCTCCGAGCAGTGAGTCGAGCTGCTGTCCCATGTGCGACTGGCTGTATATCTTGGCGCGGTTCACATCGGCCCGCATTTGGCTGAGGTTGCCTACGATGACCGCCGAGTCTATTATCAGCAGCGCCCGCTCAGGCTGGTAGCCATAGATGGCCATCGCAGCCTGCAGGGTGTATGTGTTCGCTGGCCGCGCCACAGCCCTTGTCTCGCCCACTTTTCCTGTACAACTCACTGTCAGGGTCATCAGGGCTAAGAGGAGTAACGCTGGAATGTTTGTTACCGATTTTGCCATAACCTTTTCCTTGTCTTTTTCCGGCTGCAAATTTAGATAAAATTTTCGAATTATAAGCCAGTCGAGATAAAAATGTGAACAAATTGCCCCGAAAAGTTAGAAAACAAGGCACACATACGCTCTTTTCCTACCCTTTACGTGCTCTAAGTCACAATTGTTTTGTATATTTGAGGCGCCATTTAATAACCCTCTAAATTTTAGGCTTATGAGAGCAGTATGTGGCCT
>FLNV01000814.1_pt1 | contig 13927 bp, 13 predicted proteins | sample 1140351 | NCBI WGS metagenome assembly FLNV01 (sample SAMEA3878207, study PRJEB12797) | bioreactor metagenome | biome: Moose rumen | place: Sweden | collected 2011-10 | reverse complement strand
AGCCGTCAACCACGGTCACCTTCTCGCGCTTCACCGACTCGTCGGCTGCGCTGGTGGCCGGCTGCGTGGGAGCCGTCACGACAGGCGTCGTGGCCACTGGTGCCACCACGGGCTCTGTCTGCTGGGCCTCTTCTTGGGCTTTGGCCTTCTCGTATGCCTTCTTGTAGGCGCTCGTACTTTCTGACGAATGGCAGCCGGTGAGCATCAGCCCCATCACGGCAGCGGCGAAAAACATGTGTCTCTTCATGGTGTGTTGCTTGGTTGTGTTATTTGCTATTGTTATATGGTTGTCAATTTCTGCTGCGAAAGTACAAATTTTCGATGGAACACACAAAAAAACAGCCATAAAGTTTGTAAAAAGAACGAAAATTGTTACTTTTGCGGGCAGAAAGCATACAAAACATACATTGAGCACTATACATTAATATTATCATTCACCTTAAACACACAGACAACTATGAAGAGTATTGGCTACATTGGCGCATTCCTCGGCGGTGCCATCGCAGGCGCTGCACTGGGCATCCTCATGGCTCCCGAGAAGGGCAGCGACACACGCATCCGCATCACCGATGCCGTTGAGGACTTCCTGAAGAAGCACAACATCAAACTGAGCCGTAAGGAGGTTGGCGACCTGGTTGACGACATTCAGGATGCCGGCGAAGAGTAAGGTGTCATGCTGTCGAGCGACAAGAACGTTGAGACCATCGGCCGCATGGCCGGTGTGCTGGTAAAGTATCTCCAGCTTCAGGGCGAAAGCCTGAAGCTGGGGACCATAGACAAGCTGGTGCGACTGATAACGGCAGCCGCCATGGCTTTTGTCATCTTCATGCTGGCTGCGGCCATCGGCATTATGCTGTCAATAGCCTTTGCCTGCTGGATAGCTAGGTGGACAGGAGCGCCACTGGCTTTTACGCTTGTGGCTGTGGCCTATCTTGTCATCATAGTAGTGGTGGTGACCCACCGCCGCCAGTGGGTGGAACGCCCCCTGGTCAGGTTCCTGACGCAGACTTTGCTCAACTGAGGCGGCGACTTGATTTATTCACCCGAAACGTGCAAACACGATGTTACCCGTAAAGGAAACAACCCCTGTACCGAGGCAGTACCTGACACTTGAGGACCTGCAGACACGCCGCGACGAACTGGCCGACGAGATAGCCGAGCAGGACAAGAAATTCTCCGCCATGTGGCAGTCGCTCTTCGTGAAGCGTGAGGAAACCACCCGCACGGAGTTTATCGGCTCAATGGTCACCCACGGCATTACGGCCTTCGACACCTTCCTTCTTGTGCGGAAGCTGTACAAGACCTACCGTGGCATCTTCCCGCGCTCAGGGCGCAAGCGCAGGTAGGCGTTTGCAATTAGAAAACTTTAACACAACTACCCACCTGTAGAATCGAATATTTTCGAGCAAGAAACAAATGGTGGGGAAAAACGCCTTTCTGAAGCATATCTTCTATAATGCTGTATGTCAGGATATTGGCAAAACAACGGCTTTCTTGCCTTGCAATGGAAGCCCCGTTACACCGCAACGGAGGCCCTTTTGCACCGCAACGGAGGCTCTATTACGATGCAACGGAGGCCATATTACAGTGCAACGGAGGCCATATTACGATGCAGCGGAGGCCCCGTTGCTATGGAGTGGAAACGCCGTTGCCGCACACAGAAGAAAAAGTCCCATTGGACTGTAGCACAATTTTCAACAGCAGACAGTTTTTTCCCCTCTAAATGTGCAGAAAACTCGTGCTGTTGTAAGCGCCTTCAAGATCTACGACTTTGCAGTACAGATACACACAAAAAAACATCTGGAAAGACAAGCGCAAGCTGTTTATGAAGGGTATAGACTACTCGTATGAGCAGGAGCAGGAGGATTGAGGCAATGAAGACAATTGAACAGCATAGCACCAAAATAAAGAATGACTGCCGTTCGGGCAGTCATTCTCTTTTCTGGTGATTCCGGCGGGATTCAAACCCACAACCTTCTGATCCGTAGTCAGATGCTCTATTCAGTTGAGCTACGGAACCAACGCCTTGGTGCCTTCATTTCTGAATTGCGGTGCAAAGGTAGAGCTTTTTTGTGAACTGACCAAATTTTTTTGCAACTTTTTTTCTTTATATTGCATTTTCTTCTATTTTTCTTCTATTTTTCTTCTTTTAATACCTTTAATGGTCAAAGGTCAATGGTCAAAGGTCAATGGTCAAAGGTCAAAGGTCAATGGTCAATGGTCAATGGTCAAAGCTGCTTAGAGCAGATAGCCTCTGCCACAGTAATGTCAAACGGAGTGGTTATCTTTATGTTCTCGCGGTTGCCTTGAACCAGGGTGATACTGTGACCGGCAGCCTCGACCACAGAAGCGTCGTCGGTGAAAGCATCGGTGTATGGCTGCTCGTAGGCACGGCGGTGCAGGTCGATGCTGAATGCCTGCGGTGTCTGCACAAGACAGTAGCTGTCGCGCGGCACCGTGTGCGACGGTGTTCCTTCGTCCTGCGACACGCTGCCGTCTATATGGCGCAGCGTCTCTATAACAGGCACTACCGGTATGGCAGCCCCACCGCTGCGTGCGGTCTGGAAGACACGGGCTATGACCTCCACAGCGGGAAAAGGCCGCACACCGTCGTGCACAGCCACCACGCCCTGACAGTCGCGCGGTATCAGGGCCAGTCCGTTCTTTATACTGTGGAAACGCGTCTGTCCGCCGTCGGCTATCAGATCGGGGCATTGGAAATGATGTTTCCTGCACAGCTCAGCCCAGAATGCCTGTTGCTCATGTGGCAATACGACGATGATGCCCAGCTGACTGCTGCTTTCGGCCGCATACTGGCGAAAGCGCTCTATGGTGTGCATCAGTATTGGCCGACCGCCTATCTCAAGAAACTGTTTTGGCAGGGCGGCACCCATCCTGAGTCCCCTACCCCCGCCGAGTATTATAGCATAATCCATAGTCTATACAATTCTGACGTGCTTGCCTTCGTCCAAAGGCTCGATGACAAGCCGATAGTGTTCACCGGGAGGAATAATGCGCATGACCTGAGTCACATCGTCGTCGGGCATAAGGGCCAGCGCCACGTGCCCCATGGTGCGACGCAGATTCAGTTCTACACACGGATGCAGCAGACATTGGCCGGCGGCAGTGCTCCCCTCCTGCCTCACCACCATCATGTCGATTCCGAAGGGGCCAGAGTAGCGGCTACGGAACATGTCGCCCGTCAGTCGGCATAGCGACTGCCTGACATCCATCAGCAGCCTGGGCGACACTAGTCTGCCGAGCTGAAGGCGCTTGCTCGTCTCGGTGGCCAGCAGATTGCCGGTGTAGGCTCCGTTGGCAGTGTGAAAGAGCGACAGTCCGAGGTAGTCAACATGTCCCTGACCATCGCTCAGAAACTCCATGCCAAAATCGCACACCCGGTCGTAGAGCGGTTCGACCATGATACTGCCCTGCCGCTCAATTACATGCTGCAACCAGCCCAGAGTCTGCAGACGCATGTCGCGCTGGACGAAGCGTACGCCACGCCCGCTGCTGCTCCACGGGGCTTTCAGCACGGACGGGCCTGACATGGCCTGTATGACCTCGGCCAGTGTGCGACACTCGAATGACTCGCCGACGATACCACTGCCGACACAATCATGCAGGGAACGCAACAACTGCATAGATGTACGCCTGTGCGACAGCATACTGACCTCGAAAAGTTCATCGAACGATGGCAGCAGACTGCTTTCAACACCAGCACGCAGCAGTCGGTTGCGCAGCGGAGCGTCCCACCCCCACACCTGCACGCCGCCTATGTCGGACTGCCCGAGCTGACGCTCCGTAACGAAGCGAGGCAGCGAGGGCCGCAGACCGCGACGACGCACCGAATAGCCTGCAAAGAGCTGAAAACCGCGACAGGCTTGCTCAATGTCGTCAACCAGTACCAGATCGTCATCTTCAGCCCACAGGGCGGGCAGGAAACCGAGGTCGAAGCGCAGCTGCCGTGCGGCATGCGGCGGCGTGAACATCGGCAGTGAAGAGGCCAGGGCAAGGTCGTGCTCAGGATTGAAAATATGTAGGGAGTGTTTCAATTAAGAATTAAGAATTAAGAATTTAGAATTATGAGTTATCAATGGTCAATGGTCAATGGTCAAAGGTCAATGGTAGTCATAATAGTACCAGTAGGTACCGGCAAACTGCTCCATACGACGAATGTGCAACTCAGACGGCGCGGGATACTGCTTCTTCATGTCGCGGTAGTCGGCATAGTCGGCCTCGGTAGCGCTGTCGTGATATAGCACAAGGGGTGTGGCCGTCATGTGCCTGTACATGATAAGAGCCTCACGATAGTGGCGTGGCAGCGAGGAGTCGAGCTTGTAGCTCTGCTTCAGCAGTCGTGCGAAATCGCCAAGCCGACGCTCCATGAGCAACATGACGAGACGATAGTCGCGCGCCATGCGCGGCAGCGGCACAAGCTGGCCACCGTGTCTCACGCTGTCCTTGCGGCACAGCAGGTCGAGGAAGCGGTCTGTCGTCATTGGTGTCTTTGGCACGGCCCCCAGACGGCGGAAGATGTCGTCTGTGGGATAGATGAGCATGCTGGTGTGACTGTCGCAGAGCAGCAATGTCCTGCTGCGTGCCGTGTCGGCGGGCGAATATCGCCCCGGCAGCAGATCGGCCCCTGTACCAGCCGTGGCGTAGGTGAAGAAGCTTTCGCCCAACTGTCCCTCACATGCCAGTGCGTACGCCCTGAGCATGGTCAGGCGGGCCGATGTCTCAAGCGAGCGGCTACCATGCTGCAGAGCCTCCTTTGGCTGACCACGCAACAGGTCCATCTCCACGCGGTCGGCATAATGTTCGGCCGCGTTGGTGCCAGTGGCGAAAATGATACTGAGCAGAAGCGCAAGCATTATCAGCAAATGGCACCACAGCTGTCTTGAGAAGAAGACGTTGGCACTGTCGAAGCCGCCTATTCGCTGCATGATACGTCCGGCAATGGAATAGACAATCTGCTGCACAATGAGCAGGCCAAGCGTTATGACGAATGCTCCTACGTGCCGCTCATACACGGTGTGCCCCCTGCTGAGCAGGTGCTGCTTCACGGCCAGCGTGTCAGCCTGGAAAACATAGAGCCAGAGCCAACACAGAACGACAAAGCAGACAGCACACACCAGCCTTGTGGTGGTGCTGCTGCCTGTGTTATTTGTGTGGTCGAATGCTGCCATTTAGTTCTTCTTCAGCACAACGGCAGACCGCGCGGGTATATAGAGCTTCAGCCACTCCTTGTGGTCTTCCACGTAGAGCGGGTCGTAGTTGGTGACGTGGGTCACACTGTCGTCGGCCAGTCCGTTGCCGCCAAACTCCTTGGCATCGGTGTTCAGCACCACGTCGTAAGAGCCTGTGGGCACCAGGAAGCCGTAGTCGGTGAACGAGCGCGAAGGCGAGAAGTTGAACACGAAGATGAGGTCGCCGCGCATGAAGGCCAGCACCTGGTCGCCGTCGTTGTGCCATATCTCCACCACGGGCTTGTTCTGGAAGTTGCGCACCATCTTGATGGTACGCAGCATGGCCTGGTCGAAGTCGCCCAGCCAGTGGTAGCACAGGTCGTGGTTATCGACGAGGTTCCACTGACGACGGGCATACTTGTGGCTCCAGCCGTTGCCCTCGCGGGGGAAGTCGATCCACTCTGGGTGGCCGAACTCGTTGCCCATGAAGTTCAGATAACCGCCGTTGATGGCTGCCAGCGTCACTAGTCGTATCATCTTGTGCAGGGCGATACCGCGCTCGGCCACCAGGTTCTCGTCCTTCTTGGCAAAGTGCCAGTACATGTCGGCATCTATGAGGCGGAAGATGATGGTCTTGTCGCCCACCAGTGCCTGGTCGTGGCTCTCGCAGTAGGAGATGGTCTTCTCGTCGGGGCGGCGGTTCTTCACCTCCCAGAATATCGAGCTGGGCTTCCAGTTCTCGTCGCTCTGCTCCTTGATGGTCTTGATCCAGTAGTCGGGTATGTTCATGGCCATGCGGTAGTCGAAGCCGAAGCCGCCGTCTTCTATCTTGGCAGCCAGACCCGGCATACCAGACACCTCCTCGGCTATGGTGATGGCATCGGGGTTCACCTCGTGTATCAGCTTGTTGGCCAGCGTGAGGTAGCAGATGGCGTTGTCGTCCTCATGGCCGTTGAAGTAGTCGCCGTAGCCGCCGAAGGCCTCGCCCAGTCCGTGGCTGTAGTAGAGCATGGAGGTCACGCCGTCGAAGCGGAAGCCGTCGAAATGGAACTCCTGCAGCCAGTACTTGCAGTTGGAGAGCAGGAAGTGTATCACCTCGTCCTTGCCGTAGTCGAAGCAGAGCGAGTCCCAGGCGGGATGTTCGTGGCGGTCGCCCGGGTAGAAGAACTGGTTGGGGTCGCCGCAGAGGTTGCCCAGACCCTCCACCTCGTTCTTCACGGCGTGAGAGTGCACGATGTCCATGATGACTGCTATGCCCAGACGGTGAGCCTCGTCGATGAGTGCTTTCAGCTCCTCTGGCGTTCCGAAGCGGCTTGAGGGTGCGAAGAAGCTGCTGACATGGTAGCCGAACGAGCCGTAGTAGGGGTGCTCCTGTATGGCCATGACCTGTATGCAGTTATAGCCGTCTTTGGCAATGCGCGGCAGCACGTTCTCGCGAAACTCGTTGTATGTGCCCACCTTCTCGGCGTCTTGCGCCATGCCCACATGACACTCGTAGATGAGCAGCGGGTTTTTCTTTGGCTTGAACGCTGCTTTTTTCCACACGTATGGTGTCTCTGGCGACCACACCTGTGCAGAGAAGATTTTGGTCGTGTCGTCTTGCACCACGCGCTGGCACCATGCGGGTATGCGTTCGCCCTGTCCGCCGTTCCACTTGACGTGCATCTTGTACAGGTCGCCGTGCTTCATGGCCTTCTTTGGCAGCTTCAGTTCCCAGTTGCCTGTGCCCTCAATGCGCTTGCAGCGATAGTCCTCGCGTTCCTGCCAGTCGTTGAAGTCGCCCACCAGATAGATGTCGGTGGCGTTGGGTGCCCACTCGCGGAATACCCAGCCTCCGCGCCCTGTGCGGTGCAGACCGTAGTAGAGGTGTCCGTCGGCGAAGTCGCTCAGCGCGGTCTTGCCCTGACAGGTCAGCTGTCCCAGTTTCCACATAGCATGGTCGTGACGACCACGTATAGCCTGCTCGTATGGCTCAAGCCACGAGTCGTTCTGCACCAGACCGATGTGGGACACCGCTGTCTTCTTCTCGGCGTTCTCCGCCGTTGCTTTCTTTGTTGTTTTCATAGTGTATAGTATAATGTATAATGTATGTCTTATTCTACATATCCTGCATTGACAGCCCCCGCAACTCTACGGAATATCTGGCGAGATGATTCTTTACGTGTGCGTACTTTCGTTCCAGGTCGGCAATGCTGATTTTTTGGGGATTGCGCTTCACCTCGGCCACGGTTGCGATGCAATCCAGTTGCTGCAGGGCAATGAGGTCTATCTCGTTGTCCCCTTGACTGTCCCACCATGCCGCCACCTCGGTGACACGCTCCTGCTCACCATATTTCTGCCGGAAATACTTCTCCAGCACAAGGCCGCTGTACTGTGTGTATCCGTTGCGTATCGTCTCCTCTAAAAGTTCCATCTTTCCCAGCTCCACCATTGAGCGGTTGCCCTCTACAAATCGGAACCAGAACATGAGGAAGCAGTCGTCAATGAAGAATTTCACGCCCTGGCTACCCGGCTTGGCCCACATCGGGCGGCGCTTCTTTATGAGCGAGTATTCCATCTCTAAGGTTTCGAGATAACGTCCTGTGTTCTTCTTGATGATGCTGTCTATTTCTGCCTGACTCGTCATTCCCGATGCTATTAACTGGAGTATGCTGTAATAAATCTGATATTTGCGCCCGAATTCACCGACCAACAGTTCGGTACCTTCTTCAAGAAAGATACTTGAGGGCTGGCACACGTCGTGCAGCATGTCTTCCCATGTCTTGCAGCCGTCGTCCATCAACTGTGCCACATACTTGGCCACACCGCCCGTAATGGCATACAGCATCAGAAGATCCTCTTGTGTATAGGCGGGATTATGGTCGCTAATGATTTGCTTCAGCACGGCCGTGGAGAATGGCTTCAGGTCTATGCGTGCCGTCTTGCGTCCGAACAGCGGCTCACTGCGGTCCTCGAAAATCCTCTTCATCATGTTGTATATGCTTCCGCAGGCTATGATGTGGATTTTGGCCTCACGGTGGTGTTTGTCCCACACTCTCTGCAAGTCGCTGAGTATCCCCTCACCTATGTCAGCCAGACGCTGAAACTCATCGATGACCACCGTCACCTTCTGTTGTTTACTGAATACGAGGATCTCTTCCATCAAGACGCCAAACGACGTCACCGTGCCGTGTATATGCAGTCCAAGGACTTGCTCTGTCTGTCGCTGAAACTCGATGCATTGTATTGGTTCAGCTTTCTTTCCGACAAAGAAATACAGGTACGGCCGACCCTCCAGAGCATAGGTCATCAGCGTGGTCTTACCCGTGCGGCGACGCCCCATGAGCACCGTAAACTGTGCCGATGTTTCTGCCCGGTCGTCGAACTTTTGCAGCTCGGCCAATTCCCTTTCCCTGTCGTAGAACTTCATTTTTACAAATTTGTAAATTACAAACCGTTAAACTTATAGTATCTTGTTCTATCTACCTAACAGCTTTTGCAGAAAAGTTGACTAAAGATTTGTGATGCCTTTTTTGCAGAATTAGAGCTTTTCTGTTCTCCTAACGTGTTGCGCTCCCAAAACACTCCATTGGCAAACCCTTGTATTGATTTGTCCTTAATGGCGTTTTGCAGTCGCTTTGCTGCCCACAGGCAGTACTCCCTGTTGATTTCCACACCACAGTAATGCCTTCCAAGCTTGTGTGCTACCACAGCGGCGGTTCCACTTCCCAAGAAAGGGTCAAACACTGTGTCGCCAGGCTTGGACGACGCAAGGATAAGTTTTGCATACAACTTCTCCGGCTTCTGTGTAGGATGGTCTGTGTTCTCTGGCATTGACCAGAAAGGAATGCTTATGTCATCCCAGAAATTTGAAGGGTATGTGATACGGAAATTCCCTGTCTCTGTTTCCTGCCAGTCCTTCGGCTTTCCGTCAACCTTGTATGGAGCGACGACCTTGCGCTTCATCTTTACCGCCTCCACATCAAAATAGTATTTGTTGGGGTTCTTGACGGCAAACCAGATGTCCTCCATTGCGTTTTTCCAGTTACACTTGGCTCCTCTCCCTTTCTCCCGCTGCCATGTAATCCTGTTTATTATCGTTAGACGTTCCTCTATGACCCTTTGCATTGATGAGCTGCACCTCCAGTCTCCACACATATACAGTGTGCCGTCGGGGGAAAGCTTGTCGCACACCCTATAGAACCAACTTCTCAGGTAGTCTTCGTATGCCTTTGCTGACATGGAAATAAATTTCATTCCATTGAAGTCTTTGGCCAAGTTGTACGGCGGGTCTATGATGATAAGATTGAAAAGACCGTCAGGAAGATAATCAAGGCATTCCATAATGTCGGCATTGATGACACAATCAGCAGGGAGCGACACCTTAATATCGCTCATACCGCTCACAAATCCTTCCAAAGCAGGTATCTCTTGTTGGGATACCGTCAGCGTCCGGTTGCGTTCTGCTCTTATCCTTTCTTGCATAAACAGGATCTATACACTCTTGACACGCTATACCCTTACCTTGAAAATGGCTTTCTTGATTTCCGGCTCCTGCGAGATGCAGGGGGCATGACCGTCCTGCGGGAAGAAGATGCCCATCATGCCCGGGCGGCATTCAACGAAGCTCTGCGCCAGCAGGTCGGGGTACTTGGTGATGTCCTTCTCCTCGTTGTACTCTGCCTCGGGCAGGTCCTCAAGCGGTGTGTAGCCGAAGGTCTCGCTGGCCGACAACGGTATCTGGATGTCTATCATGCGGCGGTGCGTCTCCAAGGTGGCCTTGTCGGGCGTGCGGCCCTTGGCGGTGGTGATGTTGACAAAGAGGTCGGCGCCCTTGATGGGGTGCTTGCCTTCCTCCAGCTTGTTCAGGTCGTTCTCACGCAAAAACTCCACCACGTCGTGAAAGAGGGGGTTGATTGCCTCGTACTTGGCGAGGTTGTCCAATGTGTCTATGATCATAATAATATTAATGTGGATTAATCTGCGGCAAAGTTACTCCATTTTTCTTGTACTGCAAAATTATATTCCATTTTTGTGTCGATAAATAGTTGGACGGGGAGGCAGGGCGCGTCGTTGTCTGTTTTTCTATAAGGAGTCCCTGTCTGTTTCGTGCCTCAGAGCACAATATGTCCCGATACGGTGGGAGCGCAGGCTCACGGCCTGCGCTCCCGCAGTGAAAGCAACACTGGCCCTTGTTGGCCAGACGTTCGGCTGAGAGAATTGACTTCTACTCTTCGTCGTCCCACAAGTCGCGGTGGCGACGGGCTTCTGGTTCCATCGTGCCATCGTCGTCCACCCCGCCATAGCCTATACCTTTGCCAGAAAAGACGGGCGAAGAGCAAAGCATGGTGCTCATGTCATCGGTCTCTATGGTCGTGCTGGGGGTGACGTATTGTTTACAGTTGTTTTTCATGGCAGTTTCTCCTTCTCTTTTCATTTTACAATGACTTTCTTTCCGTCCTTCACATAGAGTCCATGCGCTGGTGTCTGCGCAGGTCGGCCTTGCAGGTCGTAGATTGTGCTTCCGGCCTGTGGGACAGGGCTTGCGATACGGCCAATGTCGCTTGTCTCGTCGTCAGCAACGCTCAGGTGGATGTTCGCTGCCTCGAGTGTGCGGTATTCTGCACCTGCCGTAGCCAGGTCGAAGTAGGCGCGGAAGGCCTTCATCACGGTGCTACCTGTGGAGAACCAGAACTTGTTTCCGCTGAGGAAAAGCGCATAATCAGGCACTACAGTCTCTGCCACGTAGGTGCCGATGAAGCTGTTGTAGGTTGTCTTCTTGTTGCGTCCCGTGCCGGTGGTCTCCTCGTTGCGATCCAAGGCGGGTTCGTCCTCGGGACTGATGTCAACATTGTCCACCGTGAACTCCGTCACATCGCTGCCGACTTTGATGATATACGGGTGGTTGGCCTCCATTGCAGAAACGCTGCTAAAGTTGACTTGGATATTCTCTTCGTCGTCCACCTCGGCACCTGTGAAGTCGGCTATATGCACGTCCTCGCCAAAGGCCGCCTTACATTGCGCCTCCGTCATGGCAAAGGGCAGGCAGATGCTGCTCCAGTTGCCCGCAGTGATGGTGCGCAGCACGCGCACGTTCACCCCCTCGGCAGCCTCGGGCGCGGCGGTGGCGTTCTCGTCAAGAACAACGGTGTGGGTACTGACCACATTCACCGTGAAGGTCAAGTCGGGGGCCACGTCCTTGTCTGTGAAGCCGTAGCCGAAGGTAATATCACTCAGCGTCACGTCGTAGTCGCCCAACTCCACGCCGCTGCCCACGGTGAAGCTCACCATGAGGAGGTTGTCCACATCAGAGCCGGTTATCACCTCTGCCGACGAGACTGGCACCACAGCCAGACCCGTGGCATCGACGTCGCCCACCGTAGCCGAGGCGTTCTTCCACGCCGACGATATGGTGTAGTCGCCCGTGGTGGTGAAGCCATCTGCGGGGAACTGGATGTTGAACTGTAGCGAGGTGTAGGTGTCGGCCTGCCCGTCCTGCAGATTCAACGCGAAGGCCACTGTCTCGCCGGGCAGGGCCTCCACGTCAGCCACCGTCACCGTCTGTGCGTTTGCCGCTCCTGCAAGTTTCATGCAGATAGCAGCCAAGATAAACATTCTTTTTTTCATAGTTGTTATTTGTTTTAGTATTGTTGTTACCACGATATTTTCCTTGCGGCATACTGCTGCACCAGCGAGGCATCCTGTGCCGTCACCTCGCCGTCGCCGTTCACGTCGGCGGCAGCGGATTTGAAGCCCTCGGCATCGTCGCCAAACTTACGCGCCACATACTGCTGAATGAGCGAGGCATCCTGGGCATTGATCTCCCCGTCGCCGTTCACGTCGCCCTTCAGATATTGGCCGTAGTAGGTGAGGCGGAAATTGTCGAAGATAGCCCAGTCCCTATCCACTGCTTCCGTTTTCTTGATGCCTACGCGCAGCGTGCCGTCGGTGACCCTTACCATGAGTTCGTTCTCGTAGAGGCCAGCCGAGAAGCAGTGGGAAGCCTCACCCATCGTGTTTGGCACGTTGCCCCACGGCGTGGTCAAGCCCTCGTTGCCTATGCGTCCGGCCTCGTCGAAGATGCTCTTCAGCGGCATGTTCGCTTCGTTGGCATAGAGGCAGGTGTAGCGGTGCTCGCCGCTGTTCTGGCGCAGCTCGATGACGGGGTCAATGCCGCTGTTCTCGTCGGCTCCCTCGCGGTAGAAGCCCTGTACGCGCACTTTATAAAAACCATTGGGAACGTCCGTCAGCTCTTGCCACACGTCAAACGAGGTGTTATATTTCTCCGCGCATTGGTTTACAGCGTCACCGCCTAAGACAGGCTCGCCCTGCCACTCGTTGTTGCGCAGGTCGTTGCGCCCGAAATTGGCACCGGGCAGCAGGAACGTGGCATCGCAAGGGTAGTCGGAACTGGCAAATTGCAGATTCCACTTCATCTCGTCTTTCGAGTATATCTGCCAGTAGGCAGACCATTCGTCTTCTTCTTCGGTCAGCATCAGTACACTCGACTCACCATCGTAGCATAGGTAGTGACTGTCGTCAGGACTCAAAGTGAAGTAGCCTTCCCCCCGACTCTTGATTGTCCATGAGGATTGTGGTTGGTCGCAGAACACAGTGCCGTCAACCATGCTCAGGAAGCGGCTGTCATTGCCGTTGTCGATGCGGGTGTCGATGGTATAGCGTCCGTCAGCCTGCTGTGTCAGCACCATGTCCAGCCCAAACTCGTCCAGCGACGCCTGCGTGCCCCAGTCATTGCCCGCACAGAGATACTTTCCACTGGCAAGGTTAAAGAGGTAGCAGGTCTCAGTATAAGGCTCCTCGTCATCCCCCAAGTTATCCATGTCAATTTCAACGATGTTCGTGAATCGGCTCCAACAGGGAGAGTTGCGGTATGCCTCGGCGCAATCCGTGGGTACATAGAGCTTCACTGTGTCGTAGTATGTGCTGGAAATGTTTTGGTAGTTACTGCCATAGACATAGAGGATGTTGCTGCTCAACCCATCCGAGTTCACCACTTTCGGAGGCACACTGCCCTTGCAGTAGATGGCTTCAAGGCTCGTGCAGTTATAGAACAGTTGCTCACCGATGAACTGTAGCGTGGAGGGAATGACGAATCTTTTTATGCCTGCCTCTGAAAACTCGGCAGAGATACATGTGAAGCCTTCTTCAAGTTCAATGGTAGAGAGCTTTTCATATTGATATACTTTAGTATCAAGCTGCTTGCACGTGTACCATTTCTCAATACTATTATCATACATACGGTGTGGCACCACAACTTTCTTCGTATTGGGTATGTCACTTATACATCCATTGCCTTCAGTCTCATCAACGATGCCTACAGTAAAATTTAAGGAAGACAAAATACCATCGGAAAAGCAGAAACAATTACTATAGTAAGGAGAAACCATGCTGGGAAAAGTCGTGATAAGCTTATCACTATGCGGAGAATCCTCTTGATACATGTAGTAGCTAACCGAGCAGTAATATAGAGTGTCAAGGGATAGTTCAAGTGAAGGCAGCGTAATCGTCGTACTTTCGCCTGGCAGAATATTTATTATGCCAACGTCAAATACAGTGGCTCTGTTTCAGTTTATGACTGATTTTTGTGCGGTTTTGGTAGCGAAGGCCTCTTATCGACATCCTCGCACCGCTCGGAGAGTGTTGCGGTTAGTACATAGTTGAGGAACAGGGCTGCCTTTTCTTGGTATGCCTCTTTTGCGAAGTTTACCAGATTGTTCCAGACAATATAGTTGTCAAGG
>FLNV01002135.1_pt1 | contig 13938 bp, 15 predicted proteins | sample 1140351 | NCBI WGS metagenome assembly FLNV01 (sample SAMEA3878207, study PRJEB12797) | bioreactor metagenome | biome: Moose rumen | place: Sweden | collected 2011-10 | reverse complement strand
ATCATCTGACATCCGACATAGTATTGGAGTTAAATAGCTTGTTATTCTTCATATCATGCAGATAACAAGCTATTTAACTCCAATACTATGTCGGATGTCGGATGATTTCTAATTTTTAGAAAAATATTTTTTAAATTTATATTGTGATGACAGCATTTAATCTTAAAAGGATCGAAGAAAACAATCTGATTCTTCGACCCTTATATGATTTAACCCATGATTCACAAAAAAATGCCCTCCGAAGAGGGCAAAAGTGAAGGAATCTCTAATCCTTTAATGATTCAGAGTTTAGAGAAAGTGAGACGTAATGAAGTTCTTATTGCCGCTAAGAGAATGGGGGCTGGTCTCCGTCAGTTATCCAGACTTACGGGAGTTTCGTTTGGTGTAATACAAAAGTTGTGATAATAGAAAATGATCAGAAGAACCGACCCCTTGATCCTCTAAATATAAAAGATAAAAACAATTTTTTTGCCATTTTTTGTCTTTTATAAAAGATAAAATTGCTATCTTTGCACAGGATTTCTTCCATAAAGGATAAAAACGAAACGTATGAGTGCAATTCTTAGACAAAGTTATCTGGAGAAGATTGAGCGTTATCTCGGCAAGGATACCGTTATCATCCTGACGGGACAGCGACGTATCGGCAAAAGCTACATCCTGCGTCTATTCAGGGACAAGGTAAACAAGGCTGCTGGGGCTAATGTTATCTTTATCGATAAGGAGAAACATGAGTTTGATGACATCAAAACCTATAAGGACTTGAATGCCTATATTGACGAACGCCGCAACAAGGCTAAGACCAATTTCATTCTTGTTGACGAGATTCAGGAAATAGAGGAATTTGAGAAGAGTGTGCGCGGTTATTACGAGGAGCCAGACATTGAGATGGTGGTCACTGGATCGAACTCGAAGATGCTCAGTAGTGACCTGAGTACGCTCATTGGCGGGCGTTATAAGGAGATCTATATCCAATCACTTAGCTACGAGGAATTTATGCTGTTCCACAAGTTGTCTGATTCTGACGACACATTAGCCAAATATATCCAGTTCGGTGGTCTGCCCGGCTTGTTAAAGATGGGACTCGACGAGCAGGATGCACGGGAATATCAGTTGGATGTCTATCACACGGTACTGCTGAAGGATGTGATTATGAGGAACAATATCCGCAACGTGACGTTCCTCGAAAATCTTGTGCGTTTCCTGGCCGACAATGCCGGTAAGATTATCTCTGCCAACAGCATCGCCAAGTATATGAAGTCGCAAGGTGACAATGTTACCTCTACGGCCATCATCAACTACACCAAATTCCTCTGCGATGCCTACCTGATTCATAAGGTGAACCGTTACGACATTCACGGCAAAAAGTTGTTCGAGAGCAACGACAAGTTCTATTTCGAGGATAACGGCCTGCGTAACACCCTGGCTGGCGGTTCTCGTGAAGGTGACATCGAGAAGGTGATTGAAAACATCATCTACAACCACCTGATACGTCTTGGCTATGAAGTAACCGTCGGTCAACTTCAGGCAGGCGAGATTGACTTTGTGTGTAACAAGCCCAAAGGGCAGCGGGTGTATGTCCAGGCATCGTATATCATTGCTGATGATGCGACGAGGAAGCGTGAGTTTGGCAATCTGCAAACCATCAAGGACAACTATCCTAAATACGTCATCTCCATGACTCCGCTGGTTGGCCGTCAGGATTCAGACGGAATCACCCACCTCCATCTAAGACGCTTCCTTACCGAAGGACTGGAGTAATCTCAAATCCTTATCGGATTCTGATTGATGTGAAATCATGATCCAATCAGGAAAGAAACCATATCAGATAGAAAAGACCATGCAACCCAAGAAAGAACGCAATGGTGCCTCTGTCCACATTGACAACCTTTTGGATATTTGTTTTTTTTGTACTTTAACAACATTTTTTCCCTAAATCTTTGTTATTTCGAAAATAATGCTTATCTTTGCCAACGGAGCGGAAAGGATCCGCTCGGCAGAAGAAGCGTTATGCTCCATACTTGCGGATGGGAACCTGAGAAATTTTCAAAGCAAGGCTGTAATAGGCAAGGGAGAAAAACGGCTTCCACGTAATAGTGCGTGGGGCTGTAACTCCAATTTCTTATTACAGGTTTTCTCAGGACCTCCATCCGGAACTGGCAAAAGCAGTCCCCCGCTTCTGCTGTGTATATAATATGATATAAACCAAAACTTGATGGATATGAGAAGAACTCTGACTTTATTATTCGTATTGCTGTTTAGTACTATAGCTGTACAGGCAGCAGAAAAGACGTGGCATCTTGTTACAGACAAGGGTGATGCCATCGAGCTCTCCAACGTCAGCTATCTGCTAGCCGCCTCTACAGAATCATTTGATATTGTATGTAAAGATGGAACAACTATCAACGGTGTATCAGGCATCTCTCTGGAAGAACGGGAGTCCACAGGTATAAAACCTATTAATACAGGCGAGGCAATGTTCTCGCAAGTTGTCGGCGACCAGATTTACATAAGCTATGCTAAGGCAGGTACAACAGCCGAAGTGCTCTCCCTCTCAGGCATTATCCATGTCTCTCAGTCATTGACTGACGGGCAGAACGTTATCAACGTATCGAAACTACGCTCAGGTACCTATATCCTGAAAATTGGTGATACCAGCATCAAGTTCATTAAAAAGTAAACAGCTATGAAAAAGAAGATATTCAGCCTGCTGGCAGTCCTGCTGGTCGCTGCTACGGCATTCGCAACATTTGTGATTGTAAAAAGCAATGGTACTATTACACGTGTTCGTACAGAACAGCTGAAGTTTGAACAGAAAGGCACATCATTCACGTTGAATGGTATTGATGTCAAGGATATAGCCTATATCGACAATAAGGATTGGCGCTCATCTGGTGACTATGAACGGGCTTTTGTCATGAAGTATATTGATAGTAAATATTACGCCTACGACCGCAAGAAACAGATAACCTCACAAGAATTCAAGGCACTACTTAAAACGTTAGTCGAGAAATATAATCCGGATTCGATGGGTTATTTCAACAGCCGTATTACCGACTATGATACTCCGATCACTCGCGACATTGCTGCAGGAATGGCTTATTATATAGCACGATGCATAGGTGCTGATACGAACAACTCTCCTAATAACCGTACAACTATCGACAATTTCTGGGTTGGGGCTTGGAATAATGACCAACTCCTGACAAAAGTCTTGCCTTTTACACATTCCAAAATGATATTTGAGGGTGGGGAGAGTGAGGAACTAATTGTTGCTCTTATGTGGAATGGAAGACATGTTTCCCCTGTATCCTCAAAGGAAATCATAGCCTTTAATACTGAAACGGAGAGTTTCGAATGGGACAAAGCCTTAACGTGGGAAGATGCCATTCGGGCTATTACACGACTGCACGATAGCTTTGAGACTGAAGAGACAAACAAAAAGGTTGCTTTAGACGACAAGCTGGCTGTGACACCCGACCCGGAGATTGTCACAGAAGATATCATAAATATAGCTGCACAATCTAAGGTGACCAAGTTAAGTGAATTGAGAAAACTTTCAGGCCCTCAGTTCGCAGAAACGATGACAGGGACAAATTATCCACCGATATCGAACTGGGTAAGGCACGTAGAGGATGCTGCAAGATGGGGATTTAACAGTTTCCTTTATTTATTACCTACAAATACGCTTATGAACTGGAAAGAGATGACTGTTAACTTAAGAAGTTTGCAGATGCTCGATCGCTTGGTTGCCGCTTGCGTTGAGAATAATATCACCTTAAGACTCCAGGCTGATTGCCTGCCGGGAGCAGGCCAGTTCTTTGTTGAAGGAGACCAGTTCGCTGAATACATAAATGACTTTTCATTCGATTTAAAAGAGTGCGAAAAAGGTTGTAAGATGTGGAAAATGCTGTCTGAAAGATACAAGGATATTCCAAGCGAATACCTCATTTTCAGTCCTTTACATGGAAAGTATGACCCTAATAGGCACGAAGCGAGTGCCGAGGTTGTTGCAAAGTACATGTGTAAACTGATTGACCAAATTAGAAAAATAAACCCAAACCGTTTTATCTATTACTCTTATACAGGTATCAACGATATAGAAACACTCACAAATGAAAAAGCTAAAAGGTATTTAGATACGATAGAGGAGAAATATGACAATGTAAGGATTATTTTCAACTTTGCTGATGTTCCATTCCCATTCACGATGATTACTCCAGGCGTAAATATGGATTTGGCTCAACATTCATGGTTCAATATTGACTATCCTCTGACAATCTATGGTGCCTGCCCGGATATTGCCCCCGATAGTCCATTAACTATAGACGGTTGTTTACCTGCCGGCACCAAAATTGAATTCTTTATAAGAAGTACAGATGGATATACAGATGAAGAATCATTCCAAATAAATGCTGACAATTCGGTCGTTTACAAGGAAGATATACCAAAAGGTAGTAAGGCCTATAAAACAGGGTATCGGGGAACGGAAATCTTTTCATTTTTCTTGCCTTATACAGAAAGTGAGAAGAAAATCTCATTTACGTTAGAGCAGGATGTCAAGGAATTGACATTTAATTGTTCAAAAAGCTGTTATGTTAACTGGTCTGGATTGGATGTGTATCTACCAGAGTCATATCAAGTAGAACGATGGTATAGTGCAAGCTCTCTGGACAGGACTAAGGGCTATGAAGACTGGTATTGGGGACCAAAGAAAACATCAAGGATTATGATCAGTCCACAAGGATCACGCAAAGCAAACCATTTGACAATTCATAATGATGTAACATTTACATCTGATGAAATTGTCTGGCAGAGCAATCGGGAAACAGTCAATGCCTGGGGTGATGCTATTCGCAAATTCTCACCAAAATGTGCTTTGGAAGTTGAGCAACAAACATACAATGGTGCTTCAACACAAGAAACGATGATTCGCTATTGTAACGATGTCTATGGTATGCTATATGACAACGGTTTTGACTTTTGGATGTCTGATTACGAACTGTTGTATGACGAGTTTGCTACTGAATATCGAATTGCGTGGAGAAGAGTTGAGTACTTCGATGGTTATGCCAACTTCAATGTCGAGTTGCTTCGTACGCTCCAAAAGTACCAGTATAAGTAACAGACAAGCAAATCATCAAAGATATCATTGGATAATCAATGGGGGGCGGAGAATGTATTTTTCTTCTCCGACCCCTCTATGTTCTATTCACGACCGATAAACAGGTTTTTATCCATATTGACTAGGTTATATCGTCAAAGTTAATACTTTTTTCTTAATTATGTAAACTTGAGTGCTGAAAAATGTAAAAAGAGGGCTTTCCCCGCACCTAAATTTAGGTCGTAAAGGTGCCTCTGCCCCCATGATTATTGTTCTCAGTCGTCTACATGTTTTTTTAATAGACAAGGATGTGGGTATTTGTTTTTTGTACTTTAACAACATTTTTTCCCTAAATCTTTGTTATTTCGAAAATAATTCATATCTTTGCACAGCAAGAAAGATAAAGGTGGTATGAGTGAAAAGAACAGGCAGTTATTGATAGAAACTCTCTCAGCTTTAGACAACGAAGATAAGGCTTGGGTTATTAATTTCCTTGTGAATAGTTTGGCAGGGTTATCTGTTATGCCAAAGAAAAAAGCAAGGAAACCTAATCGTGATTCTTATACGGATGATCAATGGGAAGAGTATTTCAATGGCAGAGTGGCAAAAGAAATATCTACGGATACAATGCCATTGGATAAGTTGTTAAGAGAAACGGCAGGCAAAGCCATTAAACCAATAGAAAAATGGCTGTAAAACAAGTACGTTACGGAGAAATTGTTGAAGTGACGTTCAAGTTTCTAGGTGAACATTTTTCGTAACCCATTTTATGACGTATTTCACTCCTGACGAGGTGACGCAATCTTATAATACAGCTGTTAGGAGCGAATATATGGATGTAATAATCAACAAAGTTATTAAGAGCATCTTTGAGTGGGATGTAGAATAGGAATTTTAGCTGTGAAAGCGTCCACACGGTCACATTTATGACCGTGACCGTTTTTCAAGGGTGCAAAGATGAGAGGCACCATTGCGCCCAAAAATGAAAAGGTACACAAATTTGTGGTCCACAAACTTGTATACTTCATTTTTTTTGTTTAAATTTGCACCCAGAAAGATATATTTGATATGGAAAAGGCATTTGTATATGGCATGTCTGTAGAAGGAGACAACTTCACAGATAGAGTGAATGAAACAAAACGTCTGAAACTGGACTTCGAGAACGGCATCAATGTCATCCTCGTGTCTCCCCGTCGAATCGGTAAAAGTTCCATTGTGCGAAAAGTCATGAAGGAGGTCACCGATCCAAAGATAAAGATAGTATTTATAGATATCTACGATTGTCGCAGTGAGTACGATTTCTATAACCGCTTTGCTGCTGAGTTGTTGAAACAAACAGCCAACAAGACAGAGCACGTCATAAATAATATCAAGAAATTCTTGGTCAGGCTTACTCCAAAAATCGCTTTTTCGCCAGAGCCTACATCTGAGTATTCGCTCTCATTGGGTATCACTCCCCAGAACTACGAGCCGGAAGAGATTCTTCAGTTACCCGAGAAAATAGGTATAGCTCAGGGAGTGCATATTGTGGTGTGCATCGATGAGTTCCAACAGATAGGCGAAATGTCTGATTCCTTGACCATTCAAAAGCGTTTACGTGGGATATGGCAGCATCAGCGCAATGTATCCTACTGTCTTTTCGGCAGCAAGAAGCACATGATGACCAAGCTGTTTCTGAACCGCAAGATGCCTTTCTATCAGTTTGGCGAAATGATGTATCTTGACAAGATTCCTACAGCTGACTGGGTGCCGTTTATCTGCTCGCGGTTCGAGAGTCAGGGCAAGCAGATTTCTGAAGAACTCGCCCGGTGCATATGTGAAACAGTAGAGGGTAACTCGTCGTATGTACAGCAACTGGCATGGAACGTATTGGCAGAGACAGAGAAGGTTACTACAGAAGAGGAATTCAGTCGTGGCGTGGATGCCCTGCTGGCTCAATGCTCTGCCCTCTTCGAAGAGCAATTAAAGGGGATGACAGGCTTTCAGATGAACTTCCTGCGTGCTTTGTGTGATGGCGTAACCTCCGACTTTGGAAGCAAAGCCATACTTGAAGGCTATAACCTTGGCAGCAAGTCGAACATTTCACGCATCAAAACGGCACTGCAAGATAAAGAGATGATAGACTTCGATAAGAACGGTGTCTATCTGGAAGACCCCGTTTTTAAGATTTGGTTTAAACGTAATAGTCCTCGCTCATTTGGGCGCAACGGAATCTGACCAGTCGTTTCCTTTGACCAGTCAGTGATGCTTAGTTGGTAGGGTAGGCACCTTTGGGTCGTTCTGACGTCACCTTCCGGTTGTTCAAACGTCATCTTCAAGCTAAAGGAGACGTACTTTAGGGGGTATAGGAGATATCCGGACAATGTTCAGATGACGTTCGAGCAGGGTCAAAGTGCCTACCTAACAGCTTTACGCCTTGGCCCGAAAAGCTTTACGGGCATATGCAAAATGGAGAAGATTAATATTACATGTATCCGAGCCAGCGGAGGATATCGTTGAGGTTCGCAACTACCATTAGTAGGATGAGTATTCCGAAACCTACATATTCTGCACGTATCATAAATGTCTCCGACGGCTTGCGACGGGTAATCATCTCGTAGAGCAGGAACAGCACGTGGCCGCCGTCGAGGGCGGGGATAGGCAGGATGTTCATGAAGGCAAGGATGATACTTAGGAATGCGGTCATCTTCCAGAAGAGATACCAGTCCCATACTGGAGGAAAGAGGCTTCCGATAGCTCCGAAGCCGCCGAGTGACTTCGCTCCGTCGGCGGTGAAGACGTATTTCATGTCTCCCACATAGCCGGCAAGCACGTTCCAGCCATATTTGATTCCTGCGGGGATACTCTCGAAGAAACCGTATTCGCGGGTGTATGGCTCGTAGAGACCAGGGAGGGCTTTTACTGCGAAGCCTACCTTAAGGTCTGGGGTGAGTGTAAGGGAGAGTGTGTCTGTAACATCAGCATTCTCTTTCCTTGATACAACAAGTGTTGCAGTACGTACTTTGATGCTGTCTGCCTGGGTTTTGGCAGCTGTCATCATATCCTCAAGGACGCCTATCTGATCGGTAAACTCATTGTAAGAGTCGATCGGCTTGCCGTTGAAGGCCACAATCTTATCTCCCTTGTGTAGTCCGATGGCGGCAGCAGGGGTGTTCTCCATCACACTGTCGATTTCGGCAGGCACGAGAGGGCGGACGAAAGCGGGTTCAGCCTTGAGCATTCCTAAGAGATTGATGTCGCCAGGAAGATTAAGCGACATCTTCTTGCCGTCGCGGATAAGGTCCACGCGCTTTGCCTCTGAAAGGTCACGATAGAGGTTGGCACTGAAGTCCTTGAACTCACCGTTCTCTGTACCTATCAGGATATCTCCATCCTTGAAACCGAGAGCCTTTGCTTCAGTGTTGAACTTCATGCCGAGGGTCATATCCTTTACTGGGATATAAGTGTCGCCCCAGTAGAAGAGGATCATAGAGTAGATAAAGAGGGCGAGTAGGAAGTTTACCAGTACACCACCGATCATGATCAGCAGTCGCTGCCATGCTGGTTTTGCGCGGAACTCCCAGGGTTGCTCGGGCTGTTTCATCTGTTCAGTGTCAAAACTCTCGTCGATCATACCTGCTATCTTACAATAGCCGCCAAGGGGCAACCAGCCCACGCCATATTGTGTGTCGCTGTTCTTGGGCTTGAACTTAAACAGGCTACCGTCCCACTTCCAGATGCTTGGATCGAAGAATAAATAGAACTTGTCTACTCGTACGCCAAAGAGTTTGGCGAAGAAGAAATGGCCGCCCTCATGGAGCAGCACAAGCAGGCCGATGGCCAGCATGAATTGTAATAGTCTTATAAGAAATACTTCCATAATCTTTTTACCTTTTTACTTTTTTATCTTTTCATTAGTTCTGTTGCTATGCGACGTGCCTCTGCATCTGTCGCGATATATGTGTCGTATGAAGGATTCTTGTCGAAGGTTGCGCGCTGCATTGTCTCGGCGATGATATCGCCCATCTGCAGGAAACCGCACTTGTCCTCAAGGAAGCCGCGGTTGACGATCTCGTTGGCTGCATTAACGATGCACGGCATGTTTCCTCCCTTGTCGATGGCTTCGAAGGCGAGGGCCAGACAGCGGAACTTATCCAGGTCGGGCTCAAAGAAGTCAAGATGCTGGGCTGCAAAGAGGTTGAGACGCTCACCGCTTAGGTGCAGACGCTGTGGGAATGAGAAGGCATACTGTATCGGCAGACGCATGTCGGGTACTCCAAGCTGGGCCTTTACACTGCCATCCTGGAACTGTACAGCGCTGTGTACGATACTCTGTGGATGAACCAAGACCTGTATCTGTCTTGCATCTACTCCGAAGAGCCACTTTGCCTCAATAACCTCAAAGCCTTTGTTCATCATCGAGGCTGAGTCGATAGTTATCTTGGCTCCCATATCCCATGTGGGATGCTTCAGGGCATCGGCCTTGGTAACATGGGCTATCTCTTCCATCGACTTCAGGCGGAATGGACCACCGGAGGCTGTCAGAAGAATCTTCTCTATGGGGTTCTGATCCTCGCCGACCAGACTCTGGAAGATAGCAGAGTGCTCGCTGTCAACGGGAAGGATAGGCGTGTGATACTGCTGGGCGAGCTGGAGGATAAGCTCTCCTGCCACTACAAGGGTTTCTTTGTTGGCCAGACAGATGGTCTTGCCTGCCTTGATGGCATGTATCGTTGGGTTAAGACCGGCGAAGCCTACCATCGCAGTCAGTACCATATCGATAGGACCGGCTTCAACTATCTCATTGAGTGCTTGTGCCCCGGCGTATACCTTCACGTCGGGTAGGTCGTTCATCAGCGACTTCAGTTCGTCATACCGTGCCTCGTTGGCTATCACGATTGCAGCAGGTTTGAACTTGTGAGCCTGTTCTGCCAGGAGTCCTACCTTGTTGTTTGCTGTCAGACAGTATACTTCATAGAGGTCTGAGTGCTCTTCTATGACCTCGAGTGCCTGTGTCCCTATCGACCCGGTAGAGCCTAGAATGGCTATTTGCTTTTTCATTTGATTATTTGACGATTTCACAATTCTACAATTCCAACAATCCGTCAGGGATGTCTATGGTAATGGTTCTGTTCTCTTGATTGATATCGGTGATAAGTTCTTCTGAAGCGGGGATGAGGGTGCCGTCTCCTAGTTCGAAGAGGATGTTTATCGTAGTGTTGTCGATAGATGCGATATGCCCCGCGCTCTTTCCTGTATTGGCATCGATAATCTCGAATCCAACGATCTCAGCCCAACTCATTGAGTCTTCGTTGCTGTCGGCCAGATTACGTGGAAAAAAGACATCACATCCAGTGAGCTCACGGGCTCTTTCCTGAGTGTTGATATCTTCAAGCTTAACGATGGCGTTTGAGTCGCTGCGGAACCGGTACTCTTCAATGAAGAAAGGCACCAGGATACCGTCGACCATCAGAATGAGATAGTCTGCATCAACACGATCGAACACGTCATCGTCGAAGAGAAAGCTTATCTCTCCCTTTACACCATGGGTCTTGCCAAGTTTACCGATTTTGTATACCTCTTCTTCCCTAATCATTCCTTGTAATTTTGGCACCGAGGGCGTTAAGACGAGCCTCGATATTCTCATATCCGCGGTCTATCTGTTCGATATTGTCTATCCGGCTTGTGCCTTTTGCGCTCATGGCAGCGATGAGCAGGGCGATACCTGCACGGATGTCAGGACTCGACATTCGTCCTCCGCGCAGAGTGATTTTCCTGTCGTGGCCAACTACCACCGCACGGTGAGGGTCGCAAAGGATAATCTGTGCTCCCATGTCGATTAGCTTGTCTACGAAGAACAGGCGGCTCTCGAACATCTTCTGATGGAAGAGTACTGAACCGCGTGCCTGAGTGGCAACGACGATTAGCACGGAAATAAGGTCGGGGGTCAGTCCTGGCCATGGGGCATCAGCGAGGGTCATGATAGTCCCGTCGATGAACGACTGCACCTCATAGTGCCGCTGTTTCGGGATGAAGATATCGTCGCCCTCGATTCTCATCTTTACTCCGATACGGCGGAAGGCATCGGGTATGATTCCTAGATTCTTGACGCTGACATCCTTGATTCGTATTCCATCGCCACACATGGCTGCCATACCGATAAATGAACCTACCTCAATCATGTCGGGCAGAATCTTATGATGCGTACCATGTAGGTGATCCACACCCTCGATGGTAAGCAGATTGGAGGCTATGCCACTGATCTTTGCTCCCATGTTGTTCAGAAGGTGACATAGCTGCTGCAGATATGGCTCACATGCAGCATTGTATATAGTAGTGATGCCTTTGGCAAAGACGGCTGCCATGATGATATTTGCAGTACCTGTCACAGATGCCTCATCGAGAAGCATGTATGTTCCCTTGAGTTTCTTGGCAGAGATCTCATAGACATCGCGCCCCTCGATATGGTTGAACTTCGCTCCAAGTTTCTCGAAGCCCAGGAAGTGGGTGTCAAGGCGGCGACGTCCTATCTTGTCACCACCAGGTTTGGTAATCACTGCCTTGCCCATCCTTGCGAGCAGAGGACCTATCATCAGGACACTGCCGCGGAGCTGTGCGCACTTATGCACAAACTCGTCGCTCTCAAGATATTTGAGGTCGAGTGCGTCTGCCTGGAAGGAATAGGTATTCATTCTCTTCTCACTTCTCACCTCCTCCCTCCTGACCTTCACACCTATATCCTTTAACAGCTGGATGAGATTGTTTACATCGCGGATATCGGGGATGTTCTGGATGGTCACCTCTTCATCGGTGAGCAGAGTGGCGCAAATCACCTGCAGGGCCTCGTTTTTTGCGCCCTGTGGGGTAATTTCTCCACTTAGCGGAGTGCCGCCTTCTATGATAAATGCTGCCATGGGCTTGGGTTATCTCTTTTTCTTTCCTGCCTGTTTGGAGTCGGTGGTACTCACTCTCTCAAAAACGAAAGAGCTGAGGTCTATCTGTATCTTTCCGTCGGTAAAACGTGCCAGGTCACTTGCAATACGTTCATCGTCTGCCGAGCCGTGTCCCCATGTTATGAGGTCGCGCTTCATCTGGTTGGCTGTCTTCTTTACGAGTGCGTCACGCTCTTCACCTTCTGGCATCGTCTTCAGTTGTTCGAACAGTTCTTCTACCAGATGACCGTAGTGGCGCAGCTTGATAGTCTCATTAGGCAACTTCATAGGCTGAGGCTTGGCAAGGATACTGTCTGCCTCTGACACATCGAAGGGCCAGTCGATGTCGAGCTCGCGATGACTCATCAGATAGAGATGGTCCCAGAGGGTCTGCTCGTAGTCGGCACTGTTGCGCAGCTGCGGGTTTCTGTTTTCCATCTGGCATATGATGGTCTTTGCACACTTTAAACGCTCTTCTTTGGTTGGAAGTCCGCAGGCATGTTCAACCATCTTCTGTATCTCGCGTCCGTACTCTGACATAATAAGCTTCGAACGCTGGGTGTTGTAGTCTAATCCTTTTATATCCATATAACAATTCACTTTTCACTATTCGTTATTCACTTACAGAAGCTTCTTCGGAAGCTTTGCTACAAAGTCCTTCAGGTAATAGGGCACAAAGTAGGCCACGTCTTCAAACTGCTCGTTGAGCATTCTGCGTTCTGCCAGTGGCTGCATCCATTTGGCAAGGGGCTCAATGCCTTCTATCAAACGGGCATTGGGATGGTTGATGGTCTCCATGCATTTCTTTGCCCCGTTGCCGAAGAAATAGATGGGACGCTCGTCAAGGTAGCTCTTGTAGGTCTCTGCTGTCACCACATCGGCGCCTATCTCCCTGACGGGCTTTAGTGCCCTGTCGAAGATGCCGGCGTACACTTCCATCCTTCGTGCGTCGAGCATAGGGCAGAGCAGAGCGTCTTCTTCGGCTAGCTCGCGGAGCAATACTGGTACGCAGAGCAGTTCCAGCGTCGGCACGGCTATCAGCTTCAGGTTCCTGCCGTAGCAGATACCCTTGGCCATCGACACACCGATGCGGAGACCGGTGTAGGAGCCGGGACCGCAACTAACGGCTACGGCGTCAAACGGGATGGCATGGTTGTCGGTAAACGAGAGGGCCTCGTCAACCATCGTTCCCAGCTTCTCCGCATGTCCCAGGCCGCTGTGGTCATCTTGTTGGAAGATCACATGAGAGTCTTCGGAAACGGCTACGGAACATACCTCCGTACTTGTTTCAATATGTAGTATCGTAGACATACTTTTTTATATCTCTTTTATTAATTAAGGTGCAAAGGTACGAACTTTTCCGCCAATTACCACCTTTTTATCAGAAATTAACTAAGAAAAGGGAAATAATGGTGAAGCCAGGGGGTAGGCAGGGGCAAGGAAGTGGCGGTTTCTTGCCTGACGGAAAAGAGAGTTGTTATCGCGTATATTAATAATAATGTATATAGGATGTTTGCGGTTGACATGGGTCAAGAGGTGTAAAAATATCACCTGAAAACTGAAATTTTTCCTCGAAAAGTTTTGGCGGTTCGGAAAAAAGCAGTACCTTTGCACCCGCTTTCGCTCGAAACCGGGTGACGAGCAATGAAGAAAGAGTTCTTTGAAAGATTTACATAGACAGAAGTAGTACAAGAAGCGAGTGCTTGTGTATTGTATATTATATATGATATGTGAGTGCTTGGGTAGAAGAACAGACCGTTAATTCAACAGATTAACAAGGTGCTTTTAACTTGATACTGGATAGTCGTTCTGAGACAGAATACGTCAGGGTATTCCCGTGTTATTCGGAGATGTCCCCTGGCATAGAGAAACAAATTTTTACAGTGAAGAGTTTGATCCTGGCTCAGGATGAACGCTAGCTACAGG
>FLNV01000279.1_pt1 | contig 13950 bp, 7 predicted proteins | sample 1140351 | NCBI WGS metagenome assembly FLNV01 (sample SAMEA3878207, study PRJEB12797) | bioreactor metagenome | biome: Moose rumen | place: Sweden | collected 2011-10 | reverse complement strand
ACATACACGGCACACCAACCGGACGAGACTGTAGGACGCTACCCTGACGGAGCTGCTGAGGTCTTCGTGATGAACGTGCCTACTATAGCAAAGAACAACATCTCCTCCAGCTATCTCAAGCCGGTCGACCAGCCGGACCTCCCTACTGGCATCAACAACGTCTTCGACATAGCTGACGGCAATGCTGGCGGCATCTCCATCACTCCGGCTGTCAGTCAGTTGTTGCTCAACAGCAGCTGCTCCGGCCCTCTACAGCTCAATATCGTGAACCTCGCGGGGCAGAACATAAAGACCGCCACTCTCGTACTCTCCGACGGTCGCGCCACTTTCTCTACGGCTGATTTGCCCACCGGCATCTATGTGGCATACGCCACCGATGCCTTGGACCATCAGGCCGCCTGCAAGTTCACCGTCAGATAGAATGTTCAGACTGGTCAGACTTGTCCGACGAGTCTGACGAGTCTGACCAACTGAAAACTGATCAACTGAAAACTAAAAACTAAACATATGACTTACCTTATTCAACTTACCACAGCTTTCCTGTTTGCCTTGGCGTCCGCTTTACCTGTCAGGGCACAGGAGTCATTCAAGTCAACAGTCTGCAACCCTGACGGAACCGTCACTTTCCAATACCGTAACGACAAAGCCAGCGAAGTGATGGTGGATGTTCAGTTTGCCGGGCGTAAGCCTATGACGCGTGACCCGCAGACGGGACTTTGGACAGCCACGCTCGGACCGGCGGCGCCGGATATGTATCCGTATTGTTTCATCGCCGACGGCGTCAGCGTGATGGACCCGCTTAATCCGCAGTATTTCCCAAACGAGGGTTTCAAGAACAGCTTGCTGGAAATCCCGGCGAACAGCGGGACCCTGCCACACGACATCAAGGACGTGCCGCATGGTTCCGTGGAGTATATCCATTATTATTCCGAGACGCTGAAGGCCACTAACAACGCAGTTGTGTATCTTCCGCCACGCTACCGCAGAAACCGCGACCAACATTATCCAGTATTCTATCTCATCAGCGGAACCACCGACACGGAGGAGGTGTACTATAAAGTGGGACGTATGAACTATATTCTCGACAATCTGCTGGCTGAGGGGGCTGCCAAGGAGATGATTATCGTACTGCCGTATGGTAACCCCACTAAGCTGCTGCCACCTGGAGAACTCTTCAACCAGTCGCTCCAGCCCTCACTGCAGTTTGGCGGTGACCCTTTCAGTAAGGACGTTGTCAACGACCTTATGCCTTATGTGGAGAGTCATTACCGCACCATCAACGACCCGGACCACCGCGCCATCGGAGGGTTCTCGCGTGGAGGAAACCAAGGACTCTCCATCGGGCTCTCCAACCTCGACAAGTTCTCGTATCTCTGCTCTTACAGCTCATTCACGTCGACAACAATACCCGATGTCTACGACAACGCGGAGACGACCAACTCGAAAATCCACCTCTTCTGGCTCGGCGTGGGCACTGACGACTTCCTTTATGGCAACGCACGGGACTATATGGCCTTCCTCGACCAGAAAGGAATACGCTCAGTGAAGGAATTCACCAGCGACAAGTTCGGACATACCTGGATGAACGCGAAGTTCTTCCTCGAAAAGACCCTGCGCCTGCTTTTCAACGAAGATGCTTCAGAGACTGCTATGAAAGCCGGAAAACCCGCACCGGCCGCTACGGGAAAGGAACCACAGTTCACGCCCGGCGTGATGGCCCGTATGTTCCCGAAACCCGTCATCTCGCCCGAATACGCCAAAGATGCCGTCACCTTCAGATTCAAGGCGGAGAAGGCAAAGCAAGTCTCGCTGAAAACTGAATATTCTGACGAACCTCTACCCATGACCCAAGGAGAGGAGGGCATTTGGAGCATCACGCTCAAAGACCATGTGCTCGACACTTTCGAATACTATTTCATCGTGGACAACACCCTTGTGGCCGACCCGAACAATATGTACCTGTCGCCTTGCAAGGGATTCAAGCCCAGCTATACCAACAGCCCGTTTGCGCCTTTCAGCTTCGCCTCGATGGGAAATATCAAACACGGAGCGGTGAGCTATAATCTCTCCCGTCAGACAGCCATGTACAGGAGCCCTTCTTCCCAGCGTCCACAAGCAGTCATCCGCTTGGTGCCAGCTGAAGGCATGACGCTGGAAAGCTGGTTTAAAGTCGGCTGCGCCAATGCCATTGTCGACAAGCTAACGGATATGGGAAAATGTAAGCCTGTGATGATCATCTCTGCTACGGATTCCTCCCAAAACCGTCGGGCTAACCCCGACATGAAGGTGGAAACCCTGAAAGCCGCTGACTACAAGACCTGGCAGGAACGAAGCGATTCTCTTATGCAGTTGCTCCTCTCCTTATAATATTCAATCACACCTCTATAAAAAAATCTGTATAGCCATATGATAAAGAAAAGCCTTTCCTTCCTGTGCTGTATTCTGCTTAGCACAATAATTTCTGCTCAGCAGACACCCTTGCGTTTCGACACCTACGAACACGACTTCGGCAACGTCAACGCGGCAGCGGGAGCCGTCTGCCATGTGTTCACGTTCCATAACAAGTCGAAAGCACCGGTAAAAATCTCACGCGACATTCCAAGCTGCGACTGTATCCATGCGTCTTACTCTGATGGCGTCATCCAGCCGGGAGAGGCAGGCAAGGTGCTCGTCACACTGGTACCTTCCAAGTCTATTGGCAAAACCAACCGCAGTGTGGAGCTGCTCGACGCCATGGGGCAGACCCTTGCTTCCCTTTCCGTCAAGGCAATGGTGGAAGAGGGGAGTGCTCCCGCGTCCTATCCATTTCAGAATCCGTCTCTCTCGTTTGAGGAGCGTACGGAAAACCTCATCTCTCTGCTCACTCCTGAAGAGAAGGTGGGCCTGATGATGAACAAGTCCGTGTCGGTCGACCGCCTTGGTATTCCGTCTTACAACTGGTGGAGCGAAGCCTGCCATGGCGTGCGTCAGGGAGGATACACCGTCTTTCCGCAGCCAATCGGCATGGCGGCAGCCTTCAACCCGCAGCAGGTGTTCGACGTCTTCTCCGCCGTCTCTGATGAGGCACGTGCTAACTGGAACCGCTCCGACCACAACGTGTTCAACGTGCCGATGGGCGTGACCTACTATCCCGGAAATCCCGAACTCACCTTCTGGTGTCCGAACGTGAATATATTCCGGGACCCGCGATGGGGACGCGGACAGGAAACCTGCGGAGAGGACCCCTATCTCAATGCCGTGCTCGGAGTACAGACCGTGCTGGGCATGCAGGGCAACGACACAAAATATTTCAAGACGCATGCATGCGCAAAACATTATGCGGTGCATAGCGGTCCGGAACCGCTCCGTCATACCTACAACGCGTCGGTATCTATGCGAGATCTCTGGGAAACTTACCTCCCGGCCTTCAAGGCGCTCGTGAAGAAAGGCAACGTGAGAGAAGTGATGTGTGCCTACAACCGCTATGAGGGCAAGCCCTGTTGCACCAGCGACCGGCTTCTCGTCGACATCCTCCGTCGCAAATGGGGATACGAAAGTATCGTGCTGACCGACTGCGACGCCATCAACAACTTCTACAATAAGGGACAGCATGAAACTCATCCCGACCCGCTTTCCGCCTCTGTCGATGCCGTGCTCAACGGCACCGACCTGGAGTGTGGCAAGGTGTTCATGGTGCTCACCGAGGCGCTCGACAAGGGGCTCATCAAAGAGTCTGTGCTCGATGACCACTTGCGCAAGACGCTCTACGGACGTTTCGAACTGGGTATGTTCGACCCTGCCGATATGCTGCCGTGGGCAGGACTGCAGCCGGAGGTTATCAGCAGCGAGAAGAACGACCGTCTGGCCACCGACGCGGCACATGAGTCGATGGTGCTGCTGGAGAACAAGACCCTGAACGGAAAGCCGGTGTTGCCGCTCTCCAAGAGTCTGCGTAAAGTCGCCGTGGTCGGTCCGAATGCTGACGACGCCGGACTACTCAACGGCAACTATGGCGGCACACCGACGAAAGAGCATACCCACACGCTCCTGGAAGGCATACGCACGGCATTGCCTGGCACCGAGATTGTCTACGACAAGGCATGCGAGCTGGCGGATGAATACACCACCGTGCACCATCTTCAGGACTTCAACGACGGAAAAGGCGTACTCGTGGAGTTCTGGAACAACAACAACCTCGAGGGAAGTCCTGACAAGACGGAATACTATAAGGAGCTGAATTTCTCTACCTTCGGTGCCTGGGGATTCGCTCAGGGCATCAGCAAGGATACCCTCTCAGTGCGGGTGAGCGGCACATACACAGCCACGTTCACCGGCGACATGAAATACACGCTCTCCACCGACAACGGCTATCTGCTGAAAGTGAACGGTTCAGTCGTCGAGGAGGCCAAGCCGCAGCCGGGACGACGGGGCGGATTCCGTCGCCAGGCGGAGTACAAGTCGTTCCCCGTGAAGAAAGGCGAGAACTACGACATCGTGATTGAGTACCGTCATGGGAATGCCAACTTCGCCATGCTTCGTGGTGACATCTGCGAGCGTAACCTCGTGGACTACGCTCCTCTGGCAGAAAAGGTGAAGGACGCGGATGCTATCATCATCATCGGCGGCATCTCAGCGCGCATGGAAGGTGAGGGCGGCGACAAGCAGGACATCGAGCTACCTGCTGTCCAGCAACGCCTCGTCAAGGCTATGCATCAGACTGGAAAGCCTGTCGTCTTTGTCAACTGCTCGGGCTCTGCCATCGCTTTCGGCAGTGTGGAAGGATGCTACGACGCGCTGCTGCAGGCGTGGTATCCAGGACAGGGTGGGGCAAAGGCACTGGCAGACGTGCTCTTCGGCGACTTCAACCCGGGCGGCAAGCTGCCAGTCACGTTCTACCGTTCTAACGACGACCTCCCGGACTTCCTCGACTACAGCATGGACAACCGCACTTACCGCTATTTCCGTGGTCAGCCGCAGTATGCCTTCGGATACGGCCTTTCTTACACAACGTTTGAACTTGGAAAGGGCAAACTGTCCAAAAAGTCTATGAAGGCAGATGGCAAAGTCACGCTCTCTGTTCCCGTCACCAATACCGGTTCCGTCCCCGGAAGCGAGACCGTACAGCTTTATGTGAAGGCGCTTGACTATTCGGATGCACCCATCAAGTCACTCCGTGGATTCCAGAAGGTGTTCCTCCAGCCGGGAGAAACCAAGCAGGCGGTCATCGCCATCGACGCCGAGGCATTCGAATACTATGACCCGTCCATCGACGAGCTCTCACCGAAGAAAGGACGTTATCAGATTCTCTATGGTACATCCTCGCTCGACAAGGACCTCCAGTCGCTTGACTTCGTGCTGAAGTAAGGCAGCCGCCTCTATCCGGTTTACCTATATCCGCGATGTGAAGACAATCTCTTTTGATGTCTTCACATCGCGGATAGTTTTGTTTATTGTGTGTTGCCTATCAGTGGCGAGGGTGCTTGGAAAAACAGATATACATAGGATTCTGTCTGCACGCGGGATGACTGTGCAGCGGAGTTGTAGGAGGTGAAAAATCTGTTTTTACACGCAGGACGAATCTGATACGTAGGGGATAACCCCCAGCATTGTTTATTGTGTGTTGCCTATCAGTGGCGAGGGTGTCATGAAAAACAAATATTGTTACATAAGATTCTGTCTGCATGCGGGATGACTGTGCAGCGGAGTTGTAGGAGGTGAAAAATCTGTTTTTACACGCAGGACGAATCTGATACGTAGGGCATAATCCCCAGCATTGTTTATTGTGTGTTGCCTATCAGTGGCGAGGGTGCCAGGAAAACAGATATCACTACATAGGATTCTGTCTGCATGTGGGATGACTGTGCAACGGAGTTGTAGGAGGTGAAAAATCTGTTTTTACACGCTGTACGAATCTGATACGTACGACCAACCCCCAACATCTTATACGTTAAAGCATCTTCGATTAGGCTTACTACTAACCTATGAGCTTCTGCTTCCGACGCCTCTAGAAGTCGGCTCCTATGTGGCTTGCGATTCAGAGGCACAATTTTTTACTAAAAAGAACTTTCTTTTTATTTTGATTTATCCCCATTTCTTTGTAATTTTGCAAAAAGAAGTCTCAAGCCGGAGAACTGAAAAAAACTAAAACTGAAAACTATGGGTACATATATCAATACAGGAAACGATCGCTTCCGTTCCACACGCAAGCGCGAGTATGTTGACAAGTCTGGACTGATTCGTGTGATTAACGATACTTTGGATACTGACATACGTTTCAGCTGCATCACTCGTTGCCGTCGCTTCGGCAAGTCGATGGCTGCAAAGATGCTTTGTGCCTATTATGACCAGTCATGTAATTCCCGCAGCTTGTTTGAGGACTTGGAGATTGCCAAAGACCCTAGTTTTGAGCAGCATCTGAACAAATATCCAGTGATCTACCTGGATATGACAGAATTTACCTCCCGTGACGGCCTCCCTGTCTGCGACATCGTGCCTGTGTTGCAGAAAGAGTTGAAGGAGGACGTGCTCAAAGTCTATCCCCTCGAGGAGAAGGAAACAGAAGGCGACCTGATGACGACCCTGACGAATATCAAGGAGCGTTATCATGTGAAATTCATCATGATTATAGACGAGTGGGATGCCGTCTGCCGCGAGGCATTGAATGATAAAACATCGATGGACCGTTATGTGAATCTGTTGAGAAGACTTTTCAAGGGAAGCCAGTCGGAACGGGTCTTTGCCGGTGTCTATATGACCGGCATCCTGCCCATCAAGAAATATAACACAGAGTCGGCACTGAATAACTTTAAAGAGTATTCTATGGTTGAGCCGGGCAATATGGCTACTTTCTTCGGGTTTACGAAAGATGAAGTTCGTGTGCTTGCTCAGAAATATGATATAGACTTCATTGAATTGGAAAAATGGTATGATGGTTACATGATAGGTGACGAACCGTCAATTTTCAATCCGAACTCCGTGATGGAGGCGGTCTACAGACATCGTTGCAGGAGCTACTGGTCGGCGACGGGTGCCTACGATGCCGTGTCAAGGTATATATCCATGAATTACGGAGGGCTGAAGGACGATATCCTGAAACTGCTGGGCGGTGGAAGGGCGAAGGTGAAGACCACCACCTTCGACAATGACTTGTCGAAAATCTGTAGCCGTGACGATGTGCTGACGGTGCTCATCCATCTTGGCTACCTCTCCTTCAACTGGCGGAAGAACGAGTGCTATGTGCCGAACATGGAGGTGGCTGACGTGCTGTCGAACGCCGTCAGCGAGACGAACTGGAAGAATGTGGCCGAAGCCTTGCGCGACTCGGACGAACTGCTTGAGTCCACCCTCAACGGCGACGAGCAGGCGGTGGCGGCCGCCCTCGAGATGGCTCATGATGAAAACACCAGCATCCTCTCCTACAACAACGAGAACTCGCTGGCCTGCGTCATCTCCCTCGCTTACTTCTCAGCTCGCAACGACTATAAGATCCATCGCGAGATGCCCTCCGGCAAAGGCTTCGCCGACATGATTTTCATCCCCCGCAAGAACGTGGACAAACCAGCCCTTGTCGTGGAGCTGAAAGTGGACAAGTCTGCCGAGACCGCCATCTCACAGATTAAGCGCAAAAACTATCCCGCATCCCTTGCCGACTATGCCGACAACCTCCTGCTCGTCGACATCAACTACGACAAAAAAAGGAAAACGCACACCTGCCTCATCGAGAAAGGATAGGGGTGTCCGTCCTGCCAGTAGAGATGCGCCGTGGTGCGTCTTCATACTAAATCCATTGGCTGTGTGGGCTTACTTCATGTCTGCCCACTTCATTTTCAGACTGGAGTTGTGGCCGTCCTCGTCCGCACAACCGGCCGGCGAAGCACGGCCAAACAACAGTATGAAATCTTTTTCTACACCAATACCCAAAGTACCCAAGTTAAATGTTACGAACACAGTACACGTAGGTACCGACGTGTCCGATGTCGGAACAACTACATGATAATCCAGTCCTCGATGGTCTTGCTCTCTGTGGAGAAGCTGACGCCCACTTTCACGATCTTCTTTTCCGACGTGGCATACTGGAGGGCATAGTTGCGGGAGTTGATCTGGTCGAGCGCGTCCTGTGCCGTACCATTGATTTTCAGTTCCACCACGTAGATGGTGTCGGGCATGTGGACCACCATGTCGACGCGTCCTCCGGCACATTTCTGCTGCGTCACCACATACACGTTCAGCATGGAGAAAATCAGATAGAGCGACCACTCGTAGAATCCCTCCACGTTGCTTACCTCCGCAAGCTTCTTCTTGAACCCCTCGATGTAGGGCAGCTGGGCGAGGTAGCTTCGCATCTCCTGCATGGCCAGCTCGATGTCCTGCTTCTTCAGAGCGTTCCAGAACTTCAGTGCGAAGCCCCGCTGGACGGGTCCGCTGTCGATTCCGATATATGTAGGCAGTAAGCCCTGGCTGAAGCCTACACGTACCTCCTTGTTCGGGATGCTGAGCGTATATACATCGCCTTCCGCATCATAGTCCTTAATCGTAAGATAGCCGGACTGGTAGAGCAATGGCAGTGCGTTGGTCATGGCCTCAGTAGGCAGGTCGAATTCCGAGGATGCAGCCTCGATATCGTCCATAGCCGTGATGTCGGTGTGAAAATGTGCCATCTGACTGAAGAGGAAACGTGGCGTGCCGGTACTGAACCAATAGTTTTGCAGGTCTCTGTCTGATAATGCGTTGAAAAGACTGTATGGGTTATATACGGCCTTTGAGTTTTTTGAGAAATGATATCCGTCGTACTTCAGTCGCAGTTTCTCCCGCATCACTTCAGGGGTGAATCCCATCTCTTCCGCCATCATGGCGATGTCGTCTTTCAGCTGCGTGTCGATTTCCTCGTCTGTGATGCCACAGAGGGTTGAGAATCGTGGCAGCATACTGATGTTTTTCAGGTTGTTGATGGTGGAGAAGATGCTCAGCTGTGAGAATTTTGTGATGCCGGTGATGAAGCAGAATTTCATGATGGAGTCGGCAGCTTTCAGGGGAATGAAAAACTCCTGCATCACATTGCGGAGGTCTTCGAGCAGTTCCGGCTTGTCGAGTGCGCCAAGCAATGGTGCGTCGTACTCGTCGATGATGACAGCAACGGAAGAGTTGTGACGTTCGCTGGCACGGTGCATAATGCCGTCGAGCAGATCTCCCGGCTGTTTCTCCACTTCTTCCCGTCCGTACTCCTTTTCATATGGATTCAAAGCCATAAACAGTTTCTCACGCAGTAAGTCGGCTGAAGTCTGTCCTTTCGCCTTGCTCAAGTCTAGGTGTATCACAGGATAACGTTTCCATTCGGTTTCCAGTTCCATGATTTTCAGTCCTTCGAACAGCTTGCGGTCTCCGTCGAAATACGAATGTAGGGTGGACGAGAGCAGCGACTTTCCGAAGCGGCGGGGGCGGCTCAGGAACACGTAGTTGCTCAGTTTGGTCATCCGCCACATCACGTCGGTCTTGTCGACGTACACATATCCGTCTTGAATCATCTTCGAGAAGGTCTGCACACCCGTGGGATACAATCTCATTTCGTCCATAACGTTGTTTTTTTCGTTTCTTTTGCGAAATTACAAAGAATAAAGGAGAATCGCAAATAAATCAGCTGTTTTTTGTTGCGTCAGCAGTAAGAGTGGCATATCCTGCTCGTCATTTCCGATGAATAGTTTTATCCGATTAATCAAAGAATCATCTAAGGATATGTTGTAGGTGCACATTATGATTATAACCTATTCATGATATTTCAAACATACATTTTGCTTTCATCTGAGCAATATAGCTGCGTCTTTGTTGAATATTATATGTAGGCAGGTGGAGTGGGGATGTTTTCTTTAGTATAGTGTGATGTTTTTTTATACTAGTGGGTATGTTTTTCGGGTCTATGTCGTTTCGTGTGGGTAATACGATACGGTAGCCACTCCACTCCCATCAAGGAGAAGGGCTTCCGAAGGACGGGTGGGGTCTGTAACTATATCCGCAAGAAAACATTACTGCCCCCACCTCTGGCCATTCCCTACATGGGAGGGAAGCGACTGTGCCAGAATACTCACCCTATAACCCACTCGATTCAACATAGAGCCTGTTTTTCTTTATACTATATTGTGCTTTTCTTTGATGTTTATGGTGAACCACAAGGTTTTCTTTTGCTTCAATCCTTACTTATATACCCCGGGGGCGGCAATTTAGAATCCTTCTAACTTGCCACCCCCGGGGGTACTGGAATTTATCCCTCTCTTCGTAGGAGAGCGACAACTTTTGCAAATTTAATAAAAAATACGTAAAAACAAAAGAAAATCGGGAGAAAAATTTCAAATAAATTTATAATAGAATATCAATTTGTTTAGCAAAATAAAGTATTGAAGGCTTGTATGTAACTCAAACACAGACTATTTGCTTTTGGGTCGCTCTCCTACGAAGAGAGCGATAAACACACACTTTTATTAATTAACCCTATCTATTTTATAACTAAACAATTAAAAGGCTATGCAGAACACTGACGGGACATGGTAAAAATTATCTTATAGACCAATCGGAGCTGGTGATTTCTGCAAGCTTCTCATAGATGAGATGCAAAACAACGAAGTGAAATTCAATTCCAATATCAACGTGTTGGGCGGTTTCCCCGATTATGCCAATATGGTTCGATATGTTGTTGATAAAATTAATGATGTGCCTGATACTGATTTTTCATTCCGTACAGAAAAGTCTGTAAAACGATTTATAGCAGGCATTCATCAAGATGTCATATTGTTTAAGAACCAGAAGCACCAAGACATTATCATCGATGCATTTTCTTCCGAGAACTTGCTTATCGACCAGAAATTGTTGGTCCTCTTTTGGCATCTATGCGTCAACAATCGACTATTTGCCATTATAACCGAGGACTATTTTATGAAAAGTGTTTATTCAGGACGTGTTACCCTTCGACCAGAGGAGATTCTGAGTCTGCTTTATGAGCTTCGCAGACAGTATCCCGATGAGCTGAAGTGGAGCGACACAACCTTGAAAATCACAGCATCGAAATACTTGACAATGCTGAAGAAACTCGGCCTCGCTACGGGGAAACAAATCAAGAAAATCCGTTATCCAACGATTGGTGATGAGGTCTTTGTTATCTTGGTACGGCTGGCTTTGGTTGTCTATCCTGATGACCCCTCCGAGCAGAACCCACTCTTCAAGTTTTCTTTTTTGGAGCAGGACTCGCTCCTCAATCGTCTGAAAGCAATAAAGTTTACGCCATATTGGAACATCACACAATTAGGAAACAACATCAAAATTGAACTTCACCATGAGTAAGACATTTCAAGAAGATCATAACAGGCTTTTCGACAACCTGAAAAACGCGCTGAATACCGACATGGCAACGATGGCGGTCGAAGCCAATGGAGGGAGGAGCATACTCTTTGTCTATCCTTTTGAGGAAGACGATGAATATATTGAAGAAGGCAAAAAACGTCTTCCCTCTGAACAGTTTGAGTTTGTCGACATTAGAGATACGTTGGTAGACTTTGTCAATTCCATCGGTCATGACACCTTCAAAGAGATTTTGGAAAATTTCGGGAAAGAAATCTACCGAAGTGACAACACCAGCAAAGGAACTTTCTTCGAATTTCTGATGAATAAAATCGTCAATGCCTATCAGAATGGCAAGTCGCCTGTGCTCATACATACAGGCGCACTCTACGGCATGGAAATTTCCAATATCCATATTATGGAAGACGAAAGGGTGATGTATGCAAAGCGTCAACTTGTCGTGTTCTATCCCGCATCAGTGGAAGGAGAGACTATCAAGTTTATGGGGATTCATCCTGCTTCCCATTACCGATGTATAGTAATCAAATAATAAACAGACAAACTATATGAGTAACATAAAAGACATCCTTACCATCAATCTTGATGAGGAGATACAAAGCGTAATCAAAATCAATTCCGGAAGGGAAAAAGACTTACTGGAAGAAATCGACGGATTCATACTCACAGAGAGTCTGGCAAAGCATCTTCACGACTTTTGTGAAGAATACAACAACGGGAGTATGAAGTCCGGTGTGTGGCTCAGCGGTTTCTATGGTTCGGGAAAATCTTATTTCGCAAAAATGTTGGGATACATACTGAAAAACCCGGTACTGGCTGGGACTGACGTAAGGCAGCGTTTTATTCCGAAGCTTACAGGACTTACTAATGCCGACTTGCTGGAAAGCAACATTCGTGGACTCAGCCGTTTCCGTACCCACACCGTTCTGTTCGATGCGGCCAAAAGTACAGCAACATACGGACTTCCGTTTATGCTCTTTGCTAATTTCCTTCGTTCTTTGGGGCTGCTTGATAACTGGATTGGTATCATTGAGTATAATCTCATCCTCAATGGAAGGCATGAGGAATTTCTGCGAACCGTGCTTGCCAATGAACAATTACAGTGGAAAGAAGTCTATAATGACCTTATCAAAAGTCACTCGGTTTTTAAGCGGGCATTGCTCTCTATGGGGATGACGGAAGACGAGTATGCCACCTCAAAAAAGTTGGCAGAGCAGAAAAGGAATGAGTTCGATGCCATAAAGTTGCAGGAAGAGTTGCAACGCTACCTTGACTTGCATAACGATACTCGAATCGTGTTTATGATAGATGAAGTCAGTGAGGCCATCACACAGGAAAAAATCAACTTGCTTGAGCTGGAGGGAATCGCAGAAGCGCTTGCTGACCTCGACCGAAAAGTCTGGACTATCGCCATTGCACAGTTGAAGCTCGACGATGTCATCTCAATGAAGAATGTCTCAAAGAACCTGCTGACAAAACTGAGGGACCGTTTTATGACCAAAATCGACATCTTGGCAGAAGAGGTTGATGTCATCATACGTAAGCGTTTGCTGGCAAAGGCTCAAGGTGCTAGAAACTCACTGATGGACTACTACAACCATAACAGCGGTGCCATCACCGACATCACAAACCTGCCAGGTCTGAACTTGGAACCCACAAAGGATGCAGCCACCTATGCTGACTACTATCCCTTCCATAAGTATCAGTTCAGGATGCTGCAATATTTTCTCTTCGGCTCAGGGCAGATGGTTCAGACGAAAGTGGGGACAAGAGGCATGATTATCTCTGCGTTTGATGTGCTCAGAAAGGAAGTGAAAATTAATTACCATGAGCATGCTCATGTCACAGCAACCCAGTTGTGTCGTCAGGCCGAGCTTTCAGTCGACGAAGCCCAGCGTACCCGCTACGAGCAGGCCCAAAACGCACTCAAGGACAAAGGACTCAAATATGTGGAAGGAGCAAAGCTGCTGCAGACCATCCATTTCCTGACTAAGACTGAGGTCACACAGACCACCGCAGAGAATATCTGCAGAGCGTATGTCGATACACCAGAACTATATTATTCCGTTCTTGAGGAAGTCAAGCAAGCGCTCAGTTTGTTGATCGATAATCAGATTGTCATTCTTTCCGATAATCAATACAGAATCACAAACCAGACAGAGCACCGCATCCTTGAGGACATGAATAACTTCGACGTGCAGGCATATGTCATTCGAAGTGAAATCACCGTCACGATGAAGAAACTTCAGATTCTGAATAGTGTCAAGAACATCCATGTGGATGGCATCAACGTGAATTTCCAGATTGCACGGGATGACAGCGAGACGATTATCGGCAATTCGTCCGAATCGCTGAAAATCCTTCTTCATGATATCTTTGTGGTCAGAGAGTCGGGCGACAGGACGGCATATATCAACCAAGTGAAAACAGCCACACAGGATCAGAAGGCCGTTATCTCTCTTATTCCCGACGTTTCGCTTGCCAACGAAATAGCGGGGTTGGTGACAGAAATCAAACGGATTGAATACATCGCAGAGAAGAATTATACCACTGAAGAAGAGAAGCGTATCGTCACATTATTTAAGAATGGCCTTGAGGAAAAGAAAAAGCAGTTGAGTGATTTGTTAACCC